>Ga0247757_10001403_pt1 | contig 16104 bp, 14 predicted proteins | sample UWRJL126311R4_FD_180929 | JGI IMG/M metagenome (GOLD analysis project Ga0247757, IMG submission 180929) | Plant litter microbial communities from Arlington Agricultural Research Station in Wisconsin, United States - UWRJ-L126-311R-4 | ecosystem: Environmental > Terrestrial > Plant litter >... | reverse complement strand
GGTCAGCATGGTCAGCGCGGAAGACCATCCGAAGGAAAATATTGGTAAGAGAATCTTCTTCTCACGACCAGGTAATGCTTGCTCACCGTGTTTCCTTCCAGATGCGCAAATCGGCGAAGTGGACTCCTCAGACGCAGAAATCGGTGAAGAGGACCCCCTAGATGCGGAATCCGATAATATGGACGGCTCATGCTCCGCTGTCGAGCTCCCTATCCCAGCATTACTCTGCCTCATCACCGCGCTATTTCTAGGATGGTCCGCTGCGTTGGCCCTGGGGCGGAACACGGAGTTTTCCAAGTCGCTGTCGGACCTCTCGGAGCGTCCTAGGCAGAGCATAACCGAGGGTATCTGGGGACCGATGGGTCCGCCCATGCTGGTCGTGGTCTTAAATCAACTTGCAAAGGTGCTCTTACCGCAAGAGTAGCGAATGGAAGAAGGTTTAGAGGCGGAAAAATGCCGGAGGGTGTCTTTCCATTGGTTAGCAAGTGCTGGTTGGGCGCAATGTGGCAGGTGTGAAACCGATTGGATTGCTCAAGTTTCAAAACGCGGTGTCATGAGAAGGCTTCCGTAACCCAATCGGGCGAGCATGGAAACCCTATTTGCGGTTTTCCATGTAGACAGGGAATGACAAACATGTGTCAGCGTGGCGGTGGTGATTGTGCCTCGCTACTCGTTCTGGGATCGCGCGGATACGGTAACAGATCAGATTGTGTGGGTCAATTTTCCGAGCGAGGAAGTAAGAAATAGATAGGCAGTCTACGGGAAGTCTGTAGGCATATACACAAGCTCCTCTATAGTACAAAACCCTCTGGGCATAGCGGAGTGCAGGTCCGGTCAGCAAACCATACCACGTCGGATCTAACTCCTTGATTAAGATTGATAAGAACAACAAGCATATTGGTACACATGGTCGTATACAGCGTCTCTTCTACTTTGTTAATTGGCAGAAACAATCTCGAAGCTATGGAAACTTTTGCCAGGGCTACCACGCAAGGCCGTTGTCAAGAAACGGCGCGGCGTCACAGAGGCACAATTGGTCCCAAAACAGGAAGCATGTCGTGCTTGCCGCACAGGCACCCGTTGCAAAACCCATTGACATTCCATCATGCAAAGAAAAAGAAAAGACAATTACCATCCAGCCTGAGCTTTGTGACAAACATTGATGCCCAGCTGAATGAAAGCAAAGGAAGTCGTCCCCCCAGCATGGCCTATAAAAGCATGTTATTCTCCCACCAAGAGGCGGAAGCATAAAGACAACAGCAGATTCTTCAGAAACAGCAGCTGAAGATTTCATCCAAATTCACCATGAGTTATCCATCCACCCCGAGAACCCCAAACAACACTCCCAATGGCACGCCCAGAGGAACACCTTATGTAAATGGCATCGATGGCGCTCCCGTTCCCCCGCTGCCCCCTTTGACCCCAACTACTTCGTCTTCCCGCGATCCTGAGGATCCCATCATGATTGTCTATCCACCGCGACCCGATGGCGTCATTCCTATTTCACATAACGCTCCGCCTGGATACTACCGCGTTGTCCCATACCAGGACCGCGTCTACCGTCTTGCAGATGAGGGTTTCCTGAGGAGGTCGCTGTTCGGAAAAGAGGTGCTGAAAGTGACGGAAACGCTTGTCTTGGAGGCGTGCAGAGTGGGTATTGGAAGAGTGAGGCTGGGGGAATTGCAGGATCAGGTGTTCAGAAGGGAGGATGGAGGCATGGAGAATTTTGATTCCGCCGATGGGGTGACTATGGAAGATGTGCAAGAGGAGCAGCCCGTGGTTGAAGAACAGAATCAAGTTGACAAAGAAGCTTTGCCCGAGAGTGGGATGGGTGCTACGTTGGATGATACAGCGGAGGGAGGACCGAGCGATATTAGCTATGTGTATTCGCTGGAAGAGCTGAGGATGTTGGGAATGGGAAAGATGAAGCGAGAAGAGTATATGGAGTTTGCGCGTCGACTTAGGGAAGAGTGCTATGATAGGCTACCGGATGAGATGAAGAGGGGCTTGGACTGATGGAAGAGAATGTTTGCGCCAGGATTGAAGTTGTTTCACTTCGAGATAATTTTGTATGGGAGACACTAGTTTGTGCTCGGGATACTAGGTCTCCTGATGTTGTCGAATCATGTTGATGGGTATTCTGCTCTTAGAAGCTGGGTAATCTCTGTTAGTATGGCAATTGTTTTTCTTTTATAATGAATAGACTATTAGAAAACAGGTGAACAACTTCACTGGAAGAAATTCCGAATATGCTTTGAATGGTGTACGCAGCTTGAGAATAAAAAACCATCTAGGTAACTGTTCACTTGAAAAAGAGCAAATATGTCAACAATTCCTTTTCTTTAGCCTACTCGATCAACACTTTCTAGCCTCTCCCGTTGCAACTTTCATGTTCTCATAAACCTGATAGTGCCTTAGGCCTTTTCAGCAAAAGCGATCTTTCCTAAACACAAAGTGGTTTCAGCAGTCATTGCGATAACGTCATAACCCTTGTAGGAGCAGTCTTGGCTCATATGTTTAGAAGTTTGGTAACGCTTGCTGCACTGCACTAATCTTATTTCATTGGAAAAAACAAAGTCGAAACAAATTGATGTCCAACTGGAATTGGGTCCTTGTTCTATTCATAGTGATTGTTGATGACGACACAGTTCTGATTTGTATTTTTTTATTCAAGTATACTTTGAACAGTTTATTATTAGAATTTATAACAAATGTAGTTCCCTTTTTGCTATGTTTCAATACTAGTTAAAAAAAACATGCGGGAACTGGACCACAACTTTATATAATCCAAGCATATCATCTAATAGAATTACCTTTTGAGCTACATAAGACAGATAATATACGTCACTACTAGAATTTTCCACCTCGAATAATTCAAAAGATCGGAAGGTTTTGCTATCAATACGGATAAAATGCCATCACGTGGAAAGAACTAAAAGAATCATCAGATCAAAAGATCCGAATTTCGCCATCACTCGACTACGAAGACGTAATGAACATCACATTCATTGCCCGCTGGGCTATAGAGAAGTCGGGTCAGATTGCAAAACTCAATAATCCGCTTTAGCAATCCATTGTCAATCTTATAAGGGCCCTAGTAAAGCTTGCAATCCCCGGAAATCTTTAGCAGGCCTAACTTGAGCTCGCAGACAAAGCCGACATTATAAAAAGGTTTTTCTTTTAAATTTTCACCCACTGGGGGAGTCAAAAACAAGTTAGTAGCGGTCATAAGTGCTGATAGTCTTGGTAAGCAAGAGCTGAAGGGACTTTTTCGAAATATCAAGGATGAATATTATGCAGCTGAGGTTTTACCTCCTGGTCGTAAACAGGGCTGAGATTTATGAAGAAGTTGGGATGTTTAAGGTTATTAACCATTCTATTTACTGTTCTCACCTCGGCACGTTAGGAGACATAATCAAATGATAGTAAGGGTGACGGGGACATCATGGACCTGATTTTACTCATATAGAACTTGAGGGCGCTACTAAATATTATGTAGTTATTGAATTCTTGTTGAACCTCCCATACAATTTAATCATGTGGCAGAAGCAACTGTGAACATGTATAAAAGCACAACGTTCGACAAGAATAAAGCGCCCGATTAGTGACTCCCTATTGGTGATTCCAGCTCAGCCCAATGACGCTAGTTTAAGTAGATAAGATGCACAACAGGGATGTCGCACAGCCACCCCATCAATATGCAAGAAGGCTGACGGCGCATAAAACGTGAGGCGCTCGGTAGCGTACTCGCAATAATTATCGAACTTTCGGCCCTCAGCACCCATAAGTCGTCATTTTAAACAGATGGATATTGGAACCTGTACGTCAAGATTAATTTGTTCTCCAAAGCTTCCCGTCCACTCTCCGCAAACCGAGCTAATACCTACTTCTCCTAGACTTCAACTTGAGCACTCGACCCACTAGAACAGCGGCGCAATGGAAGTAGAGATATCTTCAGATTACAGACGATATAATTATATTCCACTCTATACCGGGTCCAGCCCGGAACATCAGTGCCTTCGCATCCTTCACCTACAACCGTCGCTCTACGTCGACGCTCCGTTGCGGTTTTATCTGGAGACCGTCGAATTACAGTCAGCAGAAGACACATACGAAGCCATTTCCTATACTTGGGGCGCACCGATATTTTCCAGTCGAATATATCATGCCAGTGGGGAGACTTTTCTTCCGATAACAGATAGCCTAGCGACAGTCCTCCGCACGTTTCGGCTGCCGCAGGAGACTCGAAAACTTTGGGCTGATGCAATCTGTATCAATCAAGAAGATGAACAAGAGAAGGCATTGCAAATTCCTTTGATGCGTGATATCTTTTATAAAGCCTAGCAAGTATTGGTGTGGGTAGGGAGGGGCACTAATAACGAAGCAGCGCTAAACATGTTGAAAAGAAGACAGCGACATCAGGATAAAGCGTCTTTTGCAAAATCCCTTGTAATGCTTAGTTTATACTTGGAGTCATTCTTTGGCCTTCCGTATTTTTACCGGACTTGGATTATCCAGGAGATTGCGGCCAATTGTGATGTCACACTTTTCTGCGGCAATTCATCCATTTCATGGACCCGGTTTATCACAGCAGTGGAACTTCTCAGGAATTTCGAAGAAACGAAATTGCGCATTCCTTTGAAGTTCTCGACCGCCTTATTGCTCTCTGGCGCCTACACAATGACTCCAACTGGGTGACTGGGGTTTCGAATCAACAGCATCAAGACCTCGATCTTCTCTGTTTGCTAGACAACTTCGAAAAAAACCAATGTACGAATGCTCGCGACCGATTATATGCCTTGTATCTTCAAACAGACAGCCCTATGAAGCCAGCAGTCATAAATCCCTGCAGCGATACTTGTCAAAATCAGCCTTACTTCTGCCTCAGAGCCAACATATATGAGGACAGCCAGGGCCAAACATGCTGCAATCTTCTCAACACGGGTGTGTGGCAAAAACACGAACTCATCGTAAACTACGATGTACCTTCAATCTTGTTTACGAGCATTTCGCTCTCTCGGCAATGCGTTCTATGGGCGTTACGCGAGTGCTGGACGCAGCTGCTGTGAGAAAAGGGACATCACCATCGGAACTAGTCCTACCTTCCTGGGTTCCTGATTGGACGGTCCCAAGAAAACAACGTCTCTCCTCTAAGGCGTATACAGGTCAAAATCAGACAGAAGAAAAGGCACCATGGCCCAGAGACGCAAATCTTGACCACGCAACCACGAGTGCTTTTTTGGAACGTGGGGGGATCTTTACCGATATTGAAGGACTTAGAGAAGGATACAGGGCCGCGGGAATTGGAAAGGTTATGATATTCTTCCAAGTGTGGCTGTTGGAAGCGGTCACGCTGCCTACGATTCGCCGTGTATATACCCACGGTCGTCGTCCCCTCGAGAGATGGGAAATAATATCACCGGTAGGCTGGCCATTTCTTATCTGAAAATGACCTATAGATCGGCAACGCTTACCTATTACATCTAGGAGCATCTATTGTCTAGGGCTGAGCGAGGCATTGTCCTACTAGAGCGCGTTCTAGAGAAGTGTTTGGCTGAACAACGGCACAGTAATCCGTTTGAAGACAGGCGCTCAGCAAAGGATTTCACTCCTGTAATGGAATCGCCAGGTGTATTGCACCTGTGCCGATCTAAATATGGTGGCTCTGAGGCTCGAGTATATTACTCATTCTGTTCGGAAAGGTCAGGTGACCATGATCCGTATTTTTGGGGGGTCGCCGAGACACCAGTCAACGATAATGACAGAATTGTAGTTCCAGTAGCATGGAATTCTGGCATGGAAGAGAAAGGGTCGGAGTTTTGTTACCGGGCTCTTGTATTGACGCCTACGTGCGACGAATCATTTGCTATAACGGGGGTGGCATGGGTCTCACCGCCAGTGGTTATGAGGGAACGGGAGTTTCGCTTAACGAGGAGTATGGTCAGCCTCATGTTATCCTGAAGAAGTTCTTTCCTTTTGCAGCAAAGCTATGCATGCAAAAATATTAAATCGAATCGTGGACATATTTGGGCAGTACTGTATCAGCAGGTTCGCCAAGGTATATTCTGTTCAACATATTAGCTCTCAACCCGACATCATCGGCTAGACATAGCACCGGTGCACCCCAGAGCCCACCTGGCCGTTATAGTCGTCATCAATTTGGATAAGAACAGATACCTTATAGCATGTTGACTAGTTCGAGGCTATTAAAATTAGACATTTTCTCCATTGGTAGTTTGGCTCTACTCCTTATATACTCAGGGAAATCGTACTAACCAGACTTACTTATTGCCTCGGAAATGCCGTCCAAAATGAGAGATGGGGTATCAACTGCAGCGTTAATTATGTCCTGAACGTGGAATGCTGACCTTAGGGCTACGTGCTCCAGCCGAGGAATCCAAACAATATCGTCAACCTTTCCAGAGCCATCTCCAGCAATCAGCCAATGGTGCAACCCCAAGATCCTCCATAAAAGCTTCTCCCAACGCCTCCCAACGTACCCTGCGCTATTTAGTGCCTGGGCAAGTAGAGCCAAACCACGACGCCTCGGCTCGTAAACACGGCTTCGCATCGGCAGTTGGCCATCTCAACCCCACAAATGCGCCGTCTTTCTGCCGTCTACTCCATGCTCCATCAACCTCCCTGGGTCTAGGGCAAGGCCAAAACGTCCCGTGCCAGGCGCGGTCCAAATCCCGCGAGAAGCACCCCTGAGCTTATGCGTCGCATAGCCATTAAAAGCCCCTTCTCCGCACACACCGCACATCCCAACCCTAATTCCACCAGCCGCTTGTGCGTTGTGCCCCGAGTGTTCGCCGGCGCCTGACCGCTGCTTACCCAAGCCGTCACTGATCCTCGACAGGGATAGTTCGCGTGCGATGACGATATCGGGGCGGCGCGATACGAGGCGAGTGGAGTGGAGGGAAGGGGCCTGCCGTCTCGCGCTGTCGGTCGTTCGTTTCGTTCGCGAAGGCCAGCCAGACACGAAAGAGGCAAGGAGCACGGCCGGCCGAACGCTAGGGCATCGAATAGAAGGTGGAGAAAAGGTGAAGGGGGTAAAATAGCCCGAGCGGTTTTCGAACGAGGGCCATCATTGGATTATCGATGGGGCCTCCTTATATCCGTGTAATGGGTTAAAAATTGTGGAGTCTGTCTCTTTTATAAGCAAACGTGGTGGCCCAGCCTGCGCGAGTCGTATCGCATCCAGGTTGGATTTTTAGTTGTTGCCTTTTTCTTCGCCTTTTGGAGGGGAAAGCGAATTGGAACCGGCTGGATTCTTGTCACGCGCGATTCAAGTGAATAGCCAAACAACGGCGCGACGCGCTGGGCAAAGAAGGAAAGAGCTGGGCGTCGCAATTGCCCCGATGAACTGAGCAGGAACTCACTGCACCGAACTGAACCTGCGCAATCTGCCTTTTACTGACCTACCGCCACCGAATCCATCAAACTTGTACCGCTTCGCGAGCATTTGATTACGCAAAGAAAAGAGCTAGGAATTTGCAGATATTTCCGCGAGAAAAAAGGAGCGAAGGGTGTTGAAGTATGATGACGGAGAGACCGATGTCAGTTGCAGCCTCGTCGCACAGCGACGACTCGCACGTCAGCGACGACTCGCACACCAGCGCCTCCGTGTCAGGACGGTCAACGCTCGACCATGACAAGCGCAATGCTTTTGCCATCGACCCCGAAAAAGACATTGGCTTCAGAGAATACGACAGCGGTGGTGGCGAGTGCAATATCGTCGCCCGCGCGGTATCCACTACTCCTTCGCACCCTGCCAAGAGCCTGCGGTCCATGAAATCGCATCACTCACGAGCGGGTGTCGACGGATACACGTGCTTCGACGCTGACTATGAGCGGCAGCAGCATCTCCCTTCAGCGACGCAGCCAAACAGTGCGACGCCCGCATCGCCCGAGGAACCTTTTCTGGTCAAATGGGAAGGAGGAGACGCGGATCCACAGAACCCACGCAGCATGAGCAAGATGCGACGCTGGTGCATCGTCTTCATTGTCAGCTCGAGTTCGTTGTGCGTGTGCGTATCCACATTTCCCTTAATTTTCCTACCTACATCGAGATCATGCCGTACCCCCCAACCCACTGCATCTGCATACGGGCCGCAGCCCTTATCCACATGGTCATTTCTCTCCTATTCGCCACATCATGTCACAGAAAACCCCCGAAAAAAGCAATATAGGAAGTGTAAAGCTAATCGTAGCGGTGTTGGGAGACAACAGAACCTGTGCTTCGTCGCTATACACCACGACGTACGGCCAGCTGATGCCTGACTTCCACACCTCGCGCCTCGTATGCACACTGGGCCTCAGCCTGTTTGTCGCCGGGCTCGGTACCGGTCCTATGATTCTAAGTCCCCTGTCAGAGGTACGTATGTCTGCGCCTGCTTCTCTCTGCACACCCTCTGCACACCCTCCCACCCTGCATACAAACCCTCCCTCAACAAACCCCCTGCCCTCTGGCTCCCAAATCCTGATAGATACGACTGCTGCATTACGCCCTCATGCGGCACTAGGCTGCACATTGATGCTTTTGGCCATGTGTGCTGATGTGATAATGGCCTGTCCTAGTTCTTTGGCCGCCGGCCCGTCTATATTTGCTCCTTTAGCTTCTTCTTCATCTTTATGATTCCATGCGCAGTTGCGCGCAATATCCAGACCATGCTGGTGGCGCGCTTCCTTGACGGGCTAGCCGGCAGCGCGTTCCTCAGCGTGGCGGGGGGCACCGTGGGAGACATGTTTGCAAAACACGTTAGTCCTCCTGCTGACTTCCATGCATGCATGCATGCCAACCTTCCTCTTAAGTGTCTGGTGCTAATGAATGTTTCGGTCACGTAGGAGCTCTCTGGTCCAATGATGATATACACGGCGAGCCCTTTCATCGGGCCCGAGATTGGCCCTCTGATCGGTGGCTTCATCGTGCAGAATACGACGTGGAGATGGTGAGTGGAGCCGCCTATCCTTTCCCTTTGAACCTGGCGGATCTTGCATGCTATCAAGAAGATCCCCTGCTATCTCATAAAGAGAAAAGTTTACGCCGAATCCCCTCCTTGAAACCGGCTTGGTCCGGAAACGGACGCACCTCAGTGTCGTCGTCATGGTGACTGGCTATGACTCTGGTGAAGCGGTGTACTAAGAAATACTGTTTAGGTGCTTCTATGTAATGCTGATCTGGTCTGGAGTTCAGGTGAGGCAATCTAAAGCGTGACGAGAGTATATTTTCTTACGCGGCTACGGCTCTAGCTCGCGCTGATCACGCTTTTCGTGCCTGAAACATACCATCCAGTCCTTCTCCGCGGCAAGGCTATTCGGCTGCGAGAAGAAACCGGGAATCCCGAGTGGATAGCCCCGATTGAGAAGTTGTCTAGGTCTATCCCAAAGACGGTGCTCTGGTCGTGCATCCGGCCGTTTCAATTGCTCTTCTTCGAGCCTATGGTGGGTAGAGACAGCATGGTTGGGGTTGCGATTGATGGACTGATGCTGTGCTTCAGTGCCTCAACCTCTGTGTGCTCAGCGCGATATTGTTGGGAATCTTGTACTGTAAGCAGGCTTTATTTTGCGCAGTGATCTTCGACCAACCACACCGCTGGCCATCACGTGTGCACTTCAGTTATATTGTCATTGTCACTAACTGTGCTACTCCGGATAGTATTCTTCGGGGCGTTCCCTCTAGTCTTCCAGAATAATCACGGCTTCAGCGTGTCGCAAACGGGACTTGCTTTCCTCGGACTCCTCGTGGGGATGCTCACGGGCATTTTGAGTGATGCGTTTTGGCGGAAGAGCTACGGCCGGCTTGTGCGGCGTCACGAGGAGCAAGGGGGCGAGCCCGGCGGCAGTGAACCGGAATTTCGGCTTCCGTCGACCATGTTTGGCGCCTTTCTTGTTCCTGTCGCGCTGTTTGGTAAGCTTTCGCGGACCCTTGACAGCCAGCAGGGCACTAATCAGGATTGCATGCAGGGTTTGGGTGGACCACGTATTCCTCAGTGAGTGAATATCTGATAACTGGGGGAGCTCCAGATTGCTGATATGCCGACCCTTGCAGGTTCATTGGATAGGTATGTATCAGGGTGCATGACGAGGGTCTATTTGCAATCAGAGCTGATGAGCTGTCGTGCTGCAGTTCCCATTATTTTCTCAGGCATCTTTGGAGTAGGGTGAGTTTGCCCCTTTAGGAACATGCAGGTGTCATTGATGGACAAGGTGCTGACCGCTCGTTTCTGACGTAGTGTCATTTGGGTCTTCTCTGGAGTGTTCACCTTTCTTGTGGAAGCTGTAAGTCGGGCGATGTCGGAGGCTGGGCTCGAAGGGGTACTGACAAGGTGGGCACAGTACCCGTTGTATGCGGCAAGCGCTCTGGCGGCCAACAGCTTTGCGCGATCGTACTTTGCGGCCGCGTTCCCACTGTTTGGTGTTCAGATGTACGACAGTGAGTCGCGTCCTCGCAGTAGATGAAAAGGCGGTCACTGATTAGGAAGATCTCGGCTACCAGTGGGCGACTACGCTGCTAGCCTTCCTTGCGCTCGCCATGGCACCGTAAGTAGAACCCACGCGTACGGGCGGTTCGATGTCGCTAAGTGCATCGTCTCACAGATTCCCTATCCTCTTCTTTCGATTCGGTAAGAGGCTCAGGGGCAATAGTCGCTTCGCATCAGCGTAGAGAGGACGGGGGCATCAGCCAGGACCATGTGGCGGAATAGGGTGGCGGTAGGCTAATTATAGAGGAGGGTGGCACAGCATTTGCAGGCTGTGGTTGTTTATCGAATTGTCCAAGTTTTCTTTACCACCACCTTGACGCACACACACGTGACACACATGGTTCTCTCTGACGGTGGGCTCCCGTCCCCCCCCTCGAGTGGTATTGGGGTGTGCAACGCAGACTCTAACGCCACGAGGGAAGCCACGCCAGCGCAATGGTCGAGGGCGACACAGAACGGCGAGGTGATTGCGGATCAGACGGTGAGGATGGGCGGAGCGAAAGAACGTGGCCCGTTGCCCAGCTGGGCGGGCGGCGACAGAGTCGAGGGCGCACACGGTGTTGCTTGGTGAGGTTGGGCAAAGGGGGGACAGGACAGGGAGCGAGGGTCGAGAGCAGGCTGATCGAGGGCTCTTGACGTCGTACAGGGCGTCGGGCGAGGTCAAGGGCAGCTAATCAGAGGCGTCTGCCAAGGTCGCAATGATGGGCATCTGGCGTGCAGGCGGTGCAGGCGAGCGTCGCTGGCGGCTTGCGTGCTGGATGTAGTAGCGAGGGCGTGGCCGGGCTTGACTCTTTCGAGTGGCCAGTGGATCCAAATCGAAATTGGCAGTATACGATGGTTGCTTTTTGCTGAGCGTGCCCGCCACACCGCGTGCGTGACAGCTGGGCCGTTGGGCGGCTAGCGTATGAGTGCTCCAAGTCAGTCAGTGCTTTTTCAAACGGCGATTTCAAACGGCCGCCGACGACCTGCTCGTCGAGACGACGGCTGTAGAGAGCGGCAGCATCGTCTCTTGCTGGCCTCGAGCCTCGAGCCCGCACGCTCGCAGCGATGTCGTTGGGACTCGGGCGCGCGGGTCGCCAATCGCAGGCGCTCAGGCCGAGGCTAGCGACGTCCTTTTCATGGATTGCGGGGATAGGCGCACTGCACACCCAACGCCCGTCCGCACCGCACATGCACCAGGCCCCATCCTCATACCCATAGCCCTCTGCTTGCTCGACAGGCACACAGACCGACCGACCGACCGGCAAGACACGCTCGCGTTCGCTCTCCCAGCCTGCCCGCCTCGTGTCCTCGCTTACTCTCGCTCTCGCTCGCTCCCCGCTGTCACTGCTCGGCGCCTGCCGTCCTGCCACCACGCGTCGCTGCCACTTCCAGACGGACGTCCGCTGCACCTCCCACGTCTGGTCGAGAGGGGTGAATTGGTCTTGCCTGATTGCTGGTCGCGCCTTCCGCTGCTGCTGCCGCCGGTCGCTCCCACCGGCTCGCTCCTTCCACCGGCTCTCCCTCTCCCCCTCCCCACCCCTCTTACTTCCACAAGCGCCGTGCCACAGCGTCTGCGCCGTGCTCGGCTTACCCAAGGCCCTGGGCCAGCTCCCGCTCTCTGCCATTGCAATTGACCTTCGTGCTCCCTCCCAATTGTCATCGTCCCAAGTCGACTCGTGCCCTGTCCGCCGTCGCCTCCGTCTGCGTGGACATGGCCCCGTGGCAGACATAGCTTGCACCCTTTTTTGGCCACCATGCCGTTGAGCCGCCCTCGACAGCTCCCCCAGGTCCCCCTAAATCGATCGCCAACCCTCGACTCGTGTCCGCCCGATTGACGACAGGCATACGACGCCACCCACCAGCAGCCCCGCCAGCGCACTGCCATTGGAGCTATCGACGTATCACGGCCGCCCCATTCTGGAGGCCAGCGCACGCGTGATCGTACTCTCGAAACACGCACCTGGGACGCCGCCCGTGCGTAGCATATCGCATTGGCCGACCCGTTGCGTTGGGCCTCCGACGCCGCTGGTTACGGCTGCATCGCCAAAGAAGCCTGCGTGTGCAGCGCGCCCAAGTCGACCAGGACATCGTCTGTCCGTGCCCAGCCTGTCTGCTTGTGTATCGTCGAGGGGATATTATGCCGTCCCCAGACGCCGAAGATGGCTCACCCGAGCGGGATTCCAGCAGCGAGCCAGACGAGAGCGACGTCGACATGACGGCCGACCACAAGACTGACCCCCGCATGGGCGACGCCTCACTCGACAAGAAGTCAAAACTCTCCAAGTCGTCTTCCAGCCTAAAGGATCCCACCAGACCGCGCCGCAAGAAGGCTCGTCGTGCCTGTCTTGCTTGCCAGCGCGCCCATTTGACATGTGGTGAGTCCAACATTCTGTAACCCTTCCATCTTCGTCTTGCTCCTGCATACGGACCATGTCCTGACCGTTCAGCCGACGACCGACCCTGTGCCCGGTGCGTAACTCGGGGCCTGGGGGATCAATGCCAGGATGGCGTACGCAAAAAGGCAAAGTACCTTCACGATGCTCCTGATAGCGCTCTCCTCCCAGGAGTGGCAGCTCACTACCCCCATATGAACGGGAACGGCCATGTTCCCTATCCTACACCGGACCGTCGAGGCCTGTCCTTGACCCAGCAAGGCGTCTACCTCAATCAACCACCCTCCACTACCTATTACTCCCAGAATCCTACACCGGTCCAGACAGTTACTGTTCAGGATGCGAACTTTAGCACAGCAACAACTCCAATCTCACCTCCGTACGGCCAAAGCTCCCACCCCTCGATGGGCAATGCGTTAGCTCCTGTTTCGCAAGCAGCCCCATTGCAAGTGCAGCAGTTTGGTGGCCCACTTTTTGACCCCAGCGACCCTGCCCTGTTCAACTTTGACATCTCCAGCTTAAATTTCGGGAACCACTACGGCGCATTGGAGATGGGGATGCTCGGTCACATGTCATCTGGCGCCATGGAGGCTGCAGCCAACGACGGGTCCCTCCAAGCTGGCCACCCGTACAGTGCACCCATGGAATCGAGAGGCTATGCAGAAAGCCATGGTCTTCCAGCACACGTCTCCTTTGGCCAGGACGGACTCCCGCCAGCAGAGTGGCACGAGCGCTCGCGCAACGGTAGCTTGCAGGTGCAGACCCCTAATAATACTCCGAATGTAGATCATTCGAATGGCTTGCACGACGGTATCAACGGTCCACTAGCTTATGCCATTGGCCAAGGGCCATCGAGCATGTCTAGCCATAGTCCGGCTTCTACTGATTTCAACTCGGGTTACGAGAACGAAAACCCTATGTCGGCTGCCACATTTTTCACCAATGCCAATCAATCACGCCCAAGAGGCTCGCCAACATCGCATCGCCCGCAACAGGAGAATCGTCCGACCAACGGCCCGCTTCATCCGGCCCTCACACATACAGTCCGAAAGCGTCAATCCAAGTTCATATACGATGCTGTGAAACGGCCGTACGATTACGTTGCTGCCTATCACCGACTCACCAAAGTTTTGCTTAAGAGATTTTCAAAAGCGTCCGAGAATCGAGCTCTAATCGCTGTTCGTCAATTCAGACCGGTTCTTCTCGTAAATGCAAACCACATTGACAAAGACGACCTCATCCATACAGAGAAGAACCTGCAACGGTCGTTAGTGACCATGCAAGAGAGCTTCGCTGAGGTGGGGACTCCGTGTTTGATCTGCAGACGTTCTGGCGAGGTCGTAGGTATGAACAAAGAATTCGAGATCTTGACGGGTTGGAAGAGAGACATACTCCTGGGTAGGTCGCCCAATCTAAATGCCAACACTGGTTCCAGCCAGCCACGCTCGGACGATGGACGAGAGCATAGCATCACACCCACCATACCAGGTCAAGAGCCCAACAATGGCCCCTTCCCAGTCAACATCGTCGAACTGCTAGACGAGCCTTTTGCGGTACAATACTTTGAAGACTTTGCCGCTCTGATGTCGGACCCGCTCGGTAAGGGGCATCGTCGTGTCAATATACGCCGTTATCTCACCAAGGATGATATGGCACGCATGGCGGAGAGGTCAGGTAGCAATGGCAAGCCAGTGAAGCATGAGCCTCTCATCAAGCATGAAGACGGCTCGATACATCATGGCGAAGCGATGCGCAATCTAGGAGCCAACGGTTTGATAGATGCTATGATCATGTGGCACATGAAGAGAGACAACTTTGACATGCCTATGCTGGTCACTATGCAGGTCAGTCTACCAGCGCCATCCCTTTCCACCATCAACTAATCCGTGAGATAGATCATGCCTATGCTCAATAACAACAGTTGAGCTCTGTCTATTTTTCTTGGTTCGCTACATTCCTTTCCATATACCTTTTGTATCGCATCGGGGCCTGCAACACTGCAGGCAATAAAAGTACAGGCATTGGACACGAATACTAATGAGTCTCGGTGACAACATATACCTCTTAGTCTTTGCATGCGACGCGCCTGCATTTTCAATATACTTTGGCGTTATTATTATTTTTCCTTTCTTTGGCTTTGGATAATTTTTACTCTTCCACCAGCTCTCATTCATCAAGTGTGCTTGCACATGGGGCTCGATTGACGAGTTATGACTGCGCTGTCTTTGTCCAATCGTGAGCTCTGGAAAATGCATGGGCCGCAATGCCACCTAGCGGCCATCATCATGCTTGACATATGATGTTATCTGTTTATTGGTCACGGATTGGGCAATGGGTTTTGTGCAACCACCACTGGCACGGAGCTAAGGGAGCACTCAGGTGCATGAAAAAGCTCTTGGCGTCATGTAGTAGAGAAGCGGCTTCATTGAATTAATTCTTGTTTGGTGTTCCGCAATGCTTGAAAAGTTTGAAATCTATGCAGCAGCATGCGACCAATCACCATCTATGCTCTATACGTGCACATCCCCTGCCCTCGCTTTCCCCTCTCAAGGGTCCATCTCACTCTTGGCCAATATATTTGTCTGCGCCCCCGTACGCGCTCCCTCCGCCACACTCGGCACCGCCCCCTCCGTCTGCGTCTTGCCACCCCTCCTAAACAGCCATTCATCCTCCCTGTACCTCTCGTAGTCTGGCCTCGCCAGACTCCGCTGCGCAACCCTTATATCCTCGCGTATGTCCTCAATTAACGCCTCCTTCGACACGTAATCATACTCTGGCCGTATGTGTCCCAATATGACTAGGCTCAGCGTCGCGCCGTAGAAGTCCGCGGCGAAGGTATGCAGCAGGTGTATCTCGATGCTGCGGTGCGTGTTCTTGTAGTACGGATTATACCCTATGCTCAGCACGGTCGGATATACCTTGACGCGCTCCTCGCTGCCGGGCGTCAGCGGACGCGACGGCGGCTGAGTGGGCGGGTCTTCCAGGTCGGCCACGGCGTGGTTGCTGCTCGAGCGCGCAGCGGGCTCGCCGGCCGGCGCGGCCTCGTCGCCGGCGGCAGCGGTGCTGTGGTCCAGCGACGCGTACCCAAAGTATATCCCAGAGTCCAGGTCGTCGTGGCCGCCGATCGAGAGGCCTGTCAGCGGGATGTTGGCTGTCGGGATGCCCAGGTCTGAAGAGCCGCGCCCAAAGCCTTTTATCACGGGGCCGCGGAGCTTGAGGGGGAAGGGTGGGGGGACGGCCGGGGG
>Ga0247757_10001402_pt1 | contig 16110 bp, 13 predicted proteins | sample UWRJL126311R4_FD_180929 | JGI IMG/M metagenome (GOLD analysis project Ga0247757, IMG submission 180929) | Plant litter microbial communities from Arlington Agricultural Research Station in Wisconsin, United States - UWRJ-L126-311R-4 | ecosystem: Environmental > Terrestrial > Plant litter >... | reverse complement strand
TTTTCAGGTAGGTGGGCACGGTGGTGGCGCGCAGCAACAACTCGGTGATGCCCAACGGGCCGCCGCCGAGGTAGTCCATCACCGGCGAGTTGGCCTCGGCGCCGAAACGGTCGGGCATGATGCGCCACTTGGGCACCTCGATGACGCCGTTGCGGTGGCCGAAGGGGCGCTGGCAGGGGAACGCCAGCCCGACCAGCCAGTCGAGCAGCACCGGATCGGTCGAACCGACGACCGCCTGCAGGGTGCGCAGCTGGGGGATGCGCGGCGGGGTCAGGGCAATCCAGTGCGTCGGGCTCAGGTCGTCGTCGTTGGCGACCAGCCGGATGCGAGTCGCGTCGGCCGGGATCGCCGAGAGCGGCGCCCGCAGGTTGCGCCAGGCGGGCGCGGCGCCGACATCGGCGAAACCGATGCTGCCTCCGGGTTCGTCATCGCCGTCGCGGGCCCACTGCACGACGACGTCGCCCTGGTCGAATCGTCCGGCCGCGGACACCACGAGCAGCGCGTCGGACCGGTCGCGGTCCCGCCAGTCCGAGGGCAGCGCGAACCAGGCCGACCGCAGGAACGCGGGCGCCTGGGTACCGGCGCGCCAGCTGCCGAGCACCGGGGTGCGCGCCGGGTTGAGGCCGTAGGGCAGCCGCGCCCGTGATCCGTTGACGCCCGCGGCGGCGGTGGTGCCGCCCTCGGTCCCGGCTTCGCTACCGGTGACCACCCCGCTGTCGCTGTCGGCGAAGTTGTCCGAACCGGGCTGCTCGGACACCGGGTCCGCGGAGACGTCTGACGGGATTCCGTTGGGGCTGAAGCCTTCCGAGCGGCCGGCGCCCAGCGCCTGGGCGATCGGCGCGCCGATCGGGGTGAGCATGCCCGCGTTGGGGTCCTGCTCGACCAACACGTCCTCGGCCATTCCGCAGGTCTTGCCTGCCAGCGCCTCGAGGTTGGACCGTCCGACCGTCCACGCCGGGTACTGCCCCGTCATCGCCAGGGTCAGCGAGCCCACCTCGAACACCACCAGCACCCACGTCGTGATCGCCAGTGGCGCGCGCGCGACCGACCGCCAGCGCCGCGGGGCGCCCTCGGGTGCGCTGTCTCGGCCCGAGAAGTGCAGCCACGCCGCGGCCAGCAGGGCGAGCACCGAGAAGCCGAGCAGGATGGTGGTGAAACCGAAGTGCCATTCAGGGAACGAATTCGACCAGGGCACACCGAAATTGGAGACGTACCACCAGCCGTTCACGGTCGCGAACGACAGCGCGGTCAGGAAGAGCACGGCTGCGGCGAACATCATCCGGTTGCGGCGCGAGCGCATCGCCGCGGCGGATATCGCGACAGCCGCGAGCGCGCCGAGGCACCCGGCCAGTCCGGCGAACACCCCGAAGTGGTGGGTCCATTTGGTGGGCGTGAACATCATCGCCAGGAAAGAGATGATCGTGATGCCGACGATGCGCCTGCTCGGTCCAAGCGCGGTGCCGGGGATGCGGCCCTTGCGCAGCGACATCGCGACCGAGACCGCCAGCGCCAGAAGCAGAGTCAGCACCGCGAAGCGGCGGGCCACCGATCCGTCGGGACTGGTGGTGAACAGCCGCGAGTACCGGATGTGCTCGTCGAACCAGGCCAGGCTGGGGCCGACCGCGGACTTGAAGCTGCTCGCCTGCAGTTCGGCGGCCAGCGTCTGGTCCCGGAAGATCAGGAAGATGGTGACGGTGCCCGCTGCGGCGATGGGGGCCAGCAGCGCCCAGTAGCCGAACCTCGAGACATGGGCGGCGACAATCGTTTTCAGCGGCCCGATGGCGACCAGCAACGCGCCGACGGCGGCGATGCCGGTGGGGCCGGAGAACAGCGTCAGCGCCCCGATGATGAGCGCGACCGCGACCGGCAGCAGCCGGCTGGTGGCGACCCCGCGTTCCACCGAACACCAGGTCAGCAGGATGCCCAGCGCGATGATCGGTTCCGGGCGCAGGCCGTTGTTCAGCGGGAGCCAGAACGCCAGGAACAGGCCGGCTGCGGTCCACGCGGCGGCGCGGCTGTGTTTGATCGCGGTGCCGAGCCGGGGGATCACCTCGCGGCTGATCACCCACCAGCAGGCCAGCCCCATCAGCAGCGTCGGTAGTCGCATCCACACACTGGTGGTGCTGACGTGCGCCCAGAGCGCCAGCAGGTCGTAATACCAGCCGAACGGCGCCTCCGGGGTGCCGAACCAGCGGTAGTAATTGGCCATGTAGCCGGCGTTCTCCGACACGCGGGCCATGGTGAGGATGTAGCCGTCGTCGGAGGTGTTGGCCCCGACGAAGTGCCACCACACCATGACGACGGTGACCACGCCGTCCAGCGGCGACAGCGACCACCAGCGGTTCGGCAGGAACCGGCGGTGCCGCATGCCGTCGGCGTTGTCGAGCACGTGCAGCGCGCCCAGCGAGATCAGCGTCACGGTGACGCCGAGGATCATCGCCAGCATCTTGAGCAGTGTCGGGGAGGTGCTGTAGCGGGAGTCGATCGTCGCGGAGAACTGCAGACCCGGCGGGGCCGGGCCGGACAGGTCGGTGAAGACGCCGACGATCTGCGGCCGGAAGTCGTAGCCGCCGCGCTCGCCGCGCAACGGTTTGCCGGCGTCGGGTGAATCAGCGGGCTCGGTCAGCCCGACGAACTCGCCGGTGACCTTGTCGGCGTGCGCGGTGAAGGTCAGCTGGCGGCAGGCCGGGCTGAGCACCTGGTCCAGCGGTGCGCTGACCACCGGGGTGTTGCGGACGATGACCAGCAGGTCGTTGTTCACCCGCTCGATCAGCAATCCCCGGTCGATGGCCTTGGGCGCCTGCTTGGGCACGGTGGACAGCAGCACCGAGCGGCCCGGCCGGTCCAGGCCCGCGGCGACCCGGCAGGGCACGCTGATCTGCAGGTCGGTGGCCACGTAGCCGATCAGCGGCGCGTCCACGCTGACCAGCGAGCCGTTCTGCGGCCAGTTCAGCTGTGCGGTGGTCTGCTCGACGGGCAGCAGCGGGGTGGCGATCGCCAGCACGGTGCCCAACAGGCCCGCGATGATGGCGATGAGTCGCGCGGTGCGGTGGTTAGCACCTGTCGCCCGCTGCTGCACCACGGGGCTAGATGGTAGATGGCTTGCGGATGGCCAGCACGAACGGCCCGATCGTGGAGACGTCGAACCGCGGATCGTCGAACAGCGCGTCGTCGAGAGAGACGTGGTAGCGCCGCACGTTGGGCTGGTTGGGGTAGACGTCCTGAGCCAGCCGCAGCGTGTAGGTGTCGTTGGCGCCGCGTCGCATCAGGAACACCGTCGGGGGCGGCCACGGCAGGGCGTCCAGGGCGGCGACGAACTGGTCGGCGTCGGTGAGCATGGTCCAGCCCTCGATGGCGCCGGCCCGCTCCCTGAACTGGGCAAGCGGGTTGGCGTAGTGCGACGTCAGGCCCTGGAACCCGTAGTAGGGGTAGTAGGACAGAAAGCTGTAGTCGGCCGTCATCACCACGGTCTGATTCCGCGGCCGCCCGGTGACCTGCAGGATCTTGGCGTCCACGTCCCGGTAGTACTGCTCGGCACCGGGCGGGCGGCGATCCGCGCGCTGACCGGAACCGTCGGTGTCGGTGTAGGCGACGACGATGTCGGAGCGCAGTACGTCGGGGATGTCCTGGCTGAAGGTGACGGCGCCCAGCGCGCCGACGGCGGTGGCGACGGCGATGACCCGGCCGGAATTGGCCGTGCTGACCCGCGCGGCGATGGCCTGAGCGGCCTCGATGAACCCGAACGTACCCGCCGCCGTCAGCAGCACGGTCAGGGTGGACTGGAGGCGGAACGACAGCAGCGTGGTGCCGATGAGCGTGGTCAGCATCGACAGCAGCGACCAGGCGTAGACGGCGAGCACTGCGATGGCCAGTGCTGGGGCTATCTGCTCTTCGCGCGAGCGCTCATCGCCAGCTATCTGCTCTTCGCGCGAGCTTCGCGCCCGCACCACCAGCCACAGCGTGCCGAGCAGACACAGCGCGCCGAGCAGGGTGACCTGCAGCATCGGGAACGACAGCTGCGCGCCGTCGACCGGCAGGTAGTGCTGGGCGGTGCCGCTGTCGGCGGGGGTGCCCTTGGCCGCGGCGATCAGGTAGGGGCCCCACCCGATCAGCGCGATCGCCCCGGAGATCACGGCGATCACGGCGAGGCGTAGCAGCGGGTCCAGTTTCCGGCGGGCGACGGCCACCAGCACCGCCATGATCGTCAGCGTGAAGGCGCCGAAGACCAGCAGCAGTGTGTAGGACAGCGCGGCGCCGCCGAGGAAGATGCCAACGGCGACGACGGCGGTCCAGCCGCGGCTGCCGCCGCGCAGGCCGGACCAGGCCAGCACGAACACCGGCGGCAGCAGCACGGTGATGATCGCCGCGTACGGCTCGGCGGGGGAGTAGGCCAACGCGGCGGCCGCGGTCGCGGTCGACACCACGAGGGCCTTCTCGAAGCGCACCAGGGCCGCCCACAGCACGAACGCCAGCACGATGGCGACCGTGATGGAGATGATCGACCACGGCTTGTACATCTCCCACGCCGGCGTGCCGGTCAGCGCGGCCAGCCGACCGCCGAGCCAGAACCAGCCCGGCGGGTAGTACGGGGGCAGGTCGATGTAGGTCATGTCGTGCAGCGCAGCGGAATCGGTGAGCCGGGTCAGGTATTCGGTGCGGAACTGCTGGTCGACCGAGATGCCGAACAGGTAGAGCTTGGTCGCGCCCAGCGGCATGGCCAGGGTCACCACCGAGAACGCGGCGAGGACGACCACCGCGCCGACGCGGGCCACGGTGCGTCGACCGCGCCGCCACAGCAGGCCCGCGGCCAGGAGCAAGGCCAGGCAGACGACCTGACCGACGGTGGTCAGCGCGTGCAGCTGATTCGACGAGTTGTAGGCGGGCCACTCGACCCGTGCGATCGCGACGAGACTCACCACGGCCACCGCCGCGGCGATCAGCGTCGCCACGAGCATCTGGCCGAACACGGCCAGCGCGCTGCGCATCAGATGGGCAGCTTGCGGAAGATCGGGCGGGGGATGTGGCGCAACACCATCATCACGTAGCGGAAGGCGCCGGGCGCCCAGACCAGATCCTTGCCCTTGGCCGACGCGGTGACGGCCAGCTCGGCGACGTACTCCTTGTCGACGGTCAACGGGGCTTCCTTGACGTGGGCACTCATCCGGGTGCGGACCTGGCCCGGCCGGATGACCAGCACGCGAACGCCGAACTCGCGCAATGCTTCTCCGAGTCCGAGATAGAACCCGTCGAGACCCGCCTTGGTGGAGCCGTAGACGAAGTTGGACCGCCGGACGCGCTCACCGGCCGCGGAGCTCATCGCGATGATCTGCCCGGAGCCCTGCGCGCGCATCTTCTCGCCCACCAGCACGCCGACCGACACGGCTGCGGTGTAGTTGATGTCCGCGATCTGCACGGCCTTGCGCTGGTTCTGCCAAAGCTCCTCGGCGTCGCCGAGCAGGCCGAACGCGACGATGGCGACGTCTATGTCTCTTCCGGAATCGGCCCCGCCCCATGCCTTTTCGATGACGGCGGGGTGGCTTTCGGTGTCCAGGGCGTCGAAGTCGACGACCTCGACGTCCTTGGCGCCTGCGTCGCGCATCTGAGCCTGGGCGGCCTCGCGCAGCGGGTCGCCCGGCATGCAGGCCAGGATGACCCGGGCGTGGGCGTTGCGCAGATAGCGCGCGCAGATCGCCAGGCCGATCTCGGAGGTCCCCCCGAGCAGCAGGATGGTCTGGGGGTTGCCGGTGGCATCAAAAACCATAGGACACCATTTAGAGGAGCTCCAGTCGTCGGGCCATGTCGGAGGCGAACACCCCGTCGGGATCGACCTTGCGGCGCACGGCGATCCACTCGTCGATGCGGGGATACATGGCGTGGAAGGTCTCGGCGGTGGTGCGGGAATCCTTGGCGGTGTAGAGCCGGCCGCCGAATTCGAGCACCCGCTTGTCGAGGCCGTTGAGGAATTCGTTGAGGCCTGCGGTGATCGGGAAATCCACGCAGACGTTCCACCCGGGGATCGGGAAGCTCAGTGGCGCTTGGTTTCCGGGCCCGAACAGCTTGAACACGTTGAGGAAGGAGTAAAAACCGGACCGCTGGATGTCGACGATGATCGCCTTGAACTCGTCGACCGCGTCGGTGGGGACGACGAACTGGTACTGCGCGAAGCCCAGTGACCCGTAGCCCCGGTTCCACTCCCCTAGCATGTCCAGCGGGTGATAGAACTGCGTCAGGTTCTGCACCTTGCCGCGGTAGGTGCCCGACTTGCGGTACCACAGTTCGCCGATCGGCACGAAGGTGTACTTGTTCGCCAGCCCGTTGGGGAAGATGTCGGGGAACGTCAGCAGCTGCGGCGCATCGAATTTCAGCGGATTCTTGCGCAGCTTCTTGGGCAGTTGGTCGAGGGTGGCCAGCGAGCCGCGCGAGATCGCGGCGCGGCCCAGTTTCGGCGGGGCGCTGATCGCGTCGAACCAGGCGCTGGAATACGTGTAGTTGGCTTCGGTGCCGTCGCTGTGAAAGGCGATGGTCTCGTCGAGGGTGCCGGTGACATCGCCGTCGGCCACGAAGTACGCCGTCTCGGTCGGCGTCATCGCGATGGTCGCGCGCAGGATGATGCCGGTCAGCCCGTTGCCGCCAACGGTGGCCCAGAACAACTCGGCCTCGGGACCGTCGGGGGTGAGGGTGCGGACCTGACCGTCGGCGGTCAGCAGATCCATGGAACGGACGTGGTTGCCGAAGCTGCCCGCGCTGTGGTGGTTCTTGCCGTGGATGTCGCAGGCGATGGCGCCACCGACGGTGACCTGCCGGGTGCCGGGCAGCACGGGGACCCACAGGCCCAGTGGCAGCGCGGCGCGCATCAGCTGGTCGAGGTTCACGCCGGCATCGACGTCGACGGTGGCGTCGTCGGTGTCGATCGAGTGGATGCGGTTGAGCGCATTCATGTCGATGACGAGGCCGCCGCCGTTCTGGGCGTTGTCGCCGTAGGAACGGCCGAGCCCGCGGGCGAGAATGCCCCGGCCGGGTTCCTCGGCGGCCCGGGTCACCGTCGCGACGATCACCTCCGGATCCGGCGTCGAGAGCACCTGGGCGACCGACGCAGCGGTGCGCCCCCAGCCGGTCAGGCGCTTGGCGGTGGTCGGGACCTCGGTGCGAAACATCGTCACAGAGGGTACCGCCTGCGGCGGGCCGGTTAGCGCAGCCGGAAGATCACCGCGCGCTGGACGATGAAGTTGATCACCGTTGCGGTGCCCTGCGCGATGACGAAGGCGACCGGCACCCGCCAGGGCTGGTTCTCGAAGTGCACGTACAAGAGGTAGTTGATGCCGACCTGCACGGCGTAGGTGACGGCATAGAGCACCACCACCGCGATGAAGCGGGCTCGGCTGGGCTGGGCCTGGAATGTCCAGCGCCGGTTGATCAGGTAGGCCGTGGTGGTGCCGGCGATGAAACTGAGCGTCTTGGCGACGTTGACGTGCAACCCCGCGGCCAGCAGCGCGACGTACAGGCCGAAGTCCACGACCGCCGCCAGTCCACCGGTCACGACGAAACGCCAGATCTGCGTCGTCAGGCTCAGCTGCGGTGACAGCGGGGGCTCGGCCACCCGGGCAGCTTACGGGCACGTCCCGCTCAGAACGGGGGCGGTCCGTGGGGTTGAGCACCGTGGCGTTGGTCGAGGCGCTCATGGTTGAGGCGCTGCTGATTCAGGCGGCGCTGCGCGGCGATGTAGCGGGCCTGCCCTTGCGCCCGGGTCCGGCGCCGCTTCGGCATCATCGCCTCACGCCCGGCACACCGTTCGGGGGTGGGCGGTTCACCGGTCCACAGCGTGCCGGTGGGTCGGCACAGGGCGGGGAAGCGCTCGCGGCTGCCGGGATGGGTGACGTAGGTGTGCCCGGTCGGGCTCGTCCAGATCACCGTGCCGTCGGGTGACTGGCGGTCACGCCAACCGTGCGGCCCGCTCCAGAACGTCTTGAGCAGGTGGTGCAGACGACACAGTGCCTTGAGGTTGGAGGCGTGGGTGGGTCCGACGGGCCAGGGCACGGTGTGATCGAGGTCTGCCTCCGTGGCCGGTGTATCGCAGCCGGGGAAGCGGCACGTCACGTCGCGGCAGCGGACGAACTCGGCCAGCGCCACGGACGGCGTGTAGCGGTGTTCGGCCGGGCTCTCACCGGGATGGCCGATGTGCCGAAGCCGGGCCCGCGCCAGCAGCGGCTCCAATGCCTCAGCAGCCGTGATGCCCGCCCCGAAGATCAGTGCGGGCGTGGATCGCGCCGCGGTTTTCGCTGCAGGTTCGACCGCCTCCTGGTCGGCGATCACGTAGATGGTGGTGTTGCGGACCGGCCGCGGGGCGGTAGCGGCGTCGCAGTCGTCGAGGCCGCAATCGCACACCAGGGCATCGAGTCCCGCACCGACGGCGCCGAGTGCGTCGGCGCGGCGCGCCTCGAGCGTGCGCGGATCGGCCGGGCACACGGTGTGCGCGATCTCCTCCAGCCGATCCTCGAGGGCGGCCGCATCGGCGGCAGGCAACAGAGCCCACAGGCTGGTGAACCCTGGTGCGTCGGCGGGCGAACCGAACTCGACCCGCCGTCGGGCCAGCGACTCGACGACGTGCCGCACGGCGACCGGATCATGGGTGAGCACCGTGGCGTCGATGGCCTGTTCGAGTTTCTTCTCGGACAGCCGCCCCCACCGGCTCACCTGGGCCGCGATCGCCGCGTCGACTTCGGCCAGCACCGCGGCGTCGGTGACGAGCCCGGTGCGGTAGACGATCTTGCGGACCGTCATGTCGCTGATCAGTCCGTCGGCGAAGAGTGCGGCCACCCGCGGCAGCCGATCTCGCAGCACCACCCCGCGGTGGATCTGGTGCAGGGCCAGTCCCTGGGTGACACCCAACGCCGCGGCCAGTTCGGCGGCCACCGCGGCGTCGGGATCGAGCCACCATCCGTCGCGGTCCGCGGCGTCGACTCCGGTACGGCGGGAGAACAATTCGGCCATCACCGCCAATTTGCGCGCGGTCGCGCGGTTCTCGGCCCGCGACCACTCCTGGGCGGCATCGATCAGCTCGGCGGCATCGAGGTCCGCCAGCGAACCGGTGAATTCTTCGAACACATGTTCGATTGTAGTGGCCTCCACTGACAAGTCCCATGCATGTGTTTCTGCCACCCGACGATCAATTTCTGCCACCCGAAATGAATGCGCCCACCAGCGGGTTCCAGCTATCAGATCACCACGATCGGAAATCAAGAAGAGGCAAGCTCATGAAGACGTTCATCACCACCACCACCGCAGCCGCCGCCCTCACCGCGGGCTTCCTGGGCCTGGCTGCCCCCGCCATGGCCGCTCCCACCGGGGGCGGCGCGGAGCAGACGATCAGCGAGCTCGAGGCGCAGGGCAACCGCGTCGTCGTCAACCGGCAGTCGAGCGCACCGCTGGACGAGGCGTCAGTCGTCTCGGTGACGCGCGGCCCGATCCAGCGCGGGTCGGTCCCGTTCGGCACCTCGAACGGTGACTCGAATCGCTCGACCATCGACCAGACGGTGTACGTCACCGTCAAGTAAGCGGCTCACCACGAAGGGCGTCCCCGATGGGGGCGCCCTTCGTTCTTTCAGGACTCAGGTGCGTTCAGGCCCCAGGCGCGTTCAGGTCGAGCGCAGCCGGATCAACGGGATCGTCCGATTACCCGCGCGCACTTCGTAATCCGCGTATCCGGCGTACACGTCGAGCGCCTTCTCCCACGCCGCAGTCCGCTCCGCCGGGTCGGTGATCTCGGTGGCCGTGTACGTGCCGCTGCGTCCGCCCGCCAGCACCTCGACCCGCGGGTTGGCGAGCAGGTTGCGAAACCACGAGGGGTTGCCGGGCCGGCCGTAGTTCGAGGCGATCAGGATCAACGACGTGCCGTCCACGACGTAGAGCAGTGGCGAGGTCCTGGCCGACCCGGTCTTGGCCCCGGTGGTCGTCAACAACATGACGGGCACCGGGTAGATACTGCTGACCCGCCCCCCGCTGAGCCGCAGCAGCGGCTCGTCGATCCGCGGCGCCAATCGCGTGACGTACCAGTAGCCGGCCGGTGTGCGGGCGAAGCGTTCCAGTACCTGTTCGTAGCCACTCATGCGGCGTCGTTGCCCCATGATGCGACGCTACAGTCCGGTCGCCGCCAATACCCCGCACAACGCGGAAACCGCTGCGCCGAAGGCGTGCTCGGGCGGTGCGGCGAAGCCGACGACGATGCCGTCGCGTTCGGTGAGGCCGGGGCCGGCCTGCGGGTGCCGCAGGATCGACAGCCCGATCAGAGCGATCCCCGCCTCACCGGCACGGCGCATCACCTCGGCCTCGGCGCCTTCGGGCAGCGTCACCAGCAGGTTCAACCCGGCCGCCAGGCCGCTCACCCCGACCCGGTGACCGGACAGCGCGTCGACGAGGACGTCCCTGCGCCGTCGGTAGCGGGCCCGCATGCGGCGGATGTGGCGGTCGTAGTACCCGCACGCGACGAACTCGGCGAAGGTGAGTGCGCTGATGGTGTCGACCGAGAACTGTTGACCGCCAGCGGCTTCCACCACGGGGTCGACCAGGTGATCGGGCAGCGCCAGCCACCCGAGCCGCAGCGCGGGTGACAGGCTCTTGCTGGCCGATCCCAGGTAGGCCACCCGGCCGGGATCGAGGGCCTGCAGCGCACCCACCGGTTGCCGGTCGAAGCGGAACTCGCCGTCGTAGTCGTCGTCGAGCACGAGCTTCGAGGTGCGCCGTGCCCAATCGACGACGGCCATCCGTCGGCCGGGATCCAGTGCCACACCCAACGGATTGTGGTGGGCGGGGGTCAGCAGGACCGCACTCACGTCGAGGTGGTCAAGCTCGTCCACCCGCGCGCCCCGATCGTCGACGCCGATGGGGGTTGTCACGACGCCGTCGGCCGCGAGCGCATCGCGGAACAGGTGCAGGCCGTACTCCTCGACCGCCATCGCTCCACCGAGCACCCGGGCGAGCAGTTGAACGCCTTGGCGCACTCCGGCGCAGACGACGATGGTCTCCGCTGACGTGCGTACGCCCCGTGCGCGGGTGAGGTATTCGGCCAGGGCGGAACGCAAGGGGGCGGCGCCGCGGGGATCGCCCATCCGCAGCGCATCGTTCGGTGCTGCGGCCAGCGCCCGCCGGGTACAGGTGACCCATTGTCCGCGGGGGAATTCCGAGACATCCGGGGTGCCCGGCATCAAATTGTGCAGCGGCGCCACCCGCGGGCCGCGCGGGCGGGTGCGGACGGCCGGTCGCGCGGCGTTCTGTACCCAGGTGCCCGCACCCTGGCGCGAGGCGAACCACCCCTCGGCGACGAGTTCGGCGTACGCGTCGGCGACGGTGTTGCGGGCCAACCCGAGGTCGGTGGCCAGCGTCCGGGACGGCGGCAGCATCGTGCCCGGCGCCAACCTGCCGGAGCGGGCCGCCTCGCGCAGTGCACCGATCAGGACGTCCTTGCTACCCCGGGAGCCGGGCGTGAGCGCGCCGCGCAGCTCCAGGTGCAGGTCCCGACTCCCCGAATTGGCCCACGAAACCACGAAGCGATTGAACCACCAGCGTGGGCTTCTGACACCTAGATTCGTAGGTATGACACAGACACTTCGCAACTCGCGACTGAAGATCTACAAGAGCTCGCCGGAGCTGTACGACGCCATGATGGCGCTGTCCACCGCGGCGGCCAAGGACGTCGACCCCGAGCTCGGCGAGCTCGTCAAGATCCGCGCCTCCCAGCTCAACCGGTGCGCGTTCTGCCTCGACATGCACACCCGCGACGCCCGCAAGATCGGCGTCGCCGAGCAGAAGCTCGACGTCCTCGCGGCGTGGACCGAGGCCGGCGACATCTTCAGCGAGCGGGAGCGCGCCGCGCTCGCGCTGACCGAATCGATCACGGTGCTCGGCGATCACGGCGTGCCCGACGACGTCTACGCCGCGGCCGCCGAGGTGTTCGACGATCGCGAATTGGGGCAGGTGATCGCGATGGCGGTCACCATCAACGCGTGGAACCGCATCAACGCCGCGGTGCACACCCCGCCGCCGCGGCGGTGACGTTCAGACCCGGTGATCACTCTGACCCAGTGACACTCAGACCCAATGACACTCAGACCCAATAGGGCACCCGCGCGCGGTACTGCCGCATCGCCATCGCGGCGAACATCCAGCCGACCACGGTCAGCACCAGCACCACGATCCAGTGCCGCAGTTCCTGATCGGCGCCCAGCAGCGGTGCCCGCACGATGTCGAGGTAGTGCAGTAGCGGGTTGAGTTCGACGATCTTGGCCCACTGGCCCGCGCCTTGGGCCTGCAGCGTCGACTCGTTCCAGATGATCGGCGTCATGAAGAACAGCAGCTGCACCAGGCTGTTCAGCAGCGGGCTGATGTCGCGGTAACGCGTGGCCAGGATGCCGAAACACAGTGCGACCCATACACAATTGAGTGAGATCAGCGCCAGCGCCGGGATCACGGCCAGGTCGGTCCACGTCCACGGTTTGGGAAAGATGATCGCGATGATCACGAAGATGACGATGTTGTGGGCGAACAGGATCATCTGCCGCCAGACCAGCCGGTAGACGTGGACCGACAGCGGCGTCGGGAGTTGTTTGATCAGGCCCTCGTTCGCGATGAACACCTCGGCGCCCTCGAGGATCGACGCGTTGATCAGATTCCAGATGATCAGGCCGAGCGTGACGTACGGAAGATGTTCGGAGAGCTCGAGTTTGAACAACTTGGAGTACAGCCCACCCATCGCGACCGCGGTGGTGCCGGTTGCGATGGTGATCCAGAACGGGCCGAGCACCGAACGCCGGTAGCGCTGTTTGATGTCCTGCCAGCCCAGGTGCAGCCACAGTTCCCGCTTGCCGAACCCGCCGACCAGGTCGGCCCAGGCTCGGGTGAACGTCTTCGACTGTGCCGCGGCGTCGGTGAACGTCATCGTCGGGCGAACCTCTCTCGTCGACCCATCCGGCGCAATCGAATCCACTCCGCGAAGCCGCGGGGGTCGCGCGCCGACACGAGAAAGTACCAGCCGAAGCGCAGCCATTCCTGAACGACGAGCTTGCGCAACCCCGGCTGGGCCTGCAGGTAACCGCGGTTGCGGTAGGTGTAGAACCGCTTGGTCTCGTTGTCCGGGTACTGCGTGTGCATCCTGCCGCCGAGGATCGGCTTGAATTCCTCGGTGCCGCAGGGGTGCAGGTACACCGCGTCCAGGCACGTGCCGAACGGCAACCCGGTGCGCACCAGGCGCCGGTGCAGTTCGGTCTCGTCACCGCGGATGAACAGCCGCAGATCGGGCACCCCGACCGCCTCGATGGTCGAGGCGCGGAACAGGGCGCCGTTGAACAACGACGCGATGCCCGCCAGCAGGTCTCCGCTTCCGTCGGTACGCAATTCGCTCACCAGCCGGCGCCACGCCAACCCGCGGCGCAGCGGGAACGCCAGCCGCTCCGGGTGGTCGAGATTGCACACCATCGGCGACACCTCGGCCAGGCCGTGTCGCTCGGCGCACCGCAGCAGCGTGCCCAGGACCTCACCGTCCTGCGGGCGACCGTCGTCGTCGGCCAGCCACACCCAGTCCGCCCCGAGTGCCAGGGCGTGCAACATGCCCAGTGCGAATCCGCCGGCCCCGCCGAGATTGCGCCGCGAACCCAGGTAGGTCGTCGGAAGAGGTTGTCCGGCAACGAGATCGCGCACCCGGCCGGCGCTATCGCCGCCGAAGTCGTTGTCGACGACGATGAGGTGGTCCGGGCGGCGGCTCTGCGCCGCCACCGCGTCGAGCGATTTCGCGAGATCGTCGGGTCGGCGGTGGGTGACGATCACCGCACATATGGTCTGCTCTTCGCGCGAGCGCTCATCGCCGATGACGTCACCCACGGGCGGTCTCCTCGAGGACCTCCCGGACATGGCGGGCAGCGTCCTCACCCTCGTAGGCGCGCACCACGTCCTCGATCTCGCCGGACATCTTCACGGTGCCGTGGTCGATCCACATCGCGGTGTTGCACAGCCGGGCCAGGAATTCGTTGGAGTGGCTGGCGAACACCAGGATCCCCGATCGGGACACCAGGTCGGCCAGGCGCGTCTGGGCCTTCTTCAGGAAGTCGGCGTCGACGGCGCCGATGCCCTCGTCGAGCAGCAGGATCTCCGGGTCGATGCTCGTCACCACGCCCATCGCCAGGCGCACCCGCATCCCGGTCGAGTAGGTGCGCAGCGGCATCGACAGGTAGTCGCCCAGCTCGGTGAACTCGGCGATCTCGTCGACCTTGGCCAGCATCTGCTTGCGCGTCTGCCCGAGGAACAGGCCCCGGATGATGATGTTCTCGTAACCGGAGATCTCCGGGTCCATCCCGACACCGAGATCGAACACCGGGGCCACCCGGCCCCGCACCGTCGCCACCCCGCGGGTGGGTTCGTAGATACCGGACAGCAGCCGCAGCAGGGTGGATTTGCCCGCGCCGTTGTGGCCGACCAGACCGACCCGGTCGCCCATCTTCAGCGACATCGTGATGTCGCGCAGCGCCTCGATGACGACGACGTTGGACTCGTTGCGCCCGATCGCGCCGCCTGCCTTGCCGAGGAAGGCCTTCTTCAGCGAGCGCGTCTTGGCATCGAAGATCGGAAACTCCACCCAGGCGTTGTTCGTCTGGATGAAGGGCTCAGTAAGACTGACCACGAAAGCTCACAGGTACTGGCCGGTGCTGGGCCCGCCGCGTTGGCCGGGCACTGCGACACCGGGCGGCAGCGCACCCTGGCGCATCTGCTCGAGCTGCTGGCGGGCCGCCATCTGCTGGGCGAACAGCGCGGTCTGGATGCCGTGGAACAGGCCTTCGAGCCAGCCGACGAGCTGCGCCTGGGCGATGCGCAATTCCGAATCCGACGGCACGCTGTCCTCGGTGAAGGGCAGCGTCAGCCGCTCCAGCTCGGCCCGCAGTTCCGGCGCCAGCCCCTCCTCGAGCTCGCGGATGCTGGTGCGGTGGATGTCGCGCAACCGTCCGCGGCTGGCGTCGTCGAGCGGTGCGGCACGCACCTCCTCGAGCAGCTGCTTGATCATCGTGCCGATCCGCATCACCTTGGCCGGCTGCTCGACGAGGTCGGTCAGCAACTTCCCGTCGGAGCCCTGCTCACCGTCGGCCTGCCCCTCGCCGATGATCTCGATGTTGTCGTCGTCGGTGTGTGAAGGTCCTGAAGTCATGGTTCTAGAGTGCCCCAGCGTCGCGTCGTCATGAAGGTCGGGCTCCGCGCCACTGATAGATGCGCGCCTCGCCGTTGTCGTAGATCTTCTCCCAGGAGTGGGATTTGTCCAGCGACGCCAGTCCGTCGGGGATCACGAAGCCCCGGACGACGGGCGTGCTCACGAGAAGGTAGCGGATGTGCAGCGCCGCGACCGCCTCGGCCACCCGCGGATCGGTGTCGGCGTCGTCGGCGTAGGCCCAGATGACGAACCGGTGATACCCCGGTCCCTGCTGCACCGGGTAGTCGTAGTGGGTCCACAGCGGGTGCAGGTCGGCGACGGCGTACATCCAGGCGGTGCCGTCGGTGTTGGCGTTCGCGACCAGGGTGTTCTTGGCCCCGGGCAGCGCCGCCAGATACGAAAACGCCTGCAGGTCCTTGGCGTCGATGATCACGGAGTCGTACTTCTCGCCGAAGAGGAGCTGGTGCCGCGGCAGGTAGTGCACGGCCGAGACGACGCACACCACGGCGAGCAGCGCGCCGGCCGCGGCGTTCCGAACCCGAAGGGCCGGCCTGCCCAGCCGCTGTACCGCGGCGGCGACGATCGTGAAGGCGGCGATGCCGGCCAGTGCGCTCAACAGCATGGCCACCACCGCCGACAGCCGTCGCGGATCGCTGTAGAACAGATCGCTGAACCGTCCGGTGATCGCGCCGACCGGCCCGCCGAACGGCGCCGACGAGTGCACGATCGACACCACCAGCAGCAGCCACACCGGGACCGGCCACCACACCCGCCGCACGACGAGCAGGACGCCGCCGACGGCAGCGAGCCCGATCAGCCACCACTGCACCGGATAGTCGTTCAGATGCCGGGTGTGCTGCACGACGGCGTCGAACAGGGCGTGCTTCTTGCTCTGATGGGTGACGAAGGAGTGGCCCTCGATGATCTCG
>Ga0247757_10001401_pt1 | contig 16114 bp, 21 predicted proteins | sample UWRJL126311R4_FD_180929 | JGI IMG/M metagenome (GOLD analysis project Ga0247757, IMG submission 180929) | Plant litter microbial communities from Arlington Agricultural Research Station in Wisconsin, United States - UWRJ-L126-311R-4 | ecosystem: Environmental > Terrestrial > Plant litter >... | reverse complement strand
GGACGGATCGGGAGAATGGGGAGCGAGATGCTACTCAGGTCCGCGTTTGGTGTCTGCCTTGGTGTTTGTTGAGGAGTGGTTTTTTCGTATAGGATGCGAGGGTGGCGGCGAGGGTTGCTGCGATTTTAGGTCCTGGGTGGGTCGAGCTTGGTAGGGAGGTTTTGGGCTCGCGTGGCGATGTGCATTGGTTTGTGAATGTGCAGGGAGAGTCTTGTAGTTTTTAAGATTTAGTATAGTATCATGGAATTGGTAGGTCTTTCGCGAGTTGTTGAGTGTGGGTTCTGTGCATTCGGAAAGGTGCTGGGAACATCCTTGTATTTGTTAACGTCTACTACACTTTTATTGAGACGATGCATGAGAATAGCAGGCAGAATTTTTCACGCAATTAGACACGTATAGAAGGCTGTTCGACTATCGTGCCTCATGACCGGGTTTGCTCACATAGAATTTTTTGTTCTCATTGTTAATCCAAATTTGAATTTTTCATATGTAGGTTCGTAGAACATGGAGTAGAATATTTGGAGTAGTAGGACAGCCTTTCACACACAATTTGTTGAATTATCAAAACCAAATTCAGTCGGAAGGTATCGATAAGGCAAATTTGCTGTTTACGCATAGTGATTTACGGTTCCACAGAGCCTGAGTTGCAATTATAGTCAATCAAATCAGTATCAGCTTTAGCAAAATAGCTAATCAGCCTTAGGTCGAAGTTTAGAAATTAAGACGTGAACGTAGGAATGGCCTAAGCAGTTTAAATATCAATAGAAATGGCTGCGATAAGAAAGGGTATATTAAGTCTCAGTGTCATCTTTGAGGCGCATACATCCGTTCCTCACTTCACAGTGTAATTGAGTAATTAGTCTTGAAAGGCATCGCGGTCCAAGTAAGACTGTCGGATCAGTTGTATAACATTACTACCCCGCATCAACCCCGCAACAGTTCCCTCGCAATTCCGTTGAAATTTCTTCCCAAATGGCGCCTCTTGAGGAAACAACTGATTCTTTTCACCACTCATGCGATGTCTGTCGCGAAAATTTCGTTTTTGATTATAGTGTAGACAAAAGTCACCCATTGAGGCTCAGTGAAGGACGGTGGAAGAAGCTTAACAAGAGATTAGGCGACATCGTGAATGATGTCCTAATAGGGCTGGAGAGAGATTATATTCGTGCAAAGCTGAGTCAAATCTGCTTCTTTGATGTCTGCGAAACAGATATAAAAGACTAGGCGAAACATGGATGCCTATTCGCAGAGCGACTACAGGAGGCGTTAGGTCCCTCTGCTGCTGATTTGGGAATAAAATACCTCCTCGGTGCCGAAGCTGATTTGGAAGGACTTAGGTGTTTTGAGCCTAATAAGTTGGCCCTGAACGCTTATGATTTAGAGGAACTCAGAGACTGCCAGTTTCGAAGATTTACTATCTGCGAGTTTTATATGTGTAATACCAAATCGACAGTTAGAACAGGGTCGGCGCTAATTTTATGATCACAGGTACGCGATACCCGTACTCATTTGGAATCCGTACCTATAAGCCAGTCAGCGCTCTCCCTGCCTGCTTGAAATCCATGAATTTATACAAATCATGGTTTCAGCAGTGTCACGAAGAACACAGAGACTGCCCAAAACCAGGGAAGTTCACGCCTGCTCGCCTACTCGAAATTATAGGCTTGGGATTGGACTCAAGGGTCCAGCTTGTCGAGCATATATCAAAACGGCAAAACCCCAAATATGCAAGCCTATCATATTGCTGGGGCGGGACCAATCATTGGCATTGACGAATAAATCATATCAACGACTAAAGACTGGCCTGGACACTCGACAATTGCCAGCAACGATTCGAGACGCTCTCGCAGTAGCTTCAGGTCTTGGTCTCCGATATCTCTGGGTAGATGCATTATGTATATTTCAAGACGACGATCGCGATAAAGCAATGGAGATAGATACAATGCCATCAATCTACAGTCAAGCTGCGGTGACTATTGTCGCATCGAGATCAGCCACCGTACATGAAGGCTTTCTCCAAGAACGCCCTTTAGGCACACTCTCAGGTTTTGCTTTGGTATTTCTCGATCAAGAATCCAAATCAGCTGTCGTATCTCTGACCGGCAAACACGAGGAACTGGAAAGAAGGAGTATTTTCACTGATTCCGAGCCTCTTAGTGGTCGAGCATGGGCACTCCAAGAAAGAATTTTATCTCCTCGTGCTCTTGACTTCCGGACTGTACGGACAGTGTGGTCGTGTCCAGAATTTTACAAGACCTCAGGCTTCTCCCCAGCTTTTTCAGCAAGAATGACATACCTCCTATCAGACGGTTGGGAAGCGCCGCAAATGTATACCGAATCTGTAGTCACTCATGTACTTTCCCTAAAACTTGCTGGCTGGAAGCTTCGCGAAGTCAGCAACTACATTAACGAACGTCCTAGCGGGAACTCCCTTTATCACAACCTACGTTTTCTTCCAGGCCGCATTAGACTCGCGTTCCTAAAATACCGCAACTCTATAGCGGGTGTAGACCGAGACGGATCCAGCTGGAGAAGCATAGCAGAGCCTTATTCTCGGCGGCAGTTGAGCATTGCTGATGATCGCCTCCCGGCATTATCTGTTGTCGCACGATTGTACCAGATCCGCAATAATGACAACTACGTGGCAGGCTTATGGGTATCACACCTTCCGTGTGCGCTTTTATGGCGCAGAGAGTTCAGTTTCCCAAAATTTATTTGGAAAAGATCTAGAATTTATTGTGGACCAACATGGTCTTGGGTCTCAGTCATTGGGCCTATTTTATTATCAGAAATACCCTCAAGAAATGAGTTTAAATACCATTTCGATGAGTTTAGGAATAACGGCGTAGTCCGTCTACATTCATGTCATCTTAGAAAATGGGCATGGAAGATTGAGGAAGCTCAGAAGGGCGTAGTCCTGGGCAAGCTTCGCGTGGCGGCGTTTACATGCCGTGGCCATATAAAGCCAGCGAAGTGGAAACACATTGTCTCAACTCCTTCCGAACGAGACTCAAAGACTAGCAGTAAAGAGTCAAAGAATTACCTTGTAGAACAGCCGTCAGAAGGACTGTTGTCTTGGTCTAAAACAAACAGTGTCATCACAGGCAACGGCCATACTTCGCTCAACAGCTTTGAACAGAGTAATGGGCAAAGCGACGATTATTGCAGTAGCGATATTTGAAATAATACATACACTAGCAGCAGCAATAACAGAGTTTACAGCGTTGAGAGTGATGATAGCTTGAAAAAGGCCAGTCTCAATCTTTTCGATGAAATAGATACGTCCCGTCCGATCCCTCTAAGTGGAAATCTGCATCCAATAGGGTCACTCCTCACTGAAACACGTATAAGTCGTGAGGAACAACTACTCGGGAAGGTCAGCTTTGACATTTACTTACCGGAGTTCGAAGAAGAGGGCTGCATTTTAGATATCTTTGTACTCCCCGTCGCTACTATCGATCTTCAAGAAGTGAAGTCAAAGATGGAAACGCCGTGTACAAGAGCCCTTATCCTGCGAAGGAAAAATGCTGAAGGGTATGAAAGAGTCGGACTCTTCGAGCTGGGATTGATAAAGAACTGGAAGACGCAAATCGATGATGTCCGTCTACAACATGATTGGTTAATTGCAGGCGAGTTACAAAAGGTCACAATCCTGTAAAACATATGTGGCGACGCCGTCGAATTACACCTCACTTTTTCACATAAAGCTTGAGTTTGTATTATGGTAGTACTATTAATAGAGTTCTAGGAAACTTCTAAGTTCTATTCTGTGCGCTCGAAAGCATACTAGAAAGATATTTATCTATGTCAACACCGTTGACCCTTGTACGAAGACGATACAGCATCATACTACCATAGATGTAATGAGCTTTCGTGGCTAGTTGAACCCTAAGAATTTACACTCTTATTTGTCTATTTACAGCAATGGCGATCCCTATACCCTAAGGCAGTGGCATTATAGGAAAGGCCTTCAATGACTACCGGAGATCACATACAGCAGGATTTTGTTGTCCTGTATGAGTCCTATCACTGAGGGAGTTGAGGCCTGTACGAGCACACAGGATGGCTGTAAAAGGCTGTCAAGTGTACACACAATCATTGGAGCTTTGTGAACCACTTGCAAATTAAAACAATCTGGCAAATCCTTGCAGTAATGTGGAATACTCTTCAGTGTCCAATTACAATATCGTGAACAAAACCGAACATTTCGATAAAAACTATGGAAAATGCATAGACTGATGATAAGTTGGAGTTTTGTCGCACGTGCAGCATCGATAAATATCTTCGTGGTCGCGGCCGTGCTTGGATGCTACTTGGTAAGTTCGATAAAGCTGCTAAAGATTTCGATGCCACGGAAGCCCTTTTAGAAGATCTATAGACCTAATAGTCACTATGATGGAAAGTACGTCTCTAAGACTTGTTTTTAAAAGCGCATATCTGATAGTGTACGAGGTCACATATGAACGCGCAAAGATCGTTGCACAGCAAGGGGATCACCGGGATGCTTATGCGTATTCTGAGATAGCATACCATCTAATAGAAAAAGGAAAGACCGCCTGCTCTAGCGTCATAGCCGTTCGTTATCAGCAGACAGAGAGACGGAATTGTCTCTGATCGCATTTTTGACACTAGAATCACCCCTATACCTTTTGCTCATAATCTAACAACTCAATTTCTACTCCATCCTTGAACTCAGCAACCAACTCTCCATCACCCCCCTCCTTCGTCGGCCTCGCCACAAACCCCGCAATCCCCACGCTCCACCCCTCTTCCTCCGCAAAAACCCAATTGACCTCTCTTAACGGCCTCCGCTCCACCTCCTCGCCCTTCTCATTCGAGATGATCTGGTAGACCCAAAGACTCTTGCCCAACTGGTCCCTCTCGCGACGCGCCTCGATGGTAGCAGTCGGCCTCGAGCTATTGGATGCGAAGTCCGTTAGAGGGAGAATGCTCCAGTCGGCCCAGGTGTCACAGCCAACGGTGCTAACATAGGGCTTGCCGTAGTAGAACTCGATGCCTGTCTTGAGCCACTTGTCCTTGCCGCTGCCGAAGGTGCGGTCCGCGGTGGTGAAGGAGAGGAGGAGGCCGGCTTGGTCGTATTGGCGGAGTTCGTTAGCTGGGGGGAGAGCAAACGTGAGGCGAGCCCGTTGGAAGGATTTTAGGTCGTATTGAGGGAGAGGAGAGGGGTGCGTGGGTGCATCGATAACATTGTGGGATGGGGGCTTCCTCCAGATATCTGTGCCAGCAGGAGAAGACAGATTGAAGGGTTCGACCTTATCAGTCTTGGTTGCGTAAGTCATTATTGCAAGCGTGAGAAGTGAGATGGTGTGATGGATTAACATGGCGAATTTCTGGTCTGATATTTATACAAATCAGGGCAGTAGGATGATATCCACATCAACACGTGCAAACCAATGGCAAGTCAAATGACTGTAGAATGGGAAAACCTCGGGATTACCAACCTTTTGGAGTTTAAGAATCGTGGACATGGTGGATTTATAGTCATGACTCACGGCTGTGGGGTTGATAATCTGCTAATCTGCTATGCATGGGGCAGCATGGAGTCGGGTCGTATGCTATATGAGGAAGCGGGGTGCATTTCTTGGCGAAAAACAAAGCTAGGGGGAGAGCATTTCGTGTCCGATTCGCTAAGCAGTGGGCTGCAAGCATTGCGTGATGATGTAAATGCGGTCTTGGGTGGCATCCAAGCCCGAACATGGGACACGTGGTAGAGACAGGCCTGCAAATGGGAGCCTGGCCGTAATTTGGATCAAATCCCTAAACAGCGATCTGCATACGATGTGTCAACGTATTGGATAGATGTCGGCCCGAAGTGTTAATACACAGGAGTGACTGTAAGCCAGTTTATAACGCTGCTATTCAATCGATTCAAGCTTGAAGGATATATACACGTTGTACATTCTAGCTCAACTATTTCTTTTGCTCGCCTTCTTTCGGGGGCTCTGGTTTCGGCGTCGGCAGCTTGAACTTCAAAAAGTTAGTTTTGTCTCAGTGAATTTGAAGTTTAGAACTTGGATACGCACATTTTCAGGCTTGCGGTCGTCTCCAGGGCCGACAGGCTCCCAAGCTGTCGAACCACCACGGAAGTTCCTGAAGGCTTGAGTCAACTCGAGCGGCTCTACCACAATTCTCTTCTTCTCCTCATCATATCGAATCTCAGTATAGCCAGTCATGGGGAAGTCCTTCCGTAGTGGGTGACCATCAAAACCATAGTCGGTCATGATACGCCTGAGATCGGGGTGTCCTACGAAAAAAACACCGAACAGATCATAGACTTCGCGCTCGTACCAATTCGCTCCATCATAAAGATCGCAGATACTGGGCACAGGAGTGGCTTCATCGGCGTAGGTCTTGACCCGGAGGCGTGAGTTGTGGCGGATGCTGAGCATGTTGTACACCACTTCAAACCGTTGGTCCTTGGTGGGATAGTCAACTGCAGTGATGTCCGATACTTGTGTATACTCGGCAGCGGTATGGTACTTCAAGAAGGTGAAGACGGGAGTGACACCGGCGGGTGGGATGTAGATGGTAAGCTCGTCCTTCCACACAGAGAACCTGGGAGCTCATCAGTCCATGCCCCTGATTTGATGATTGCAACACATACTGCTGGACGTATTTGGGCAGGCAGGACATGAGGTACTGGCCGTATTTGTGAAGCGCCTCGGCCTTGTCTTTGTACTTATCGGCTGGATTCACAATCGGGGCCTTGAGCTGACCGTGCTGGTCGCGAGGGGCATACTAGGCACGGGATTAGCTTTAACAAGTACCGAAGGGATGCCAATGGCAACTTACACGCATGTTGGGTGTCTCTGAGCTCTCGCCGGCGACCTCCTTCGCCCGCAGGGCGGTCGCGGCAAAGGTGCGCACAGCAACGCGGGGGCAGCCTGCAGAGCGCACAGCGGCACCCAATGGCCGTCCGACGGCGTGGCGCATAGCCATTATGTGAGTGGAAAGCGGTTCCGGGAAGAGTCGGCGGCGGTAGAGATGTCGTCGTCGACCTCGAAGCTTGGTGCTAGCGAGACACTCGCCGCTTAGAGTTCGCACGTGACCGGCGCCGCGCTCTGACTTGGGCCGGGGGCTGGCCCTAGCCTCAGTGCCTCCCAAGATCAGCTTTGCAGCAAGCCCGCGCCTTCGACCATCAAACCACCTCAACATCACCCTCCATTTCCTTCTCTCCCCTCTCTCCGGCCGGCGTTCGTCTTTCACCCCAGTACCTGCTATTCACAGTTGGCCCGCCTTCATCTCCACCAAACACCATACATTCAGCCCTCATCTCGCTCAACGCCACCCCGTCACGCCTGCCAGCACATACCTTCTCCGGCACCATGTCTCGCATACAACAGGACCAGTTTGTCGATGATGACGAGGACGAGTGCTGCCCGCTCTGCGTAGAGGAGTTTGACCTGTCCGACAAAAACTTCAGGCCTTGCCCTTGCGGCTACCAGGTGTGCGCACTCAAAAACTCAGCGAGGTCCCATCGCTAATGCCCAATGCTAGATATGTCAGTTCTGCTTCAACAACATCAAGACGACGATGAACGGCCTGTGTCCTGCCTGTCGCCGTAAATACGATGATTCAACCATCGAGTGGAAGAATATCACCCCCGAAGAGTGCGTACCTTTTGTCTCCCGTTTGCATCCCATCTAACCCTTGCCAGGATATCCAAACATAAGCAACAGATTGCGCAAAAGGCAAAGAAGAATGCGCAGATGCGGCAGAAGGAGGCGCAAAAGGCAGAGGCTGATTCGCTGAGCCGCAAACACCTCGCGGGTTTGCGAGTCGTCCAGAAGAACCTCGTTTACGTAACCGGCCTGACGCCGACCATTCGCGAAGACCGTTTGCTCGACACGTTGCGGGGCAATGACTACTTCGGACAGTATGGTAAGATTATCAAGATTGTCGTCAGTAAGGCAAGGGAGAATGCACAGCATCAGCAATCTGTCGGCGTTTACGTGACGTTTGCACGCAAAGAAGATGCTGCTGCCTGCATCGCGGCTGTGGACGGCTCTCAGAATGGTGATAGGACACTGAGGTGAGTTGGAATATCTTTTCTGAGCCCAACCTGGAGCAAACTGACGGATGTGACCAGGGCTCAATATGGCACAACTAAATACTGCTCGGCCTACCTTCGCGGGGAGCAGTGCAATAACCGGAACTGCATGTTCTTACACGAACCTGGCGAAGACAACGATAGCTTCACACGACAGGACCTGTCCATGATGAACTCGATACAGACGCAAGGACCCGCGCAATCTGTAGCTAGTCGCCCGGCTCCTCCAGCGCACCCTGGCCCCCCGGTTGCTGCAGCCTCGGCTCCGATGAATAGGCAGGATAGCACTGATGCTGGGAGCTCAGAAGATATACCTGGTCTGCCTGCGACGGCACATTGGGGAAGTAAAGCTGCACAAGAGCGACGAGCCAGCCGCTCCACAAACGCGTCAAACCCGAGCCCCATGACAACGAATGCTGTTCCTGCACCGCCGCCGGTGACTAAACCATCCAAGGCGGAAGAGCCTCCGAAAAAGAAGGGTAAAGAGAAGGAGAAAGAAAAAGAGAAAGAAAAGTCGGCAGAAAGCTCCAAATCTGCGACCCCGCAGCCGCAACCCCAGCCTCCGGTCCAGTCCCAACCTGCCCCCCGCCCGCCGAAACCTCAGATACCGGTTCTCGATAGTCTCTTCAAGACTATAATGGCTCCAGACTTCAAGTTTATCTTCTCTAGCACAATGTTCTCGGAGGAAGAATTCAAGGCCGTTGCTGAATTTCCCCAACTGCTGGATCCAAATGGCGGTGCCAAGCGACGGGCCATGAGAGAGAAGGAGAAGGAGCTCATCGCGCAACGTGAATCCGAGGCTCAAGCCGTATCTCAGCAGCAGCCCGACCAGCAGCAGTCGGCTCCAGCTGAGGCTGAAGAGCAAGAAACAACCGCGGGCGGTAGCTTACAGCTTGGCGGGGAGCCAGAGGAGACTCATCAGCCTGGTGCAAGCCACTTGAACCAACATGCAATTGCTCCACCGGGCCAGCAGACCCTCGGGGGAAATCTTTTCGGGCAGAACTCTTCTTTGCCTGAGGAGTTCAGCAATCTTGGCCTAGGAGCTTCTCGTGGCTTGACGCAACAGCAACAGCAGCAACTCCTCTTATCAAATTTCAAGTCTGGCCCACAGGCTGCGGGGCTCTTGTCACAGTTTCAGAACAGCCAACCCCAGCAATCCCATGCAACCGGGAATGGTCCTGGCCATACTAGGCACGCCTCGCGCTTTAGCTTCGCAAATGATAGCGCTTCGGCATCAGCCTCAGTTCAGCCGGTCGCAAATCAGAAGCTGATGAACCAACAATCATCGATGATGCCAAAGAATAATAATCACTTCAACCAAATTCCCCAGCATCAGGCTTTGGGTGGGCAGTTCTACACCGGTGGCGTTCAAGTTCCTCCTCCAGGGCTCAAAGCTACACCCACACCACCAGTCAGTGGAGGCGGTATGTTCAGTCAGGGTCATGGATTTGCTGCTGGCGGTCTCGGCTATGGCGCGAACACTGGCGCTAGAAACAACAGTGATGCGTTGTATCAGGAATTGCTCCGAGGTAGAAACTTGGATGGCGGTGCAAGAGTAGCCGATGCTGGAAAGCGTGAGTCAATGTTCCCTTCTTTTCTTAATCAACACCCCACGACCTCTGCGCCGGCCCCTGCCCCAGGCCTTCTCAACTTTCCATATGCACCTTCGCCTCCGTACCAGGAAACTGGTTCGCAGAAGTCTAAGAAAAAGGGAAAGAAACACAGGCATGCTAACACTTCCTCTTCTGGAGGTGGTGTAGTGGATGTTCAAGACCCGAGTATCTTACAGGCAAGGTTGCATCAAGGTGGTGGAATGGTCGGACAGGGTCTCTATGGCCAGGGTCAAGGTGGGTTTTCCCTTAATACCTACAACAACTACACTGGCACCAGACAATGGTAGTTTCTTTCGCTTCTTACACATACTTTTCGACCGGGTGGTCATGCACAGCATTTTATTACCTTTCATTGTATGATGGCGGCATGGCGTTTCATGGGCTTCAAAGCGGATGCATCGGCACTCAAGCCTAGCATGGGCCTCAGAGATGCTCGGAGTTTTATGAATGGGTCGCCAATTGTCGCAAATTTGCTGGCTTTGGCCTGAGGCATGGTTCACGGTGCTACATTACCTTGATATTTTCTTTCGAAGTTTTTCATTTCGGCAAATCATGCTGCTTTCACCAGGGCTTGCATCACCATCTCTCGTCGTCTTCGTCATGGCCATCCTGTGTACGTAAAACCCCATCCTGCCGCAGCTAAGTCGGCATGCTTACTCTAAAGTAGAGATGGCTTTTCTAAATTCTGTCTGTTTTGCTTGGCCCAAGTGACGAAGATGCTCGAGAGATCTCCGACGACATTATAATGTATTCCTTCGTTGGCGAGCTGATCCATTGTCCGGTCGCCTCCAGCGTAGTTGACTATGCCACGTGCATTTGCCTCGTACAACGTCAATTAGATTTTAAGCTTTTGCTAACGCATTGTGTGCAGACGACCAGATTCTGAGCCCCGAAGAAGAAGCTTCCATTAACGTTGACGCTTTGGTCAGCGATTCCGTTGACGACAGTCAAGGTAGAAATACGTCGATAGACAACCACATGTTTTATCAGCCACGGCGGGCAACTCCTATCATCCCACCTGGGTTTTCTGTCCCCGCTGTACCAAAGACATTAGCGAATGAAAACCCCACCCGTCCGTTGTCCCGCAATGCTTCCGGCGTCACAGCTCCCATTGTTCCCGTAGTACCTACACTTGGCCGAGCAGCTACGCCTGTGAAGATTAAAAAAACCAAGCAAGTTACCGAAGCGATTGAAAGTACGAGCACTACTGCGACGGCAGATCCCAGCTCCATACCATCAACACCCGCTAAGCAGGGCCCCAAAATAAGCTCAATTAAAACAGATGCTGTTGCTGATGCACTGCGAAAAGCATCTGAGGACGTGCTTTCCGTTGAAAATAAAGAAAACAAGGCTATGGCTGCCTCGCCGGCAAAGACAACCTCCAAAAGTAAAGCAACAGGGAAAAAGGCCCAGCCAACAACAGACGTTAGCCCACAGAAGGATATGAAACCAGTTGCTAATGCTACACCATCGTCAACCTCAAAGCGCCAACATCCTGGAAAACTTGATATAGCCGCTGCAACAAAACTGCATGATAACGAGGCATCCTTCACTGCAAGCTCAATGAAGCAGGAAACCAGTTCCAAGCTAACTCGTACTGTGCCAATGGCCACCAATTCCGTGCCTCCCAGTCCCGCTGCGACTTCTACGGGATCACCGATCAAGAAGCCTATAGGTGCTAAGACGCTTCGAGTGGTAGCGACCCCCCGAACTGAAACTCCACCTCAGTTATCGGTGGTAGCCCCAACAGCTTTACCTCAGGTGCCCACTGTTGAGAAATTACGATCTAGGCAAGCTAGTATTGCTTCCATAAATGTTCCTGGTACACCGGGTAGCGAACTAATATCCGATACTGCTTCTTTTACTTCCACGTCCATCTCGCGAGCAAACTCTCCTCCACCTCTTGGAGGCAAAGTGGGCTCTGCTCCAATTAGGAAGAAGACGAAGTCACAACAAAAGAAGGAGCGCCAGGAAAGAGCACGTCAAGTTGAGGAAGAGCGTGTGACGGAAGAGCACACGCCTGAGCCAGAAGTTGTGCAAGCACCGATTGTAGGACGCAAAAAGAAGACTAGGAAGCCTACAAGCAACGCCAAAGCCGCAGCCGCATCTGCGAAGAGTCAGCCTGAACCACCCAGACCCGTAGAAGTTGAGGACATAAAGGAACACAGTGAGCCTCCAACCGCTCCACCGACTACTCCAAAGAAGGCTACTGAGACAAAAGCACCATTGTCTTCACCACGCCCGGAGTCGGTCGCTGGATCGGACACAATCAAAGAGAAACGTGAGCCTACTGCGCACGCAATCCTTGCAGAGCTCCAAAAAACTGGTGAGCTGATTGCTTCAACGCTTGAATTCTTTAAGCCACTGTCATCTTCACTTGCCCATGCGTCTCGAGCTGCACAGACCAGTGGCGGACCCGTTGCTCCGCCAGATCTCAAAATCCACTTCTCCGAAGCTGATTTGGAGGCTCTTACGAAGAAATTGCCAGTTCGTCTTAACGGTAGTGACGGGAAACCAGACTCACGGACATTAATCACACCACAGGGGAAATTCTTGTGGGGCCTTACCCAGGAGCTGGAGGAGAAAGCTCTAGATTTAGAGAAGCGTATTGAAGAGCGGAAAGGCGCAGCACGGTTTCACCCAAAGAAACAGGCGCACAAGAGCATATCCTTACAACCACAACCAAATTTACCGGCGTTAGCAACGGCGTTGAAGGAGGCAGGGACTAAACTCAGTAAGAATACGGAACAGGCTATGCCAAACCTCGACCCAGCGTCATTGCCATTACCTCTAGTTCAAGCTCCAGCGGACCTCCCCCCGTCTCAACAAGCCCAAACTCAACAAACACCAGCGGATGCTGGAGCATACTTGAACCAATTTGTTCTTCCCAAAACGGACAACCCCCCACCCAATACTCCGCGCCCGGAGATGGCAGCTGTGGGTGGTCTTCCAGGCGCTGGAACAGCCAACATGTCAGTAAACGCCAACAAGCTTGCCAAAGCGGCTAAAGCGGTTGCCGAGGGTGGGGCTGTAGGCTCAGATTTTGAGGGCATCGGAGCCATGACTGCAGACCTACTTGGCGGCGTCTTCGTCCAGAACCTAGAGGCTCTAGTCGGTGCCGACCTGGGACTCCCATCATCCAGTTTCGACGATATTCAACGTAATATGCTCAGCTTGGAAATTGAGGGATTAGCGCATAGTCTCCAACGCGCCGGCCACGGTGGGTCAGGCCGACGGGGCAGACGAAGCGTCTTGACTGTTGAGGAGGCAGAGCAGGCTATGCTAGCCGCAAAGAAGGACCATGAAGCGCTGGAGAAGAAGCTTGCAGCACTGATGAAGAGAAACAAGAAAATGCTAAGCACAGGCAAAGCCTAAATCTTTGGGTGCAGTAATGATAGGAAGCTGTTAGAAAGCCGAGAGAGTCGGTATTTGGTACATACATAATGACATTACAGCGTCGCACATAGTGATGGTATTGTTAGATGATATTAATCAATAAACCAATCTGTCCGTAGTATTCTTCTTTGCTTTTCTAAATGCTACCGCCGCTTCCACCCATTGTACCAGCTGGCTGTATTCGGAGTGAGGTAAGTATATCACGTGATATAACGCACAGACCCGTTCGGTTTAGGCAGTGGTGGGAAAGGTAATCTTCAGGCATAAAGCAGCGCAACGAAGCCTCAGTCACTCTCATAACATCACTTTTTATCGCCCATGCCATGGGCACGTGCGTCCACGCCACTGAAAGGGTGACGCCCTTGTTGTTTGCTCCTTGATTATTATATATTCTCGCTGTTGCGGGCAAGCTTGTACTCAACACAACGCTGCTCGCCCGCTCGGGTGTTTAAACTAGAGCCTCGCTACTGGTGCCTTACCCTCAGCCGGCTCCCTTTGGCGTTGTCAACCATTCATCCGCAGAAATGGTCGGTAATAAGATGCCCGGCGAAAGCAAGCTCGACTCGCTAGCAACACTATTGGAGAAGTTGAAGATTAGTAATGAAACTAGTCAGAAGGAGTTACAAGTAAGAGCCATCTAAGATCATGTTCAAATGGCGAAGCGACAGCCTGAAGCTGGCCCGATATACTAAACTTCACCAAACCTACTAACACACTCATCTAGACCATCCTTAAAGAAAGCAGCCAGGTTCTTCAAGACTATCGTAGACTTAAACAGGCCGAGGTCTTTAGAGGCAAAGAGACAAACGGCTCTGTACTCAACGCAGCTGAGGACTCAAAGTCATATGTCCTCGTTTTAGTCGATGGAAATGGCTATATTTTCAACGATGAGCTCATCTTGGATAAGGAAGAAGGTGGCATGCGAGCTGCCCGTATGCTGAATAACGCCGTAGAGCAATATCTCGTCGACATACCCCAGGTCAAGGACGCACGCATCATAGTCCGTGTGTATGCTGATCTCACCAATCTGTCGAAACTGTTGGCAAAATCGAAATTGACAGGCCTTGAAAAGCGATCGTTGGCTGCGTTCGCAGCTGGATTCACACGAGCTATTGGACTTTTCGATTTTGTAGATGCCTTGGATGAGGAGGGAACTAAACTGAAGATTAGAGGTCAGTCTGAAAGCTTACAGTACTGAGGGGTATGGCTAAGGACTGACTTCTGTATACAGAGAACTTCAAGTTAGCTGCAGAGGATAGCAACTGTAGCCATATATTATATGCTGCATGCCACGATCCAGGCTACCTATCCCCTCTCGTCCGCTATACTGGGCAGCAAGACAAGATTACCCTCGTTCAAGGCACTGACTTTAAATCTGAATTCCATACATTTGGTCTAAACCTCCATCAATTTCCAACACTTTTCCGATGGTCAACTACTCGTCCCCCGAACATGTCCGTCTCTGAACCGAAAACACTTACTGGATCGGTGCTTCCAAGCAACCGTAAGATTGTAACCAAGGATACGAAGAAAACTGAGCGTATCTACGGAAGTCATTGGCGTAAAGAGTCTAATACAGATATATCTGATACATGGGACGGTAATCTCATTAAACTTGCAGATCGTACAGATACAGGTTCTAGTGCTTGGAACCCCCTTAATAATTCCCTTACCAAGGTTGAAAAGAAGCCTTCCCCGTGCAAGTACTTTCAAAAGGTGCATCCAGCGAAACAAAGAAAGCTCTGAACTTAGCTAATTCCCCCATTAGGGTTTCTGCCGCTTCGGTGACGAATGCCACTACGCGCACATACCCAGCAGCAGCAGTGGCACGTCATCCCAAACTCTCCCCGGTATCTCCAAGATTGATCGGAGCAACATCTCCTCCGCACTGCCCACAGTTGTACCCGTCGGCTCTATCGCGCTCAACAAGAACCGTCAGCGCATCGACGCATATATGCGCCCGCCAAACACCGAAGAATGGTCCACTTATAACAAGCGCTTCCACCGCCAGAAGCCCTGCAACGCTCATCACCTTCAGGGAAACTGCATGCGCACTGGCTGTCCCTTCGACCACTCCCCACTCGAACCGGAGTCCCAGTACTGCCTCGAGTACGTCGTGCGCTGTGGACCATGCCCTAAGAAGGGGGGGTGTCGTGCGGCGGATTGTATCCTCGGGCACTTGTGCCAGAAGGATGGGTGCTTAGGCAAGGAGAAGGGTTGCAAGATGAAGGCCGATATGCATAGTATTGATCCGTCACTTGCATATATCGTGCCGGCCGAGAAGGAAGAGTTCGAGGCTGGTGCTGGTGGCAAAGGGGATGGCGGATGGTGTCCTGTGGCAGAAGGTAATGTGGATGATTGGACTGCGACGACCACGGAGGCCGCCAACGGATGGACTGAGCCGACCGAATGGAAGGGTAACAATAGCTGGGGGATCGATACGTGGAATTCTTAGCTGTGGATGGGGTGGCTCTCTACGCCCATGCGAGACATGCTTGCTTAGCATTAGCAGCGAGCGATAAAATCGGGTATTGAAATTAATAGTAGACTCATGTGGACAGATTGTGAGATAGGTTTTACAGCCAACATAGATAGCGTGGAATGTACAGTCCCTACCAAAGTCCTCGCGAGTTGGACAGATTGCCCTTTCGGGATATGTAGGGTTTCATCCTATTGGTTAAGATTAAGGTCCACGCGAGTTTCACTAGCTATTATGGATGGATGAATGGTGATAACAGCTAGAATCACTCATTCACGCATAGTGTAAAGGGTCTTCATTAAGTACATATAACTCTCTGGAGATTTGTCTTGCGAAGTATGAGAGTGAGTAGCTGTCAGTTCTCTATCTCCAATGTGTCTATTGCGATCATAATCATGATTCTTTTTATTTTGCGAGGTGGGTATCTCATACCCAAAGTCGTACAAACAGTACAGAACTGCCCCCTGTTCAATATCAGAGTCACATTAAACTAGACGAAACGAATCTGAAACATAAAAGGGTCGAAAGAGAGCATCAATTTACAACTATTTTGCT
>Ga0247757_10001399_pt1 | contig 16152 bp, 15 predicted proteins | sample UWRJL126311R4_FD_180929 | JGI IMG/M metagenome (GOLD analysis project Ga0247757, IMG submission 180929) | Plant litter microbial communities from Arlington Agricultural Research Station in Wisconsin, United States - UWRJ-L126-311R-4 | ecosystem: Environmental > Terrestrial > Plant litter >... | reverse complement strand
CATCGCGCAGCTCATGAACTCGGCATGCATAGCAATGCTACCATGTTGTACGGTCATATCGAATCTTTCCATCACCGCATCGATCATATGGAAAGATTACGGCAGTTGCAGGATAAGACAGGAGGATTCAACACATTTATTCCGCTGAAGTTCCGCAACAAGGACAACGAGATGAGCAATGTACCTGAATCGAATGTGGTGGAAGACATGCGTATGTATGCAGTAGCCCGTTTGTACCTTGATAATTTCCCCCATATCAAAGCCTACTGGCCAATGCTGGGGAGGAAGAATGCGCAACTCACTTTGTCATTTGGTGTAAACGATATCGACGGCACCATCGACGACTCTACCAAGATATACTCCATGGCCGGCAGCGAAGAACAAACACCATCCATGAGTACCGCGCAACTGGTTGCCCTCATCAAACAGGTAAAACGCCAACCCGTAGAACGCGGAACCCTTTATAATGAGATCAGGGATTATAGTGATGTTACGCTGGAAGAACTGGAGGTGAATCCGCAGTTGAATTAATAATTTGAAAATTTGAAAATGTGGTGATTTGAAAATGGCTTCATTGTTACATTGTTGGGGTTGTTGAAAACCTAAACCCCTCAACAATTTAACCATGCAGCAATACAACAATAAACACTCATTTTCAAATTACCACATTCTCAAATTTTCAAATTCTTCTCTTCCGGTCTCAATATCAGGCGCAGCGTTGTATCATTCGTGAAATAGCTGATCGCCCAGTTGATGAAGATGATGAGTTTGTTTTTTACATTCAGGATCAGCATCAGGTGCAGGAACATCCACACAAACCAGGCGATCCTTCCCTGGAAACTCATAAAGGGAAGATCCACTACGGCCTTTCTTTTGCCTACTGTAGCCATCGTACCCGGATTCTTGTATTTGAACGGTTGCAGTGACCTGTTGCGAAGCAGGTTCTCAAAATTACCGGCGGTATTTTTCGCCTGCGCATTGGCAACATTGGCCAGTTGTGCATGCCCTTTGGGAAACTCCGGCGTTTCCATATAAGAAATATCTCCGATAGCAAATACATTCTGGAACCCTTCTACCCTGTTGTAATGATCAACCTTGATGCGGTTACCCCTTACCAGTTTTGATGGATCGATTCCAGGTGGCACATTACCTGTTACACCCGCCGCCCAAACCAATGTATGCGTGGGAATGGTTCGACCATCTTTTAGTTTTACGATTTTCCCATCGTAATCTTCTACAACCGCATTTGTCCAAACCTGTACACCCATTTTATCCAGGTATTCCTGCGATTTTTGTTGTGATGCTTTGCTCATAGGGCCAAGTGTTACCGGGCCTGCTTCGATGAGATAAACGGTAAGCCTGGAAAAATCCATATCAGGATAGTCCTTCGGAAGGATATTCTTTTTCAGTTCTGCAAGAGACCCCGATAATTCCACACCGGTTGGCCCACCTCCTACCACTACGATATTCATGATGGCCGGCAGTGCATCAGCTGTTGCAGATAATGCATCTTCAAAATTGAGCAGGATGCGGTTGCGGAGTGTGATGGCTTCATTGGTAGATTTCATCGGGAACGCATAACGTTCGATGTTCCTGTTGCCAAAATAATTCGTGGTACAGCCCGTGGCGATCACGAGGTAGTCATAACTGAAATTGCCCTCGGAAGTGATTACCTGTTGTTGCTGTGTATCGATGCTGGTTACTTTGGCCAGCCGCACATGCACACATTTTTTTTTCTGGAAAACCTTGCGTAATGGAAAAGAAACAGAACTCGGCTCAAGCCGACCGGTAGCTACCTGGTATAACAAAGGCTGGAACTGGTGAAAATTATACTGGTCGATCAATGTGATCTCGTAACCTGTATTCTTCATCCGCTTCGCAAGATCAAGCCCCGCGAAGCCTGCGCCCAAAACTACCAGTTGCTTATTAGACATTTATTTTGGATTATAAATTTTAAATGTTGAATGATTAATCGCTGAAATAATCATTCCAGAGTAACTCATTTATCAAGGATGGTTATTTTTATTTTTAGCGCCTTTAAGTGAAATTTCATTCAAAATCCAACATACAAAATTCAACATAACACCCTCAGCATTCCGGCAAACTCAGCGGCACATGTATCGCCAGTCCACCATCAGCGGTTTCTTTGTATTTGCTGTTCATATCCAGCGCGGTATCCCACATGGTTTTGATCACTTTATCAAGGCTCACGATGGCGTAATCAGGAGAGCTTTGCAATGCCAGTTGTGAAGCGGTAATCGCTTTGATCGCGCCCATGGTATTGCGTTCGATACACGGTATTTGTACCAGGCCGCCAATAGGGTCGCAGGTAAGCCCGAGATGATGCTCCATCGCGATCTCTGCCGCCATTAAGGCCTGCCGCTGCGTACCACCCAATGATTCGGTTAATGCGGCGGCTGCCATCGCAGACGATACACCTATCTCCGCCTGGCATCCTCCCATCGCTGCTGAGATGGTAGCGCCTTTTTTGAAGATGCTGCCTATTTCGGAAGCAGTAAGCAGGAACTTTATGATCTTGTCTTCAGCATATCCATCACAAAAAACAATATAGTACAGCAACACAGCGGGTATAACGCCGGCGGCGCCATTTGTGGGAGCTGTTACCACTCTACCAAAAGAAGCATTCTCTTCATTCACAGCCAGCGCAAAGCAACTAACCCAATCGAGTGTATAAGTGAAACTGCTGCCGCCTTTTTTGATACAGTCGATCCAACTCTCAAAATCACTATAGCTGCCATCAGCGATCAGTTTTTTGTTGAGATGAAAAGCCCTTCTCCGCACCTGCAAACCACCAGGTAATTCGCCCTGGGCATGGCAACCACGGTAGGCACATTCGCGCATGGCCTGCCATATCTGTAAAATACCGCTCCTGGTATCGGCTTCGGGGCGCCAGGCCAGTTCATTTTCGAGTACCACTTCATGGATGACCATTCCTTTCATACACCAATGCAGCAGATCATTGGCAGTATTGATCGGGAAAGGAAGATCAATTGTTTGCCTGGCATTGTTATCCTCTCCTTCCTTCACAACAAATCCGCCGCCGACAGAATAAAAAGTTTCACTCCATCCATCACCATTCTTTAGTTGCACAAGAAAACTAAGTCCATTGGGATGGAATGGTAAGGATTCCTGGTAGAGGAACTGAAGATTTTCGGAAACATCAAAACCGATCCATTCTTTTCCACCCAGCTGCAGTTTACGGTCGAAGCTGATGGCATTGACTTTTGGGGTGATTGCATTAACGTCAATGGTTACGGGATCCTCGCCAGCCAGCCCCATCAGCACCGCGATATCGGTGCCGTGTCCACGGCCTGTTTTGGCAAGAGAACCATACAGCAAAACCGTAACCGATGCCACCTGGTCGAGCCCTGCCCGCTGGACAATCGTTTCCACGCAACGCAAGGCTGCCCGCCAAGGCCCCAGTGTATGCGAACTGGAAGGGCCAACACCAATTTTGAACATATCGAAGACAGAGATCGGCTCGTGGGGCATGGTGCAAAGTTAGGTGGGATTAGTGGTTTATTGGTTTGGTGGTTTATTGGTTTATTAGTGGTATTTTGTCGTATTGATCCGTCGCTGTTTTTCTTTCGGGAACTGCCGATAAACCTATAGCCAACACCGTGGAAAACCATATCTTAGATTTACTAACGCGGGCATGTCCTGATGCCGTTTGAGTCAGTCGCTCCCCACCAGTCCAACAGGATCACCATACGGACTTTCCTCTGGCAGTTAAACCAGGACTTCGTGGTATTGGTACAAATAAGTTGTCTGCCCGGTCGGTCATTTTCCCCATCGAAGCAAAGACGAAGGAAAGACGAAGGAAAGACGAAGAAAAGACGAAGCAGTAACGAAGCAATAGGCACTATACCACGAGCAGGCTATAGTTATTCTATCAGGCATCCTGCAACAGTCGCCTGTCCGGCTCCTGCGGTAGTCGCCCGCCTCCGGCGGGTGACAAGTATCCCCGGCATCCAGCCAACACAACGATAAACTAACCCTTGTTTGGATAGTTTTACCGAACTTCCGCCCCCGAAAACCAATTACTCACCAATTTTTTCAAGCAACCGTATGCAGCTTTCTTCTTTACTTGACCGATTTAATGAACCCGAAACGCTGAAAATGGCCAAACTGGGCCGTGAACTGGCAGCGAAAGGATTTAATGTGATCAACCTGAGCCTTGGAGAACCCGATTTTGACACCCCTCAGCACATCAAAGATGCCGCTGTAAAGGCGATCAATGATAACTGGAGTCATTATACCCCGGTAGCGGGTTTCATGGATCTGCGTGAAGCTGTGTGTACAAAATTGCTTCGTGATAACAAACTGGAATATAAACCAGAGCATATCGTTACTTCCACCGGTGCAAAACAGAGCCTGGCCAATGCCATACTGGCATTGGTGGATGAGGGTGATGAAGTGGTGATTCCCACTCCTTACTGGGTAACGTATTCTGAATTGGTAAAGATCGCCCGCGGTAAAGTGGTAGAGATACGTACCAGTGCCCAAAGCGGTTTCAAAGCCACGCCCGAACAACTGGAAGGGGCGATCACAGATAAAACAAAGGTTTTTATGTTCTCTTCTCCCTGTAACCCTTCCGGAGCGGTGTACAGCAAAGCGGAACTGGAGGGCCTTGCCAATGTATTCAGAAAGTATCCCAATATCGTGATACTGGCCGATGAGATTTACGAGTATATCAATTTCGTAGGAGAACACGAGAGCATTGCGCAGTTTGCCGACCTGAAAGACCGTGTGATCGTGATCAACGGGCTTAGTAAAGGTTTTGCTATGACCGGCTGGCGCCTTGGCTATACGGCCTCGAATGCGACCCTTGCCAAGGCAATGGAAAAGTTGCAGGGCCAGTTTACCAGTGGTACCTGTTCCATTACACAGAAAGCGGGTGTTGCGGCCCTCACAGGCGATCTGCGTCCTTCACATGAAATGACCGAAGAGTTTACCCGTAGAAGAACAAGAACCATGGAATTGGTAAACGAAGTACCGGGTTTTACCTGCTCTGCTCCTGAAGGTGCTTTTTATGTTTTTGTAGATGTCAGCAGCTATTATGGAAAATCGGATGGTACAGAAAAAGTTAATAATGCCGCAGATCTCAGCATGTATATTCTCAATAATGCCCATGTATCCTGTGTGATGGGAGATGCTTTTGGAGAACCTACCTGCATCCGTTTCTCTTTCGCCGCCAGTATGGACAATATCGAGACCGCCTGGGGAAGGATCAAAGAAGCGTTGTCTAAGTTGAAATAGTTTATTGGTTTAGTTTATTGGTTTATTGGTAATGAGGAGTACCCCTTCACCAATAAACCAATAAACCAATAAACCGCTATTTGCTTCCCGTAGCTACTCCACCTTTCCTGCTGTCTACGTTCACGGTGTATTTTCCGCCGCCATTGACGATCCAGCGCACGGTTACGGAGCTCATGCCGGGGATATTCGGCACTTCAATTGTTTCGGGATTGTTTTGTTGTTCACTGGTAAGATTCATATCACGGTTTTCAACGCGCATACCTGCAAGGATCTTGCCGTTTGTTGTCAAACTGATATAGTCAGGCCGCTCGATCTTATTCTTTACGTCCTGGCTGCTGTGCGTTGGCATGATCCTTTCGTTGGCGATCACTGCTGTTATTTCTTTTAATCCGCCTCCCAGGTCTTTTTCAGTGATCTCCTGCACACTGAGTTTCGGAGTTGAATAGAGATGGTAAACACTGAATGCCATATTGCGATGTGCATCTGATTCCATCAGGAAACCCGGATGCGCGCGGCCGGTATTCTTTTTAAATCCACCGATCTCTATCTTGCCATATTGCGGATGGTCGTATTCTTTCCATGTAACAAAGCCTTCGCCCATTAATAAATCCCTGTCGAAATTATACAGTTCGTTCTCTGCTTTCAATTCCCGCATATACATCAGGTAACCAGTCCATAATTCATTCGAATAAGTATAGATCCCGCGGCCTGCATAAAACCAGTCGAGTTCCCCGCCATAGGCAGAATACAGATCTTTGTAAACCACTAAGTATTTGTAACCGGGTAACAACTCTTCGCCTTTCTTACCGATCATATCATATACCTGTACATCCTGCGCATTGTAGGTGCCCACATCTTCCTGTCCGCCCGGGCCACGAAGGATCATGCCACCGGAATTATGGAACGACTGTGCGGCGGCAATATTCGGATGTTTGAATACAAACTCCATCACCGCGCGATTCTCCGGTAAGGAGAAAGGATATTTGTAGGCGCCGCCCTGTATATAGTTAGGCTGCCAGCCCCAGCCCCAGTCGCGGTTAGGATCATACTGGAAATCATAACCGTCTTCATTAACGCGGCCATCGCCATCGTTGTCAATGCCCTCGCCGCCGAGCAATTCGTAGTCGCCTTTTTCATCAGCTCCCACCCTTACCATGAACCGCGGATCTTTCGGGTCGATCTTATAACGGCCATTCGGGTTTTTGCGGCGCATCTGGGTGATATTGCCATCGCCATCCAGGTCATCGTATTTGTCTTCATCGATCTGTCCATCACCATCATTATCGATCGGTAACATTCCCGAGCGTGGCGAACTGGCAGTATTGGGCTGGTGCATATAGCTGTCCCTGCCATCAGGATTGATCGTGGGTACGATATAGAATACTTTGTCGGCCAGTAACTGCTGTACAAATTTGTTGTCGGCAAATGATTCGGTCATATACCAGGCGGTATACATCGCGAATTCTGCACCCTGTATTTCATTCGAGTGGATATTGCCATCGATATACATACCTGGTTTTTTATCCGGGTCACCTTTTTTGAAATCGGTGATGGTCAGGCACCAGAGATCCCTTCCCTGGTAAGACTTTCCGATGGATTGCAGTTTGGCCAGATCAGGATAAGCGGCTGCGATCTTTTTCAGGATATCAGCGATACCCGCATGGTCGTTATAGCGGTTCCAGGCAACAGTTACTTTGGGGTTTACCGGTGTTCCGCCAGCTTTGAAAAGTTGTTCAGCAGTTTGCGATTGTACGCCGGTGGTGGCAAACAAACAACCGGTGAAGAGGAATGATTGTATAATGCGGTTCATAAAATTCGTTTAGAGGGTTACTTCCACGGTTTTGGTGCCTGCAGTTGGGCAACCGGCTTCAATGCTGATGGTGCCAGTGCCTTTGATCAGCCAGCTGAAAGTTTGGGTGGAGCCGGCTTCCAATGTATTCAGTAGCTGAACCTTTCTGCCGCCAACTACTTCCTGTTTGTCTGTCTTAACAGCTACCTTCAGTTTCTTCAGGAAATAACTGCGTTCACCCAGTTTGCTATGGGTAGATAAACCGCCTGTATTCATCACATCGATGCTTACTCTTGTTAAACCATTACCCAGCTTTTCTGTTTTCAGGTTGGTGGTTTCGATCACTGCCTGTTGTGCTGCGAGTTTTACAAGGAAATCAGTATGCTTTTTTACCAGGTCGCCAACCATTTTATATGGTGGATTGATCAGTACAAAAGGATCCAACCCTCCCACTTCCACTTTCTGGTTGGGATAATCGGGATGTTGTATTGTTTTCCATTCAGTGAATGTATTACTGATACCCTGCTGTTGCGCCCAACGCAGGTAATTTGCGGATGGGTCTTCTACTGTAAATACTTTTTCTTTTTTGGCCGTATCGGGTTTGGCTTTGGGTACCCACCATCCCGGTGTGCTGAAACTATAACGGGTGTAGTGATAGTAGCCCCATGAAAGTACATCGCCGCCGGCAGGACTTGTTTTTGGCGCGTCTTTCAATCCTGTTACTTTGTTATACAGTTCGCTTACCATGCTGTTTACTTTGGCGTCTGCTTCCTGGTAACCGGCAACGATGCGTTCGCGGGCTGCGGCGGCATTATATGTAACGGGTACAGAAAGATTATTATTCGCCCCAAAGCTCACTACTGCGTATACATTGAATGCATCAAACAAAAAATCCAGCAAAGCGCGTGATTCTTTTTCGCTTGCAGGAAAATCACCCGCGCCTGCTGCGAATGTGTTGTGTTTGTAGGTCAGGTTTCGGTTGATAGAAACACCACCTTTCCCATCTTCGTTCAGCTGGCGGTCTTTATCGTTGTCGGTACCTTCCGGCAGCAGGATGTATTTTCCTTTTTCTCCTTTTGATGGATCAGCCTTGATCACCACACGTGCATCATCAGGATGCAGTCTGAATTCACCAACAGGTGATTCGATACGCATCATCGTGATCTTGCCATTGCCATCGAGATCATCCACATCATCTTCATTCAGTTTACCATCACGGTCATCATCTGTTTCCGTAGCGTTGCCTATGCGTTCGTACCTGGTCTTTGCAAAGTATTGCTCCATTGCATCAGGACTCATGTTGGCAAACACATAATAGGTGGTTTTTGAAAGAAGATTTTTCACACTGTCTGAACCGCTGCCTTTGAGCAGGTTTTCGGCAAATCCAATGGCCAGTTCCATTCCCAGTAAATGATTTCCCTCTACACCGCCGATCACTGCAATCGCAGGTTTTGTTTCGGGTTTACCTGTGCCGATGGTCAGCAACCAGATATCGTGGTTACCGGAAGTTTTTCCGAGCGACCGCAAACCGGCCAGTTGCGGGTAAGTCTTTGCAAGTGTTTGTAAACGGTCGGTCTGGGCTGCGGCATTGCTATAATCCTGCGCATAGCTAAGCGCCGAAAGGAATGCCATAACCGTTAGGAGAACGGGTTTTCTCATGCAGTGCGTTTTAGGGATTAAATATAGGGAATGTTGCATTGCCGCGTGCCCCTCCGTGCTCCTCTGTGTACTCTGTGCCTCTGTGTTGAAACCGTGCCTCTGTCTCCTTAGTATCCCGCGGCTGCAGGCTTTTTTCAACACAGAGGCACGGAGTGCACAGAGGAGCACGGAGGGTTGTCGTGGGCGTTGAAATCCCGCGCTAATTCCTGCATCTTTGTAGTATGACTGAAATTGCGAAAGCAGACATGTTCCGTAACAGGCTTACCAAAGTGTATAAGCACCGTTCCAAGCAAGCCAAACGGCAAGAGATCGTATGTTACCGTGTTTATGATCATGATCTGCCTGAGTTTCCTTTTTGTATCGAGTTGTATGAAGACAAACTTTACCTGGCAGAATACCTGCGCCGGCATGGTATGAGTGATGAGGAACATGAGGTTTGGCTGGATGGATGTATCGCGATCATTTCAGAGATCATTGGTGTGCTACCTGCACAGGTATATGTACGGCAACGTAAACGCATGTCGCACCGCGAAGGACAATATGAGAAGATCGATGCCAAACAGGAGTTTTTTACGGTGCTGGAGAATGGCTTAAAGTTCCAGGTCAATCTTACTGATTATCTCGATACGGGGTTGTTCCTGGATCACCGCCTGACCAGGCAAATGGTAAGGGAAAGTTGTTCGGGGAAACGGGTATTGAATCTCTTTTGCTATACCGGCTCATTCTCAGTGTATGCGGCGGCAGGTGGCGCGGCTGCTGTTACTTCTGTGGATCTTTCCAAAACCTATCTCAATTGGGGTGAAGACAATTTTGTGGTGAACCGTTTCAAGGATCCTTCGAAATACCAGTTTATCCATGCCGATGTAAAACAATACCTGAAAACGCTTCGTCCGAACAGTTTCGATATGGTGATCATGGATCCGCCTACATTCAGTAACAGTAAAAGGATGAAGGATTTCCTTGATATCCAGCGGGATCATGTAGAACTGATCAATGATGTACTTGCTGCGATGACTGCAGGAGGAACCTTGTATTTCAGCACCAACTTTACCAGGTTCATTTTAGACAGTGATGCCATACAGGCAACCGATATCAAAGACATCACCAAAGCCACTACCCCATTTGATTTTGAAGGGAAATTGAAACGGTGGTGTTATCGGATCATTAAGTAATCAATCAGGAATACTTGCACGCAAAGGCGCAAAGTGTTGGCGGTGTGATGCGCTATCAGTTCCTCAAACTGCGCCTTTGCGGGCCGCTTACTTCCGTCCTCCACCAATTACAAAACCGATATGCAGGTTCCAGTAATTATTTGGGTGACTAACAGACCCCGTAGTTTTTCCTGCTGCATCAATATCTGAGGCGATCGTTGGCGGAACAATATTATAGTCGGCGCCAACCTGCAGATGACCAAACTGAATATTTGTTCTGAACATTCCACCGAAGTGGTTCATCGTGTGCACGGTATTCCCGATTGAAGTAGGTCCCGGGCTACAACCTCCTTTTCCATCTAAATTATAATAGCCCATACCGCCACCTGCACTTAGCCTGAAGTTATGCTGCGTTAGCAGGTAACGGTCATAGCTGGCAATATAAGAGCCGCCGATTCGCATATTGGTTGTAATGCCTTCCAATCGGATACCGAATTTGTTGTTTCCTAAGGTATAGGCAGGCTCCAGTGCAAATGCCGCTCCGGCAGTGGATTTTGTCGGCACAATGCCAAAATTCAGACTTACCGAAAACGGTTTGTATTGATTAACAGCCTGCGCTGAAGCAAAAGCGGCTGTAGCGATGATGATCATCAGAGCCATGAATATCTTTCTCATGATTAAGCAGTTTCAGTATAGACACGGATCGCCTTCCCGGCGTTGCTTCAGCGGATAGCACTACTATCGATCAGGTAATTTTTTTTCACCAACGACCCGCGGTAATGGTAGTAAATACTGTAAGCGCTGATAACTGTATCATTCATGTAATAGATATGGAGGCTGTATTGTTTGTTCGCCGGCCCCGAATGCCAGCTATCCCTTGTTTTGGCTGAGTCTGCCGGCAGGCCAAAATAGCCACGGGCAATTGTCTTAGACTCACGCAATGGTACAAGGTTCCATTTGCCGGGAACGGCGAAAGCCGCAGTCCTGGGAACCAGCCATTGAAAGATCATGGCATAAAACAGCCAGCCGATGATGGCCAGACCGACAAATACCAACAGCCATTTCCGGGAATTGCGCATGGATTAGTTTTGGCTTTTAGAACAATTTTCGGTAGAAACAATAGTTATTTTCTTATTCGTAATAGCGGGTAACTTGTTAAACGGCCTCAAAACCGTAATCTCTTTCCACCAGGCAGATCCTGGTCTTAAAACTGCTGTACCATTCCTTTCTTCCTTTTTGTTGTGCTTCGAGATGTTCCGACTGCTGTTTCCAGTTGCGGATGGCTTCCAGGCTTTCCCAGTAAGATACGGTGATCCCGATCCCGTCGCGCGCCGATTCATAGCCCAGGTAGCCTGGTTGCTGGCTGGCCAGTTCCACCATCCTGGTGGCAGTTTCGGCATAGCCATCTGTTACATCTGTTCTCTCTGAAGTAAAGATCACCGCATAATACGGTGGTTTGGGTGTTTTAGCGATCATAATTTATCCAGTGTATTTTTCGTGAACGCATTTTGCTGATTACCTGTATTCAGTGTTGTTGCGGGTTCGAATAGCATCACCCATACTTCTTCTGCAGCATTTGGTCTGTGCTCCACTCCTTTAGGTACAATTAAAAAATCACCTTCATTGAGTTCGATGTTTTTATCGCGCAGTTCCATCACAAAGCTTCCTTTCACTACATAGAATAATTCATCTTCCTGATCGTGGTGATGCCAGGTGAACGGGCCCTGGAATTTTACCAGTTTCACCTCTTGTCCGTTTAGTTCACCAACGATCTTAGGGCTCCAGTGGTCGGAGAATTGGTTGAATTTTTTCAGTACAGTTACCTTTTCCATTATCTATTATTTCTATGTTCTCTTTGTATTTCCTATGTTCCTATGTGTTTAATTTTTAACACATAGGAACATAGAAAAACATAGGAGCACAATAGTGGTTATTGATCCCTGGTTTCCTTAAGAAAATGTTCATGCAATTTCAACACCTGTGGAATCAACAATTGCTGTTCATCATTCATGATCACAAAATCGCATAACCGCATCTTGATCTCTTCCTGTATCTGCCGTTGCATACGGGCCAGTACTTCTTCTCTTGTAACGCCGTCACGATCCATCACCCGTTTGATGCGGAGATGTTTGGGAGCGTATACGCCGACGATATAATCCATCCCTTCTGCAGAACCCGCCTCAAAAAACAAGGCAGCTTCTTTGATGGTATAAGCTGTTGATTGTGCGGCAGCCCAGTTTTTTCCCGCAGCGATGGCCGCCGGATGCACGAGCGCGTTCAGCCTGTTCAGCTGGTACTGGTCATTGAAAACAATGGATGCAAGGTATTTGCGATCAAGCTGGTTGCCGTTGTAAGCGCCTTCACCAAATGCGTTGATGATGGACTGCCGGAGACCGGGGTCAGTTTCCATGATGTGTTTGGCGGCAGCATCGGCATCAAATACCGGGATCCCCAATACTTTGAAAATACCCGCTACCATACTTTTACCGCTACCGATACCACCTGTTAAACCAATTCTCATAACCGCTGAAGAAGATGATTGACTGTGATTAACTATGAGCCATTGCAAAAAGACAGGGTATAAATTTACAAGGCTTCCCTGATAACGGCGTACAAAAAAACCGGGCATGAAGCCCGGTCAAAAAAATCATCGTAATCATTCAATCACGCCATTCAGCGGTTATTTTGTTGCAGCCTTGTTCAAGGCAGCCGTCCATTCCATGCTGATAGAAGATTTCTCGATCTTCAGGTAGCTTCCTGGATTTACTTCCAGCTGGATAGTACCGTCTTCATTGATCTTGTTCACAACGCCGTGAATACCGGCAATGGTCACCACTTTGTCGCCCTTCTGCATATTCTCTACAAATTTCTTCTGCTCTTTGGCTTTTTTAGCCTGCGGACGTATCATGAACAGCCAGAAAACGAGGATGATACCACCCATCAATAACAATTGTACCATTCCACCGCCACCGGGCTGGGCCTGTAATAAAACTGCATTCAGTGTAAACATTGTTTCGAGTTTTTATATAAAAGATTGATTAGCGTTTAATAACCGGCGCCTCATTGATGATGCCGGTAAAGATAAGCGTATGCTCGGTTTCGTACTGGGTATTAGTGGTCACAAAAATACTCTTGCGCACAATACCCGCATGTGCCTTTTTACTGTCAAAAGCGCCGGTAACCTCCCCGCCCTGCCCTGGTGCGATGGCACCTTTTGTATAATCAGGGATCGTACAACCGCAGCCTGCTCTTGCTTCGGTGATAAAAAGCGGTTTGTCACCGGTATTCTTAAAGCGGAATTTTACCGTTGCTTTTTCTCCCATGGTGATGGTATCGAAATGAACGATCGAATCCAGCCACTGGATGGTAGTATAGGTTGTTGGATCCGACATCCGTTTTGCCTTCAGTTCCTTGTCATCGTCTTTACAGGCAACTACAAGGATGGCCAACAGGGATATTGTCAACAGGGTTCTCATGCCTTATTCTTGAAATTCACTTTCTGGATCTTACCCGCCTCCACCATTTCCTTATGAATATTATCGAGAATGCCATTGACAAACTGACCGCTTTGTGGTGTGCTGTAATCTTTGGCCAGGTCGATGTATTCGTTGATGGTCACTTTTGTGGGAATGGTTTCAAAATACAGTAATTCGCAAACACCCATCCTCATCAGGATCATATCCAGCACGGCTATCCGCTCTGAATCCCAGTTTTTCAGTTTCGGTTTGATGAGCTCCAGGCAATATTCTTTCTTATCGATGGTGGTGGCAAGCAGGTTACGGGCAAAAGTCCATTTTTCGGGACTTACCATTTCCTGCAGATTGAAGGAAGCCGGTTTCTGGAGATAGTTCAGTACCAGTTGATCCATCATTTCCGCGTCATCATCCCAGGTAGGGAATTGTTCTTCGAGATGGCTGATAAAGAGCTCATCGGGCAGCATCAATTGGGTAAAGATCAGACGGAGTATCTCTTTTTCCTTGGATTTTTCCCTGCCCTGCACGGCAATATATTCCTTGTATTTTTCGGTTTCGGTAAGCGCCTGATATATCTTCTTTACCAGGTCTTTATCGATCCTTTTTTCAGGCAGGTCTTTTTCCAGTGCTTTCCCGAAAGAAGGGTTTTCACGGATCTGCCAGAGCAGTTCGTTACCGGCGATCTTGGTATTTACATTGAGGTCTTCCTCGCTGGGCAGGTTGCGGGACGCACGTTTACGGGCGCTGGTTTCGGCGTAGCGCGCTACTTCTGTGAGGAAATACAATAGGTAAACAAACAGTTCCCGGCTTTTATCGAGTTGTTTCTGTAGTATCTCAACCGGTCTTGCAAAGGTGGCCTCATTGTCAGCAGCTTCTATCATATAGAGCAACTGCATCACTTTCACACGGATATTTCTTCTGCTGATCATTTAATAAGAACTTGTTTGGAGCGCGAAGATAGGGCGCAAATACGAATTACGAAGGACGAATTACGAATTACAAGACTGGTAAGGCCTCGTAATTCGTCCTTCGTAATTCGTAATTACTCAGAGGGTTGCTGGCAAAAAGTGCAAATTTGACATGTCGGGGTATCGAAAACTTCCCCATCTTTGCGCCTCCTGACAGGGTTTTACCAGGTGCCGGGCAGAACGGGGTTCCGGTTGTCTGAAATTTTGGCTTGAAAAAGCGAATGGCATAAAAATCGAGGTAATCCGCTGTTATTTAACTCAATCTATTTAAAAACTAATAACATTATGGCAAAAAAACTGAACGTTACTCCTTTACACGACAGAGTAATTGTTAAGCCTGCCGCTGCCGAAGAAAAGACCGCTGGCGGAATCATCATCCCTGACACTGCAAAAGAAAAACCACAACGCGGAACCATCGTAGCCGCCGGAGTTGGTAAAAAAGACGAGCCCGTTACCGTTAAGGTTGGCGATACCGTACTGTATGGCAAATACGCCGGTACCGAGATCCAGATCGAAGGACAGGATCTGCTGATTATGCGTGAGAGTGATATTCTTGCGATCGTTTAATTTGAAGATGTGGTAATTTGAAAATTTGAAAATGAGGCATTGTTTCATTTCAAATTACGCTTCAAATTACCGGATTGACCATTTTCAAATTCCCAAATTCTCAAATTTTCAAATTTAAAAAAATGGCTAAACAAATCTACTTCGATATCGAAGCAAGAAATAAAATGAAAAAAGGCGTTGACACCCTGGCCAACGCAGTGAAAGTAACCCTGGGTCCTAAAGGACGCAACGTGGTTATTGAAAAGAAATTCGGCGCTCCTGCCGTTACTAAAGACGGTGTTACCGTTGCCAAAGAAATTGAACTGGAAGATCCCATTGAAAACATGGGTGCTCAGATGGTGAAAGAGGTTGCCTCTAAAACCGCTGATATCGCTGGTGATGGTACTACTACCGCTACCGTTCTGGCACAGTCTATCATTAGTGAAGGATTGAAAAACGTGGCTGCAGGCGCCAACCCAATGGACCTGAAACGTGGTATCGATAAAGCCGTTGCTGCTGTTATCGCAAACCTCCAGTCTCAGTCGCAAACTGTAGGCAACGACACCAAAAAAATCGAGCAGGTAGCTACGATTTCTGCTAACAGCGATAGCGAGATCGGTAAACTGATCGCTACTGCGATGAGCAAAGTAGGTAAAGAAGGTGTGATCACTGTTGAAGAAGCAAAAGGTACCGATACCACTGTTGATGTGGTAGAAGGTATGCAATTCGACCGCGGTTATATCTCTCCTTATTTCGTTACCAACAGCGAGAAAATGGAAGTGGAACTGCAGAACCCATACATCCTGATCTACGACAAGAAGATCAGCGCGATGAAAGATATCCTGCATATCCTGGAGAAAGTTGCACAGAGTGGCCGTCCATTGCTGATCATCTCCGAAGACCTCGAAGGTGAAGCACTGGCTACCCTGGTGGTAAATAAACTGCGTGGTACCATCAAAGTGGCTGCTGTTAAAGCACCAGGTTTTGGCGACCGCAGGAAAGAAATGCTGAACGATATCGCTATCCTTACTGCAGGTATCGTTGTAAGCGAAGAACAAGGTTTCAAACTCGAGAATGCTGACCTGACTTATCTTGGACAGGCTGCTTCTGTAACAATTGATAAAGACAACACGATCGTTGTTGGCGGTAAAGGCAAAAAAGCTGATATCACTGCACGTGTGAACCAGATCAAAGCACAGATCGAGAACACAACTTCTGATTACGACCGCGAGAAACTCCAGGAGCGCCTGGCGAAACTGAGCGGCGGTGTTGCGGTACTGTATGTT
>Ga0247757_10001398_pt1 | contig 16155 bp, 14 predicted proteins | sample UWRJL126311R4_FD_180929 | JGI IMG/M metagenome (GOLD analysis project Ga0247757, IMG submission 180929) | Plant litter microbial communities from Arlington Agricultural Research Station in Wisconsin, United States - UWRJ-L126-311R-4 | ecosystem: Environmental > Terrestrial > Plant litter >... | reverse complement strand
CGGGCACGTAGGGGCCGGCGGGCTCGCCGCCGCGCAGGACGTCGAGCATGGCCGCGGTGTCGCGGACCGAGCGGGAGACGACGCCCTGGACGGCGGCGCCGTGCATCGGTTCGGCCGCGCCCGGCCCCGAGGGGACCAGACCGCGGCCGGGTTTGAGGCCGACCAGTCCACAGCAGGCCGCCGGGATGCGGATCGAGCCACCGCCGTCGCTGGCGCCTGCGCAGGGGACGATGCCTGCGGCGACCGCCGCAGCCGACCCGCCCGACGAACCGCCCGGGCTGTGGCCCGGGTTCCACGGGTTACGGGTCGGGCCGGTGGCGTCGGGTTCGGTGATGGCCTTGGCACCGAATTCGGGGGTCGCCGTCTTGCCGAAGACCACCAGACCCGCGTCGAGCCACCGCTGCACCACGGTGGAGTTCTCGACCGCCGGTCTGCCCCTCAGTGCGCGTGAACCGGCTCCGGTCGGCACCCCGGCGTAGTCCTGCGCGAGGTCCTTGAGCAGGAACGGCACGCCGGCGAACGGGCCGTCCGAGCGCTCAGGGGTGGATTCGGGGACGGGAATGTCGCGCACGATCGCATTGACGCGCGGGTTCACCGCGGCGGCCCGGTCCCGGGCCAGCGTCAGCAGTTCGGCCGGTGACACCGCTCCGGTGGCCACGAGTTCGGCCAGGCCGGTCGCGTCCTGGCGGCGGTACTCCTCGTAGTTCATCGCCTGACCGTAGGCCGCTCAGATGGACGAATGACAGCGGAAGTGTGGTTCATTCGTTACCAACGTTTGTCTCATTCGTCACATGGGTAACTCTAGTACCGGCGCCGCGCGGCGCCGTCACACCGAAGAAAGCGACGAATGGATCAGCATCATGAACACCATCCTGTACTTCAGCTCCCGGGGCCCGGTTTATGAGACACGCGCCTACACCAAGGCCGACATCGATCGCCTGGTCGCCGACCGCGCCCTGCAGTCGCTGAGCAGCGCCGACCATCAGTTCGACTTCTGGTTCAGCGGTTCCGCGCCGGGATGCCAGCGCCGGGTGAACCGTCTCGCCAGCGAATTATTGGTCGCCACAACGACATTCAACGCCAAGACGGTACCGCTGCTGCGCGGCGCCGTGGTGGTCGCCACCCATGACGGCGCGGGCGACCTGGACGGCCTGAGCTGGCAGCAACTCGACCTTCTGGCCCGGCGCAACCGCACGCTGAGCGCCCGCGACGAGCGCATCCTGGCCCGCCGCATCGCCCGCGACCAGCGCCGTGTCGCCCCGCGCCCCGCCCCGGCCGTCGCCGCCACGGTGCGCAGCCGCACCGCCGCCGCGCACTGAGGTCAGAACTTCGCGACGCTCTCGGCGAGGCCGTCGAGGATCCGCAACGATTCGTCCAGTGACGTGGTCGGCAGGTCCAGGCACAACTCTTCGAAGCCCAGTTCGGCGACCGCCGTCCAGTACGCGGGATCGTTCCCGACCGCGAACATCCGCAGCGGCACCTCGTAGTCGGCGCCGGCCCGAATCTGGTCCAGCCGCTTCTTCACGGCGTCGATGGGGTACGGGATGGCGATCCAGCCGGCCCGGTGCCTCAGGATCCGCTTGACCACCGCGTCCGAGTCACCGCCGATGAACACCGGCGGGTGCGGCTGACGGACGGGTTTGGGCCGACAGTAGGCGGGGTCGAAGTCGACGAAGGTGCCGTGGTACTCCGCGGGTTCGTTCGTCCACAGCGCGGTGACGGCTTCGATCCGCTCGTCGAGCAGCTTGCCGCGCGTCTTCGGGTCGGTGCCGTGGTCGCGCATCTCCTCGAGGTTCCAGCCCGCGCCGACGCCGAAGACGAAGCGCCCGCCGGAGATCAGGTCGATGCTCGCAGCCTCCTTGGCCGTGATGATCGGGTCACGCTGGATCAACAGGGCAATGCCGGTGATCAACTCGATCGTCGACGTCACCGCCGCGGCAGCCGCCAGGGACACGAACGGGTCGAGTGTGCGGTAGTAGACCGACGGCAGGTCGCCACCCATCGGATAGGGCGTCTCTCGACTGGCCGGGATGTGCGTGTGCTCGGCGAGGGCCAGCGAGCTGAACCCGCGCTCCTCGACCGCGCGTGCCAGCGAGACGATGTCGATGGCGTCGTCGGTGTTGAATGTCGCGATTCCGAAGCGAGGCTGTGTGGACACGAACGACGACGCTATACCTTTCGCGCAGACCACGCACCGGCCCCGTCGCCCTGTGTGGGAAGGCTACGTTTGCTGGCAACCCGCGGCCGCGGATACTACGGTGAGGCGGTGGCCACCGCTCCGCACGCTGCCGAACCGCACGGCGGTTCCGTTGCGTCCAAGCTGAATTGGTTGCGCGCCGGCGTCCTCGGCGCCAACGACGGCATCGTCTCCACCGCAGGCATCGTCGTCGCGGTCGCAGCCGCCACGGTCGAGCGCGGCCCCATCCTCACCGCGGGCATCGCGGGGTTGGCCGCCGGTGCGGTGTCCATGGCGCTCGGCGAATACGTGTCGGTGAGCACCCAGCGCGACACCGAACAGGCACTACTCACCCTGGAGCGCCGTGAGCTGCGCGATGATCCGGCAGCCGAGCTCGACGAACTCGCCGCACTCTACGAGGGCAAAGGATTACGGCCCGACACCGCACGCGCGGTCGCCGAGGAGCTCACCGCGCACGACGCGTTCACCGCGCACGCGGAGATCGAATTGGGTATCACGCCGGGCGAATTGACCAATCCGTGGCAGGCCGCGCTGTCCTCCGCACTGTCGTTCACCCTCGGCGCGATGCTCCCGATCATCGCCATACTCTCCCCGCCCACCGCCTGGCGGGTTCCGGTCACCGTGCTCGCCGTGCTGGCGGCGCTGCTGCTGACCGGTGCGGTGTCGGCCGCCCTCGGCGGGGCACCCAAGCGCCGTGCGGTCCTGCGCAACGTCATCGGTGGCGGACTGGCGCTGGCGATCACCTACGGCGTCGGTCATCTCGTCGGCGCGGCCGTCACGTGAGCGGTGTAAGGACCGGGCAGAAGGGTATAGCTGCGCGGTGACGAGCGCCCCCACCCCAGTGCCCGACGACCTCCGGCGACTGGCGTCCGCCCACGGGGTCGCCACCTCCTACCGCAACGAGCGCCGCGAACCGGTGAACGTCGACGCCGACGTGGTGATCCGCGTGCTCGGTCTGCTCGACGTCGAGGCGGACACCGAGACCCACCGTCGCGCGGAGCTGAGCAAGCTCGAGGAGCGGGATCGCAGCGGGGTGTTGCCGCCCACCATCGCGATCCGGCTCACCGGGCAGGCGAAGCCGGTGCCGCAGGCGGCGCTGCTGGAGCCCCTGGACGCCCACGACGGCACGCGCAGGGAGGTGCACGACGAGATCCCCGCCGATCTGGCGCCCGGCTGGTACCGGCTGCACACCCGCGACGGTCAGCAGGTCACCGTCGTCGCCGCCCCACCGCAGGTGCCCACGGCGCCCGACACCTGGGGCTGGATGCTGCAGCTCTACGCGTTGCGCTCCGCCCGGTCGTGGGGCATCGGCGATCTCGGCGACCTGCGCGAGTTCCTGCACTGGACGGCGACCGAACACGGCTGCGGCGCAGTCCTTCTCAATCCCCTCCACGCTCCCGGACCCACGCACCCGGTGCAGCCGTCGCCCTACACGCCGTCGAGCCGGCGGTTCGCCAACCCGCTGGCCCTGCGCCTGGAGGACACGCCCGCCTATCAGCGCGCCGATCCGGCGACCCGCGCCGAGGTGGACGCGCTGCGCGTCTCACCGGCCACCCCGCGGATCGACCACGACCTGGTGTGGGCCGCGAAACGGTCTGCGCTGGAACTGCTCTGGCGCAGCGAGGGCCGACCCGATCCGCTCACCGATCCCGCGACATCCGATGGCCTGCGGGACTGGGCCACCTACTGCGCGCTCGCCGAGCGCCACGGCGGACGCTGGAGCCGCTGGCCCACCGAGCTCCGCGACGTCACCGGCGCGTCGGTCGCCGCCGCCCGGCGGGAGATGGCCCCGCGGTTGGCCTTTCATGCGTGGGTGCAGCAGCAGTGCGCCGAGCAGCTGACCGCGGTGCGTCGTGCCGCCCGCGACGCCGGGATGGCGCTGGGCGTGCTGCACGATCTGGCCGTCGGGGTGGACGCCGACGGCGCCGACGCGTGGGCGCTGGCCGACGTCCTGGCGACGGGCGTGAGCATCGGTGCCCCGCCGGACAACTTCACCCCGCGGGGTCAGGACTGGGGGCTTCCGCCCTGGCGCCCGGACCGGCTCGCCGCCGCCGGATACGCCCCGCTGCGGGACATGTTGCGGGCCGTGCTGTCTCACGCCGACGGGCTGCGTATCGACCACGTCGCAGGCCTGTGGCGGCTGTGGTGGATCCCGCCCGGCGACGGTCCGGACCGCGGCACGTACGTGCACTACGACGCCGAGACGATGCTCGCGGTGCTCGCACTCGAGGCGCATCGCGCCCAGGCCACGGTCGTCGGTGAGGACCTGGGCACCGTGGAACCGGAGGTGACCCAGGCGCTCGCCGACAACGGCATGCTGGGCTGCGCGGTGGCATGGTTCACCCGTGACCAGGACGCTCAGGGTGAGCCGCTGCTTCCGCCGCGGCGGTGGCCCGAACGCGCCGCGGCCAGCATCTCTACGCACGACCTGCCCACCGCGGCAGGCTTCCTGCGTGGCGAACACGTCAGGGCCAGAGCAGATCTCGGTCTTCTCGACGACGTCGCGGGTGAGCAGGCCAACGCCGACCGGGAGCGTGCGGAATGGCTGGCACTGCTGACCTCCGAGGGGTTTCTCGCCGCCGACCAGGCGGACGACGAGTCGGCCGTCATCCTCGCCATGCACAGGTTCCTGGCCGCCACGCCGAGCCGGCTCAAACTCGTCTCGCCCTACGACGTCATCGGCGAGATCCGTCAGCCGAACCTGCCTGGCACCGTCGACGAATACCCCAATTGGCGGCTGCCACTGGCCGAGACCTTCGAGCAGTTACGCGACGACCCGCGCGTCGCCGCCGTGACCGCCGTGTTCGGCCGGTCCGACTGATCAGCGCAGCTGCGGCAGCACGTCACGCTGCCACGCGGTGAAGAACCCGTCGAGGTCGGGTCCGATCTGCTGCACGTAGATCTCGTCGGCACCGGCGTCGACGAACTGTCGGACCTGCGCCGCGTGGGCGTCGGCGTCGGGTCCGCACGTGATGGACTCGGCCACCGTCTCGCGCGGCACCAGGCTCGAGGCCGCGGCGAAATCCCCTGGGCGCGGCAGGGTCTGAGCCAACTGGCCGGGCAGAGACTCGTTGGCCCACAACCGGTGCGCCGCGTCGAGCCCAGCGTCGGCGTCGTCGTCCCAGCTCACCTTGGTGCCCGCCTGCACCGGCTTGTCACCGCCACCGGCGGTCCGGAAGGTGGTGATCAGTTCGGCGTCGGGCATCGTCGTGCAGAACCCGTCGCCGAGACGACCCGCGAATTCCGCGGCCTGCGTGCCGAATCCGGAGATGTAGATGGGCACCGGCTCGTCGGTCCTGGTGTAGATGCGGGCCTCCTGCACCTCGTAGTGGTCGCCGTGGTGGCTGACCTCGTCGCCGCGGTGCAGTAGCCGGATCACCTCGATCGCCTCTTCGAGCATCTCCAACCGCACCCCGACCGACGGCCACTGGTCCCCCAGCACGTGCTCGTTGAGGAGTTCTCCGCTGCCGACCCCGAGGACGAACCTGCCGTCGAGCTGCACGGCCGCGGTGGCGGCGGCCTGCGCGATGATCGCCGGGTGGATGCGCATGGTCGGGCACGTCACGGCCGTGCTCACCGGCAGCGAGGTCACCTGCGAGAGCGCGCCGATCACGCCCCACACGAACGGACTCTGGCCCTGTTCGTCGTTCCAGGGGTGGAAGTGGTCGGAGATCCACAGCGCCTCGAATCCGGCGTCTTCGGCCCGTTTGGCCTGATCGACCAGGGCGTGCGGCGTGAACTGTTCACAGGACAGGAAGTAACCGATCGTCGACACGGCGTGCCGGTTACCCGGGCCCCGCGCCGGTATGCCTGCGGGTTTCGGTTCTCTCACCGGTGGGAACCGTTTGCGGGGTGACTGCGCCCGAGCTCGACCCGGTGACATCGACACCGGAGACCACCGCCTACCGCGACGCCGGATACGCCGCGCTGCGCGGCTACGCGCCGATCGGTGACGGCCGGACCGTCGCGTTGATCGCCAGGGACGGCGCGATCGACTGGCTGCCCCTGCCCTACCTGGATTCGGTGCCGGTGTTCGGCGCCCTGCTCGACGCCGCGAACGGTGGTCGGCTCGAGCTGTGTCCGGAAGCACCGTTCACCACCACCCGCCGCTACGTCGGCGACACCAACGTGCTGGAGACGACGTTCGTCACCGAATCCGGCGAGGTTCGGGTCACTGACGCCCTCAATGTCGGTGTGGCTGGCCGTCTTCCATGGTCGGAGTTGGGCCGCCGGATCGAGGGGCTGACGGGGCGGGTGCCGATGCGGTGGCGGGTGGCCCCCGGCACGTGCTTCGACACCGCGGCACCGTGGACGCGGTCCACTCCGCACGGCACGGTGCTGCGCTCGGCGACCCTGAGTATGAGTGTGTGCACCTCCGACGGGCTCGAGGTCACCCTGACCGATCAGGCGGCGCACGGCACGTTCGTCGCGCATGCGGGTGAGCGGCACGTCCTCGGGGTGCTCAGCTCCGACGACGAACCCCTGATGCTCGCGTCGGCCGCCGAGGTGGACCGCGGCATCGACCGCACCGTCGGGATGTGGTCGACGTGGGCGGATCAGATTCCCCGGCACGACACCTTCGACGCGCACATCCGGCGCAGCGCACTGCTGCTGCGGCTGTTGATCTCCGGTGAGAGCGGGTCGATCGCCGCCGCGGCGACCACGTCGCTGCCCGAGCGCCCGGCCGGCGGTAAGAACTGGGATTACCGTTTCGCCTGGATCCGGGACAGCGCCTACACCGTCGATGCGCTGCAACGCCTGGGGTTGCGGGAGGAGACCCACGCCGCGGTCGGGTGGCTGTTGCGGACGATCCGCGAGCACGGGTGCGAGGTGGGGGTGTTCTTCGAACTCGACGGGTCGCAGGCCGGTCCGCCGATCACCCACGACGTTCCGGGTTGGCGCGGCATCGGACCGGTGGTGACGGGCAACCCGGCCGCCGGGCAGCTGCAGCTGAGCATCTTCGCCGACCTGTTCAACACCGTCCGCCTCTACGTCGACGGTGGGCATGCTCTCGACACCCACACCGGCCATCTGTTGGCCACCTTCGCCGATGAGGCCTGTGATGCGTGGCGGCGCAAGGACTCCGGGATGTGGGAGCTGCCCGAGGCGAGGCATTACACCAGCTCCAAACTCGGCTGCTGGCAAGCACTTCGGTGCGCGGTGCACTTGGCCGACCTCGGCCAGATTCCCGGAGATCAGCAGCGGTGGGCCGCCGAGGCGGAGCGCATCGCCTCCTGGGTCCGCGAACGCTGCTGGTCGGACGAGGTGGGCAGTTATGTGTGGTTCCCGGGCAGCGGACGTCTCGACACCTCCGTGCTGTTACACGCCGGGAGCGGTTTCGACCGGGGCGAGCGGATGTCGGCGACCATCGACGCGATCCGGGACCGCCTTTCGGCGGGCCCGTGGGTGTACCGGTACAGCGGCGCGCGTGAAGAGGGCGAGGGGGCGTTCGTCGCGTGCTCGTTCTGGATGGTCTCGGCGCTGCACGCGGTCGGCAGGGACGACGAGGCGCGCGCACTGCTGACCGAATTGCTGGACAGCGGCAACGACGTCGGCGTGTTCGCCGAGATGGTGGCCCCCGCGGACGGCAGTTTCCTGGGCAATCTTCCGCAGGGGCTCAGTCACCTGGCGCTGATCGGCGCGGCCCTCGATCTCGGCTAGCGCCGTCACAGATCCAGCGCCACCGGGTCGACGGGCTGCGCGCAGCAGATCAGCACGTTGCCGTCGGCGGGTGGTTCCAGCGGTTCGGGCGAGTACCGCACGGTGCCGGACAGCAGGGCCGTCTCGCAGTTGTGGCACACCCCGGTGCGGCAGGACCAGCGGGTCGGGACGTCACATGCCTCGGCGAGTTCGAGCAGGCTCGCGTACTCCGGTCCCCACGCGACCGGCAGGCCCGTGCGGACGAACTGCACCTCGGGTCCCGGCCCCGCCGGTCCCGGCGGCTGGTGCGGGGTGGCGGTGCCGGCCGCGATGCCCGGCGTGAGGGCCGGCCCCGCACCGAAGATCTCGGTGTGCACCCGCTGTGCGGCCAGCCCGTGGGCGGTCAGCGCCGCCTCCATCTCACTCATGAACGCCAGCGGACCGCACACGTAGGCGGTGGCGTCGGCAGGCACTCCGAGGCCCTGCAACACGGCCGCGGTGAGCCGCCCGGGCTCCTGGTAGTCGACGCCGGCCCGGTCCGAGGGCGCCGGAGCGCTGTAGGCGACGAGACTGATGCTGTGCGGCAATGCTTTCAGCGCCGCTGCCGCCTCGGCGGCGAAGGCGTGTTCCGCGCTGTTGCGGGCGCCGTGCAGCCACCAGAGCGGTCGCGTCGAACCCGCCGCGACCAGTGCGTGCAGCATCGACAGCACCGGTGTCACCCCGATCCCCGCGGAGATCAGCACGACCGGCGACACGTCGTCGTCGAGGGAGAAGGTGCCCCGCGGCGCGGCGACGTCCAGCGAATCACCCTCGGCGAGCAGCGTGTTGAGGTAGCCGCTGGCCGCGCCGTGCGGTTCCTTCTTGACGCTGATCCGGTACTGACCGCTCCCCGGACCGTTGGACAGCGAATAGTTGCGGATCACCGATGCGGACCCGTCCGATCGGGGCAGCCGGATGGTGATCGATTGTCCGGGAAGCCAACTCGGCAGATCGTCACCGGCCGGGTCGGCGAGCGTCACGGATCGCACGGTCGCGCTCTCGGCGTGCACCGCCCGCACCGACAGGGCGCGGAAGCCGGTCCAGGCCGGGGGCGGGGCGGCTGCACTCAGGCCGGGGTTGCCCGACTGGTCTGTCGACTGTGCGGCCAGCGCGCGCAGGGATCCCTGCCAGCCGGGAGACAGGGCGGGGATGCGCAGCGCCCGGTCGAGGCCGTCCCGCGGATGCCCGGGCAGGTACAGCAGGGCGTCGATGTCGGCGACGGTCATCCGCTCCGGACCGTCGGCCACCTTGACGATCTGCTGGCCCGCCTCGATCTGCCCTTCGGTGATGACCCGGCAGTAGAACCCGGGTCTGCGGTGCGCGACGAGCAGGGCGGCCATCTGTGGTTCACCGATCCGCATCCCGGCGCGGTAGCAGGTGACGCGGGGCTGGGTGACCTCGAACACCGCGTCTCCGATGCGGTACCGATCGCCGATGCAGACCTCGTCGTCGGGCAGTCCCTCGACGGTGAGGTTCTCGCCGAGAAGCCCGGGACCCAGGTCATCCCGACCGAACGTGCGTGCCCAGTGCCGGTAGGAGTCCAGCTGGTACACGAGCACCGCGCGGTTCTCCCCGCCATGCCCGTCGAGGTCACCCTGCCCGTCACCGTCGATGTTGAGCCTGCCGACCCGGCGTGGGCCGGCGACGGGTTCCTTCCAGGCGCCGGTGAAGACGGTGCGGCCACGCCACGCGACATCGCGCGGCATGCCGACATTGACGGACACCAGGGTGGCCACCCGGCCATCATCGTCTCCGGCCCGTTGTCGCCGCAGCCGAACCGACGTGTCATTCCCCCGGACAGGGGCAGCGCCGCCGCGTCGTCGACACCCGCGAAGCGGCGCCCGACGATCCCCCTACGATGAGCTGATGGCCGAGCAGTTCGAGATCTCCGATGTCCCCTTCACCCACGACCCCTGGGTGGCGTCCGCCCAGCGCTACGGCGAGATGCCGTACCGGCGGGTCGGCACGTCCGGGCTTCTGCTGCCTGCCATCTCGCTCGGCCTCTGGTACAACTTCGGCGACAACCGCCCGTTCGACACCCAGCGGGAGGTGCTGCGGCACGCCTTCGACCGCGGCATCACCCACTTCGACCTGGCCAACAATTACGGGCCGCCCTACGGTTCGGCCGAGGAGAACTTCGGCCGCATGCTGCGCCGCGATTTCAAGCCCTACCGCAACGAGCTGATCATCTCGACCAAGGCGGGCTGGGACATGTGGCCTGGCCCGTACGGCCAGCTCGGTGGTCGCACCTACGTGCTGAACAGTCTCGACGAGTCCCTCGATCGGCTCGGCCTCGACTACGTCGACATCTTCTATTCGCACCGCATCGACCCGCGCACACCGTTGGCGGAGACGATCGGCGCCCTGGACACCGCGGTGCGCACCGGCAAGGCCCGCTATGTCGGTATCTCGTCGTACTCACCGGCCAAGACCGCCGAAGCCGCGGCGATCGCGCGCGATCTGGGCACCCCGCTGGTGATCCACCAGCCGTCCTATTCGTTGCTCAACCGGTGGATCGAGGACAGCCTGACCACGGAACTCGACAACGCGGGCATGGGTGCGATCGCCTTCACCGCGCTGGCGCAGGGCCTGCTCACCGACCGCTATCTGCAGCAGCCCGCGTCCGACATCGAGCGGGCCACCGCCCGGCCGTCGTTCGACGACGAGCAGGTGACGTCGGACGTCGTCGAGCAGCTGCGTGGATTGGCCGGTATCGCCCAGCGCCGCGGTCAGTCGCTGGCTCAACTCGCACTGGCGTGGGTGCTGCGGATCCCGACGGTCGCGTCGACCCTGATCGGCGCCTCCAGCGTGGCGCAGCTCGACGAAAACCTCGGCGCACTGCGGAATCTGGACTTCTCCGACGAGGAGCTCGCCGAGATCGACCGGTACGCGGTCGAGTCCGGTATCGACCTCTGGCGGGAGAGCTCCGACATCTGAGCGGGCGCTACCCGTAGTCGGGCAGCGCCGTGTCGTCGCCACCGATACCGGCCAGACCGGCGGTGGCCGACAGGGCGCGCCCCAGCGGGCCGGCGGCCAGCCGGGCCGCCGCGTGCACGGCGCGCACGCCCGCGCCAGAGCGCGGGTTGGCCAACCGCAACGTCCCGGACCGCACGGTCGGGGCGGTCTTGACGAACGGCTGCATCGCCCGTTGGTAGCGCTTCAGCGCAGCGGCCGGGTCGTCACGATGTCCACCGCCGCGGCCCAGTTCGCCTGCCAGGACGTAACCCCCGATCAGCGCGAGGCTGGTGCCCGCACCGCCGAAGGTGGCGTTACAGAACGCGCTGTCACCGAGCAGCCCGACGCGGCCCTTGCTCCAGGCAGGTGGGTGCGCCTGCCCGACGGCGGAGAAATACATCGGCGCGCCGGCATCGAGCTCGTCCAGGATGCGCGGAGCCGCACCGCCCACATCGGCAAAGGTGCGGCGGAGCACCGTCAACTGGGCGGCCTTGTCCACCTCGTCGAGGCCGCGTACGTCGGACATGAACGTCAGGACCGCCCGGGTGGTGCCGAGGTTGTCGGGTCGCAGATGCACGCTGCGCGACCGAGTGGCGTGCTGCCACGACCACCATCGGTCGTCGGTGTCCCGGCGGGGCAGCGTGACGTAGGCCAGGTACATGCCCAGCCCCTGCACGCCGACGGGGGTGACGAAGCGGCGTGACCGGGAGTGCAGGCCCTCGGCGATGACGACGAGGTCGGCGGTCAGTTCGGTGCCGTCGGCGAGGACGACCGCGACGTGGTCGCCGTGATCGGTGACGTCGTCGGGTTGGGTACCGAACCGGTAGTCGGTTGCGTCGGCGGTCCGTTCGACGAGGATCCGTGACAGCTCACCGCGCAGGATCTCCAGTTCCGCTGTCGGCCCGTCGGGTCGCCCACCGCTGGCTACCGGGAAGGACGCGACCGGTGTTCCTGTCGCGGTGACGAAGCGGGTGCCGATTTCGCCGGTGTTCGCGGCGCGCACGTCGGCGTCGATGCCCATCCGGCGGACGACCTCGCGAGCCGCTCCCCTGATGTCGACGTTCTGTCCTTCGTCCCGTCGCTGCGGGTAGCGCTCCAGGACGGTGGTCTGCCACCCGCGCAACTGGTGGGCAAGGGCGGGCCCGGCGATGCCGGCACCGGAGATGATCGCGTGTGGGGCCACACGTCATTGTGCCCGAACGCCTTCCACGACGGATTCCGCAGCGGAGCCGACGCATTTGCCGTAGACGTCAATAGCGCTGCGCCAGTCCCGGATCCGGACGCGCGCGCCGCGCTCACAGGTGACCCGAAACGTCACCGACCTTTCGCTCAAACGAAATCCGTATTATCTTGACAATGGTTGAGTTTCCAGCCCACGCGAACGCGCGGCCACCGGCAATCGAGTTTCTGCGGCGGCCACCGACATGTGCGCGCTGTGCCAACGAGTTCAGCTGAATCCGAGGTTCTCCCCTATGACCGCCGTCGAAAAGCCCAGAAGCTTTTCCACCGCACCTTCCCTTGAGTACGAGGAACAGCGGTGTGGCGCCGCGATATTCAGTGCGCGCCTCTGTGCGGCCAATCGGATCGCGGTCACGGTGGTCGGCGAGATCGACGCGCTGAACGGCCGGGAGTTCGGCCGCTACGTGGAGCGGCACGCCCGGGTGTCCAAGCAGCTGGTTCTCGACCTGCGGGCCGTCGACTTCTTCGGGACCGCGGGGTTCACCGCGTTGTACTACATCAGCGTGCACTGCGCCCGCAGCGACGTGGAGTGGACGATCGTCGCCGGCCCCCCGGTGCGGCAGCTGCTGGCGGTCTGCGACCCCGACGGCGAGTTCCCTCTAGCGCCCGACCTGTCCGCGGCGCTGGCCCGTCTCGACCGGTTGACCCACGGGGTCGCGCACGTCATCTGGACCGCGCAGGCGGGCTGGCACCGGCCGGCGGGCTCGTCACCCCTGGCGCACCGGCAGGGTCGTTAGGTTCCCGACGCCCACGTCGTGGTCTCGGCGAGCGGGCGGCGCGGCGCGGCGGGCAGTTCGGGCGCGCCAGGCAGCGGTGAGCCGACACGAATCAGCATGTGCGGCTGGGCTTCTCCGTCGAAGACTTCGCACGCCAGCGCGAGGCGGTCGCGCGCCGAGCGCAGTGGTTCGGTGATCGAGCACGACGCCAATCCCAGTGCCGTGGCGGACAGCAACGCCTCACTGGTCGCCTCCCCGGTGAGCAGGCGCGCGGCGTCAGTGTCGGCCGCGGTGCCCAACGCCAGCAGCACCCCGTCGCCGTGCGACGAGTCGCCGCCGTCGGCGTCCGGACCGTAGCGAAGCGCCACCCGCCCCTCGTCGAGACGGCGCCACCGATCGGCTGGCACCACGCCCAGCTGCACTCCCATGCGGGCCGCCCGCATCAACAGCAGCTCGATCGTGCCCGCGGGCAACCGGGTGTCGGCGTAGTCGCGCCGGTCCGACCGGCGTCGCGGGATCACCGCCGACAGTTCGTGCGACGCGGCAGACGGGGGTCCGGATATCCACTCGAACGACGCCAGCCGGTCGCGGTCGCCGAACCACTGGATGCGCGGGCGCCAACCCGTGGCAGCCAATGCGACCGCACAGTGGTGGACGACGGCGCCGCAGGCCAGCAGCACGTCGCCGCGGTCGAAGGAGGTGGAGCCGAGGCGGCGGTCCCAGTCGGCGGCCAGATGCAGACCCTGCCCGTCCACGTGCCAGAGCCACGGCTGCGAGTTCTTCGCCGACGGCGCCCACGCCGCGGCGTCGAGCACCGCCTGCAGCGTCGCGGTGTCAGGCTTGCTCGCCACCGCCCTCACCTCCGAGCACGTCGAAACTCCCCAGAAGAGTTTACGCGGCGCGCCGTGTCACCAGCCTGCGTTGCGGGCCAGGTCGATGGCGTACTGGTTGACGAACGTGCCGGCGCCGGGCTCACCACGACCGCACGACCCGTCGGATTCACCAGGCCGTTTCACCCACAGGTAGGCGTCAACCGAAGGGTTGCCGGTGTTGGCGGTGGGTGCGACGCCGAGCGCGCGGCCGGTGGGATTGCACCAGTACAGCGGGTCGCCCTCGACGGGCCCGGCGCCGTTGCGGGAGGTGTCGATGACGAAGGGCTTGCCACCCGTCATGCCGGAGATGGCCTGGCCGTACCCGGTTTCCTCGTCGGTGGTGAAGAAGTTGGCGGTGTTGACGCTGAAGCCACGGGCCTTGGCGATCCCGACCTGGTTGAGCCGGTTGGCCATCTCCTCGGCGTTCACCCAGCGGGAGTGCCCGGCGTCGACGTAGACCGCGGTGCCGGGGTTGCGGGTCAGCGTGTCGACGGCGTAGGAGATCAGGTCGAAGCGCTCCTGCCGCTGGTCACCGGACAGGCAGTCGGCCATGGCCAGCGCGTCGGGTTCGACGATGACCGTGGCCCGTCCCCCGCCGATGGCCCCGGCGACGCCGTCGATCCAGCTGCGATAGGCGCCGGCCGAGCCGAAGCCGCCTGCGGCGAAATTGCCGCAGTCGCGGTGCGGGATGCCGTAGAGGGCCAGGATCGGCATGGTTCCGGCGGCCTGCGCAGCGGCGATGTACTTGGCGTCCACCGCGGGGGTGGACAGCTGATCCATCCAGTACGCGGTCGGCGTGTTCACGACGGCGTCGAGCTGCGGGTTGCCCGCGCCGCGCGCGGCACGCATGCCCTTGGAATCCGGATTGACGTAGAACGGCACACCGGCCAGGGGGTTCGCGTCGGCGGCCAGGCGGATCTGATCGGTGTGCGTGTCGGTGCGCACCGGCAGACCGGCTCCGGCGGTGATCACGGTGGCGGCAGCGAGGACGGGGGCGGCCCACCGCGCGAGCCTCATGGGGGCGAAGGACGTCACTGGGCGAACGTAATGGGCGCCGCGAGCGGACGGCAAATGGGAATAGGTGACATGTCACCTAGGTTGTGAGGGGCGAGACCATCTGGACAAGGAGAAACATCATGGGACAACTCGAAGGCAAGACAGCACTGGTCACCGGCGGCACCTCCGGCATCGGGCTGGCGACGGCCCAGCGGTTCGCCGCCGAGGGCGCGCACGTCGTCATCACCGGGCGTAAGCAGGAGACCGTGGATCAGGCGGTGGCCTCGATCGGCCATGGGGCCGAGGGGGTTCGCGCGGACGTCTCGCGCTACGACGACCTCGACGCGGTCGTCGACGTGTTCGCCAAGCGGGGCAAGGGCCTCGACGTCGTGTTCGCCAACGCCGGCGGCGGTGAGTTCGCCGCGCTGGGCGAGATCACCGTCGAACACTTCACCGAGACGGTCAACACCAACATCGGCGGCACGCTGTTCACGGTGCAGAAGGTGCTGCCGCTGCTGAACACGGGCGCGTCGGTCATCCTCACCGGGTCGACCGCCGGCAGCAACGGCACTCCGTCCTTCAGCGTGTACGGCGCCACCAAGGCCGCGATCCGGTCCTTCGCCCGCACCTGGGCGGCCGAGCTGGCCGGCCGCGGCATCCGGGTCAACACCGTGGTGCCAGGCCCGATCGAGACGCCGGGACTCGTAGGACTGATGCCCGGCAACGAGCAGGTCATGCTCGACTCCATGGCCGCACAGGTCCCGATGGGGCGGGTCGGTCGACCCGAGGAACTCGCAGCGGCCGTGGTCTTCCTGGCATCCGATCAGAGCAGCTTCATGACCGGGTCCGAGATGGTCGTCGACGGCGGCGCAGGGCAGGTCTGAGCAGGACGGATGTGAGTCAGCCGGCGGGCGGTCCGAAGTCGGGCGCGGGCAGCGTGCCCGACCGCAGGACGTCGTCGTAGATCCCGGTCAGGATGTCGGCCAGCGCCGCTTCCTGACCGGGGTCGGTGTCGGCGAACACGGTGTCACGCACCCAGCGCGCGTGCACCGGCACGGCGGCCCGGAACCGGCGCAGGCCTTCGTCGGTCAACGCGACGTCGGTGGCCCGGCCGTCGGCGCTCGAGGGCAGCCGGTCGACGAGATCCCGGCGGGCCATCCGCTGCAGGTGGTGGGACAGCCGGCTGCGCTCCCACCCGATCACGGTGGCCAGGCTGGACAGCTGCGCGGTCCGCGCCGGGGCGTTGGCCAGGGCGTTGAGCACGGTGAAGTCACCGAGCGACATGCCGCAGTCACGCTGCAGGTGCCGGTTCATCTCGTACTCGAGACGGTGATAGACGCGCATGTAGCTGATCCACGCGCGCTGCTGGGATGCGGTGAGCCCCTCGCCCGCCGCCCTCGTCGACCGTGCAGCCATGCCCGTTAGTGTGCAGGTCATGACTGCCGCAGCAGAAACGTCGCCGCTGGAAGCCCGGGTCGGCCACCACTACCAGATGGACGGC
>Ga0247757_10001397_pt1 | contig 16157 bp, 25 predicted proteins | sample UWRJL126311R4_FD_180929 | JGI IMG/M metagenome (GOLD analysis project Ga0247757, IMG submission 180929) | Plant litter microbial communities from Arlington Agricultural Research Station in Wisconsin, United States - UWRJ-L126-311R-4 | ecosystem: Environmental > Terrestrial > Plant litter >... | reverse complement strand
CACTACCTCCTAACCCCAATGCCGGCACAAACTCGAGACGCGTCGCCAGCACGGACATGCGCACCACTCAATTCCCCCGCTCGTCCACCGTCCGCACCGTCGCTTGGAACATCTTCCTCACCCCCGAGCAAGTCTACCGTCTTGTCATGGGCTTCAAGCCCGACGTCATGGAAGACAAGTGGTTCGTATACGCAGAGGGGCCGGACCATTCTGGCAAGCTCAAAGTGCATTTCCATCGCAGCTGGACCGGCATGAAGATTGCCGAGCTCTTCGTCGTCGTCGACCTGAAGGGGGAGGGCGCGGGCAAGGTGGTCGGCATCAAGTGGAACGGGAGCGATCAGACCAATGGGCTCGAGGAAGAGGAGGCAAAGTACATGGTGAGCACCACGTGCGCCTGGGTGCTGGGCGTCAACCTTGAGAAGCAGTTCATATGACCCCGCCCCCGCCCGCGTGTTTCGCTTGCCACCGGCCTGCTATGGACGACGACCTGATTCACGACCTTTCATGTTGGGCTTCATCGAGGAAAAACGGGCGTGGAGTTTGTTCTGGGCGGTTTCTACCTCCCTGGTTATGTTAACGTTATGGGCGGCCGTGTTTTCTTTTCTTTTCTTTTCTTTTTTCTTTTTTAGATACACTCTTCAAATTATCCACCAAGGTATACTCGATTCGTTTCTCTCGAGTTGGTAAAGGTAGTTTTTAGGGGTCGGGGGGAGGTAATGCTTCCTGCTGTCTGTTGTGCGTACGAGCAAACGGACAGATTTGGGAAGACAACGAGGCGTATAGGCTCGGATGGGAATAATTAAGTGCTTTTCATAGGCCTCAGCAATATCTCACGTTGTTGTTTGTACGATCCCACAAACAAGCTTTTCTTCTCAAGTGCGCTGAAAAGGATCTCAAAGACAGCAGTGTTCCCCTTGCTGTACGCAGTACGACAACTTGATGATCCTAATCTCACGTTATTTTGTTTCGACCAAAACACGGACGTGAAGCATCACACCGAAGGAATTCGCAAGACCACACCGATATCTAGACTCTCGAAAAGTTTTCAACAATCATTATCACGTAGACATGACCGGGTCATATATATGTACAGTACGCCCCTACGTTATTTCCCCAAGCCAAAGCAGCTGGCGTAGTACGTGACGGTCGCAGGCCAGTCTGAGAAGATGCCCCTGATCTTGACCTGCTGCGCTAGAACGTCCAAGACGGTGTACAAGTCGCCATCGTTGTTGATGGCCTTGGAAATATACTGATAATAATAGTCACCGCCCTTGTTGAGCCAGCCTGAGCGCTCGATAGACCAGGTAATGATGTCCATGCCTGCTTTCTTCGCAGCGATGGCGTATTCGGAGGGGATGATCTTTCCACTGCCGTCGAGCTTGGTAAGGGCAAAGAAAGCAGGTGCCACGATCTTCACGCCCTTCTTCGCAAGCTCAGGCAGGCTCGCCGTGGCATTGGCATACCCTTCGGGAGTGTCCACCCGCTCATCCAAGTAGACTGCTTGCTTGCCGAATTTGGGTTCTTTCTTGATCCAGTAGAAGACGTCGGCAGGAAGGAAGGACTGAGCGTAGACGCGGCTTGGATCAATCTTGTGCTTCTTGAACGCATCAATCATGGCCTGAGCGTACATCTCCTGCGTCAGACCATCGAATGGCATGGGCACTTCAGGCGTCTTCAGCTCAGGGGTAAACTTCAAGCCCCAGCCATCGACGATCTTGATGTAGTCTTCGAGGGTCATGAGCGTACCGCACGTGGCGTACAGATCGGTGCGGAAGTACGGCGTCCCGTCCATGTATTGCTTGACCGTTGTAGCGTTCGGGCTGAACCCGTCCATTTTAGCGCATAGGGTCTTAAACTCGGCCTCGGTGATATCTGATGTGCAGCACTTGGCCTGGGCAGGCTGGCCATTGGCGGCAGGCTTGAAAGGCGTCGTGCACTTTGCCGCGAGGGCCGTGTTGTTGAGGATGTTGGTCGTGGTATGGAGGTCGCACTGGGCATGCCGGCATACCAGCTTCTTGTCCTTTGTGAAAGCGACATCGCATTCGAGGATCCCCGCGCCCTGCCTACGCGCGGCCGTCAGGCCTTCGACGCTATGCTCGGGAAACTGGAGGGCTGCGCCGCGATGCGAGACAACAAAATCCGAGGTTCTGAAGGGCCCTTCTGAGCAGCTCTGGAGCTTCTTCTTTAACGGGCCTTCATCCATGTCATTAATGAGGTAATACGGTCGATTACCGACTTGAACGTTCAATCTGGAGTTGCCATGGTTGCCTGCCTCGTAACTTCTCTTTGACGGGAAGGCCGCGGCAGAAGCCAGCAGCATCAGGGTAACAAAAGAGCGCATTGCGGAAGGCGAGGAATCGAACGAAGGGGTTCCTGCAGGACAGACTGCGTTCCCGGAGCCATTGGTCTTTCTTATCTGACTTTCCAGGCCCGGAGCTCTCCCAGTGGCTCTCGAACTGTGCAGAGCTCAAAACCAGGAAAACTCTAGAGCTTCTGCACGTGGGATCCGGGCCCCAGTCAAGTGCTCGTAGCGGCATGCATGTCGGTGCGTGTACAGTGAAAAGAACGGGGTGCCGAACCCAGTAGAGATTAGGGTGCCGAGTACTACAAGATATGCCAAGCGGCACGTGTGGGCACGTTGGCTAATGGCAGGCTGAAGGCATCGCGAGCAGTTGTAGGTGGCGCGCCGACAGGACAAGCACAGACTGGGGATGCCGAAGATGCAGAATTTCGCCTACGGATCGGAGGGCACCTTCCTTGATAGGAAGTCATGTAGACTGTCCACTGTTTTCTTCTATATGGAGGGTCATCGTATATTGATTTTGTTATTACTGATCCCGCCTGTTCCTGCACCTGCTTAGTCCCTGCAGTCGCTTACAACCAACTGACGCTGCCCCTCAAAGCATGGTATAGTAAAAGAAGCGTGAATTAAAATCGCAAAGCATGTCTACTTAAGGTCGCGTACGCTTATTCCAGCTGCAGCTATCGCAAGGCCCAAGTAAAGAAGTAACGGTACCCTTTTGCATCGACCGCGATATCCTTGCTCATGAATGCGCGTCGTGAAACTCGTCTTCTTCTTGTGTCTGGCTGTCGGTTCGCTTGATCGCGTGACCATCGCTGGCTTCTCCCTTGACTGAGTTCAATAGTTTGCTTGGCGGTAAAGATTCTGGAAACTCGCCCTGCGGCTTCACTTCAGCGTTGTTTTGGGGCTGTGACTTTGGTTTCTGAAGTGGCAGCTGTGGTGGATTTGAACGGTCATTTGCGTTGACGTCCTTTCCGGGGACAGGGTCGCTGAGATCGATCAGGTCGCCGAGCGTTTGTCCCTTTTCGCGAAGTTCAGGCTCAGCATCGAGTGTTCCTAAGTTTGTATGAGGATGTGGGCCTGCATGGTCGCTACTGGTGGTCCGCGACAGTGAAGGGATGCTGAACTTGCGGTGTGGTGCCTGGCCAGGTAGTATGGCCGCGATTTGAAGTATCTGCTTAACTTGCTCCGCAGGTGTTTTGCCGTCGCTTGCATCGTGTGAGCGAAACTACATACGCGAAAGCGAGGATCACTTACACTTTGGCGTTGATGATCCAATCTAGATCTTCTTCGCCTTCTTCGCTACCTCCGTGACCTCCTTGCACGCGTCGGAATAGCTGAGGATGCCAATCCAAACCGTCATTCATTCGCTTCGCTGCTTCCTCTCTCTGCATATCCTCAATACGCGCCTTTTCGGTGGTAGCTACTTCTTGATCCTGTCGCTTCACCGCATCGGTGACTTTGTGCCACAGCCGCTGGGACTCTCGTTCCTCTTGCTCTTCCAATGGCCGTGCTTTTGGGGGTGTGTGTTTCGCGTGAGATGCATCAAAAAGGAGTTCCTTCTTCCCAGTCTGCCGCCACGTTAGCATTCTTCAAACTTAATGCATCGTGGACTCGCACTTCCTCAGTCTTCCAGGATGAATACTTACAGTTAGATCCTTGATCCACATCTCCTCATTCCATAACCCCGATAGTTCAAACAAATGCTTGTCGTGTTGGTCCTTGATAAATCCACCAATAGCGTTGTATGTGCCACCAAAATACCCCTTCGTTTTGAATTCGAGATCGGCTACCAGGCCTGTTTCTGGACATCTTATGTAGCTATGGTCTCCAAGCTCGTATTTCATCTTGCCAAACAGGATTCCTCGAGAGTATATGTTTGGTTGTGTGATGAAGCTATAGCCGTGAGTCTGACGTTCTTACTTCACGATCGAAAGGCCGACATACAATCGCTCACCAGTATTTAGAAACCTCATTACTGCTATGCCTTCCATCATACTCGCTGCCGAGTTACCTAGAAATTTACTTCTCGGTTTCAATGTGCCGTCTATTCGAATATGGTGTTCTGGAGCCATGAAGAAATAGCTCGACTTTGGTGGGTGATGTGATGTCTGCTCAGAGATGTAGTATCCGCGCGTTCCGTCCGGGTAGTCCCAGTACCCAGTGAAAACCTCACCCAGAATAGGGTTCAGTGGCTTTTTGACACCTCTGCCTCAACGTCAGCCTGGTACTGATGTAGTGTTTAGCACAGGGTGCATACGGGGGTTTGATGTGCCAGCCGCTCAGGTAGAACTTGGTCACAGCTACGAATCGCTGGATCGGATCTTCTATTTCAGTCATGGGCAAGAGAGTCTCGGGATGCGCCATGAAACTGTGTCACGGTATCAGTGTCGGAATTCTCAAAGTCCTGCTATGTGTCCAGACGTACTTTGTGATCCTTTCTAGCATCGACCTGGGTTCCAATATAAATGTAGGCAGTGTTACTCGACTGAGATCCGCACCGGGCCGCAGCTGTGATATGATGTGCATGAGCACTGTAGAATGTATTGTTAGCTATGTTATTGAATGCGCCAGCATGCAGCGCGCCTGCGATGTAGACATGCCATTGCCCTGGTCAGTATCTACCACTGTCTCATCCTCTTTGGTAACTTCATCGCTTCTGATCTCGTCCATCGATGATCGGTTGCCTAATACCAGAAAGTCAGCCCCCATGACACTTTTTGGCGCTATCAAATTGATATAAACACCGCTAGCAAGCGTACTGTGGAGACGCACTTTGCAACGAGTGCCGTCGGTGGCCGTGCCCGAGGACCATGGTGTATGCTTCAACTTTGCCACGTGGAATCGCAGGGCTGAGGAGGAGAAGGATGGGGAGGAGGAGAGCTGGAGGCGCAAGCAAGTATTCCTGTGGTTGCAACTGCAGGCAGCAGGCTAAGTGACTAGGTTGGTGGTGACAAAAACGTAGAAACTGCTCAGCCACCGACAGCTCAAAGTGAGCGATGACGGAAGCGGGGAAAATCCAAGTATAGTTCCGATCTCCGTTAGCCACCCCGAAGCGCGAACCCAAAGGTCTCGGAATACGGATACGAATGCAAACGGATTCCTGTCTCGTGCATTTGCCTTTATATATCGATTCCAGAAGTCTGCATTCACGTAGGACCAGGGCTTATGCTGAAAATAACGTATATAGTATGCAGCTGACCCACGCGCAGGCTCGGCGCTTTCGGAAGGCGAGTTTGTCATCTAAACACAGGGAGACGCCAATGAGGTGCACTTTGTCCATTCGTTCCAGAACTACATGCGTGACTAGTCGCTCGAGATGTATGAGAGGAGAAACGTCCCAAAGAAAATCTAGCCCTATGCCCATGGGGTATCCATCTTCAAGTCCTACCATATCTCCCTCTGCTGAAAGATTCTACAAGGATAGTGGCCAGCCAGCGCCCTATCCAATCGCCGTGTCTTGGCCTACTTGACCCACTTGAGCGACTCATCGTCCTTTGTGATTACTCTCACGCCCGCTTTGCTGTACTCTTCGAATATCTCGTTCAAGGCAGAAGGATCCACGGCTCTGGTCGCCTCGCCAATGACGCGCGTCCTGAAGCCCTCTTTCGCTGAGTCTAGCGCTGTGTACCTGACACAGTAATCCGCCGCAAGCCCCGCGACAAACACATCAGTGATGCCTGCATCGTGGAGGGTCGTAGCGAGCTCGCTCTTGCTTACACAGGGGTCCTGAAAGGGGTCTGCAAATGCCGAGTACATCTCGACCCGCTTGTCCTGCCCCTTTTCTACAATCTTGTGTACCTTGTCGATGTTAAGCTCTGGTAGTAGTTCAGAGCCCTTGGTACCCTGCACACAGTGGTCGGGCCATAAGCGCGTCTGCTGGGTCTCAGAGGGATTAAGCGGATTGGTGATGGTAATGATGGACTCGAAAGGCTTGTTGTGGGGCGCTTCATGGTTTGACGCAAATGATATATGGTCTTGTGGGTGGAAGTCTTTGGTCGCGATTTTGAGTGGGAAGGGGAGTGCCAGGAGCTCGTTCAAAGTAGGCACTATGTCGCGACCACCTGCGACGGCGAGTGAACCATTCTAGATAAAGACCTGTCAACAACCCCTTCGAAAGCGTGGGAGCGGACGCAGGCAACTCACGGGTGGACAGAAGTCCTCCTGGACATCCACAATGACAAGGGCGGGCTTGAATGCCATGGCGATAGGGTAAGGATAGAGTATAAGATATGGTGGGGTGGTTGCAATCACCGTTGTGCTATATAGGCGACAACGTCTGCTGAAGCCGAAGCACAGCCTACGTACTTACACCACACTGCATGTGGGCAGCTAATGAATGGAGAGTGAAGGTTCACATGGCATCGCATGGGCGGCGAGCTCCGGGTGATTGATTGGAGCAAGGCCCCCAGGCATGATTGTGAAGGTGGCTGTGGTGCTGTGGCTCTCCTTACTCAGCAAATTGACAAGATGATGCCAAGCTTGCAAGTCGAGCTCTGCCGAATGTCAGTCGCTTCGACTTTGCAGCTTCATACCACCGCGTCCTCTCTCCACTCCGCCCCCATTGCGCTCGCCATGTTCGTCCAGCGCTCTGCCTTTGCCCTCGCACGGCGAGCCGCCCCTCGTGCGCTTGCCCGCCGCACCTTTACCACCACTTTCGTCCGCCGTATGTCGCGCAGGGAGCTAGCTATCATACGATCCACCTAACATCAATTGCAGGCGATGTGAACGAGAAGGCCACCTCGGACAAGGAGGCTGGTCACTCCGCAACCGCTCCCAGCGTCCTGGAGGGCTTCAAGAAGCTTGACGGTACGTGCGCTGTCTGGTGTTGCGATTTCCGTGCTCCCGAGCGTCCCTCCGGCTACTATGACATGGCCGAACGCGGCTACAATTGCTGACCTTAATCACCATGCAGAGATCAAGACTAACGATGATCTTCTCCCTCCTGGTGCTAAGCCCGGTACCGTTCCCACCGATCTTGAACAAGCCACCGGTCTAGAGCGTCTTGAAATTTTGGGAAAGATGCAGGGCATCGATATCTTCGACATGAGGCCATTGGACGCCAGCCGTGTCGGTATGTTACTCCGGGGGGCCTGTGCTTCCTATGAATGTTCCCCAGACGTTGTGGCTAATGCTGGAATTCAGGTACCCTCGAGGATCCGATTGTCGTCAACTCAGCCGGCAACGAGCAGTACGTCGGTTGCACTGGATGCCCTGCGGACTCGCACAACGTGCTCTGGATCACTGTATGAAGGATTCTTCCCTGCTGTAGTTAGGAGCACAAAGTAACAAGATCCAGCTTACCCGCGAGGAGCCTGTTGCCCGCTGCATGGAGTGTGGCTCGGCATACAAGATGCACTACGTTGGCCCGGCCGAGGATCCTCACTCGCACGACCACGGTCACGACCACCACGGCACGTATTATAGACTTTCTAACTCTTGCATTGCTGATCGATGGAACAGAGAACCCCCACCCCAAGCCAAAGAACATGTCGGATTTCATCAAGCCCGAATACATGAATGCATAAATTTGGCAGTCCATCATAGACCCGGCGGTGTATCTATACGGTTATGCAGTCTTTTTCAGTCACCTCCTCTGCAGTCCTGTAGCATAGTCCAATGGAGGCTTTCCTTGTGTCCAGCCTGGTTCAGAGTGACGACAATGCAAGCTAACAAGCAACAGTCCAGGTGACTGCAGGTCATGAAATCGTAAACCAAGCCGCGTGTTTGACGACGGCTTCACGATCATGATCCCTTCAGGGTCATGATGCCGAGTATGACACTCTCCATGTGTTTCTGTTGGTCACCTGTAGCCCCGTTGACTGCAGAACCCTTTTTAGTTTCAGCTGTGTTGTTGAGTTTGTAGACCTTTGCTATCTTTCCCAAGTCGGCCTGCACGCCCAGTTCTCCCCCTTCCTCACCCAGCTCTACAGGTTTACCGCTGATCACTTCGCCCAAGTGCTTGCTCACACTCTCGTCTGTGACTTGTGGTGATAAGGAGAGCTTCACAGCGATGAGGTGGGTGGAATCATCACTGATGCCAAATTTGCGGTAAGACTCGCCGATGTTGTTGTTGGGATGCAGGCGGAATACGAGCTCGGAATGGGGAGTGCGCGTCTTGGAACGGGCAGCCAAGTGAGAGTGCAGAGCCAGCAGAGTTGCTAGCAGCAGTTGGTGGGAGCTGAGTATCATGGTGGCGTCCAGAAAGGCATAGTCGAAATCTGGATTTGCACTCAAGAGCTGGCTGCGCAGGAAGGCAGCGTTGGTCACGTCCTTGAACATGGCCACGTGAACGGGATAGTCTTCGTAGTGGGGCAGACGGAAAGTTCGGACCAGAGCCATGTTTGCGCTGCTGCTGCTACTCCCTGGGCGTGGTTGGTCTGCGTGACAGTGCTCTGGGAAAGAGATGTGATGCCATCTGCGGCTGGCTTAGCGCGTTAGTTAAGCGAGTCATCGGACATTGTATTGCACCTCATCCCCCAGTACTTGGGCACGGAAGTCCAGGCATTACTCTTCGAAAACAATGCTGGATAGGCTGGATACTGATGGTGCGTACGACCACACGGCTTCACATGTTTCGTATGATGCGGGTGCATGGCGCTGTGCAAGTGTGTATGCAACAACGTAACGGGTCAGCCAAGGCGCCGCTCGGTGGCAGTGAGCTGGCCAGCCATACTCACGCCTCCCAACCCTTCGCCACAGGGGGGGAAAGGGATAGAACCGGGACCTGTCAGAAGCCCTTTCTGGATTTACATCTCCCGACCTGGGCCCAGATACAAAGGCCCGGTCCTTTGTGCGGCCCGTCTTACGCCTGCAGCGCGGATGCGCATGCGGACTCGGACTCGGTGCAGTAGTCTTCTTGAACTCAATCTGGCTGCCACAGGCTTAGTTTGGCAATGATGCGGACAAGCGAAACGAGACTTTCGTCCCACTGGCTGCTTTGGGAACGAGGGAGGCCTGAAGCGGACGGCCCATACAGTCGCCTGGGGGTTGGCTATGACGTGTAGTGGCAGGTAGACCAGCTGGCAGGCAGCTGGCAATCAGCTGGCAATGGAGCGCGCATGTGTGCCTGCATGTTTGTTGCACGGCGCTGAGACGTCGACGACGCGGCCAGACGACCCTTGGCGGCTTGGACTCGGCGGAAGAACGGCGCGCCGTGTGCGGTGCACTTGTCTGCTGTGCGGTACACTTGTGCTGGACGTGGCGCGCGGTCCAGCAGTTCGCGAGGCTGCAGGGAGGGCGGCGTCCAAGAACCTGGCTTGAGCAGTCGAAAAAGGGTGCAGGCTCTGGGTTGGCCGTGGCAGCTGAAGCTGCCCGTGACGAAAACGTCGCGGCCGACATTTCCAAATCCAAGGCTGCTGGTCCGTTGCAAGTCGTCGCCGTCGCCGTCGTCGCCCCCCCAGTCGCCCTTTGCTGCGTTCGTAGCGACCGGCCCAGCGCCCGGGAGTCGAGCGGCTTCTTCCACGGCTCCACGCCGATTGATTCCCTTGCGCACCATGGGCTCCAAAAGGCCCTCCGAGGACGAGCTCCCCCACACCACCAAAGTCCCCAAGATCGAGCCGGGCCTTGCCACCGCGAGTCCGCTGCCGCCCCAGCAGCATGTCCTGCCGCACAGCGACTTCTCCAGCTCCGTGAAGAAGAAGCTGGCCAGCTCGTCGCGCACCGGCCAGGCCTGCGATCGATGCAAGGTACGCGCGTTTCACCTCCCACGCCGTGTAACTCACCCTAATGCTGCCAGATCCGCAAGATTCGATGCGACCCGCGCCCCGAGGGCTGCTCGCCGTGTGCCCAAAACCGTACGCCATGCAAGACGACGGACCGCATCACCGGTCGCGCGACGACGCGGGGGCACACTGAGGCCACTGAGGCTGAGAACAACTACCTACGTGCCCACGTCGCCGAGCTGCAGGCACAATTGAAGGAGCTGGGATGCGAACCACGTCCGCCGCCCGCCTACACCAACTATTCCTTTCCTCCACCGCCCCCTCTTTCTGCTGCTGCTGCTGCTGCTTCAGCTGCCTCCAGTGCGCCGTGGCCTCCAGCGAGCGCAACCAGCCCGTGGCCCAACAACGCAAACCGCGCAGCCAGCACGTCGCCTTTGCCTGGCTACGTGCCTGCCAGCGCTCGTGCTCTCGAGAACAGCCGCCCTCTGCCGCAGTTCAAGCACAATTGCTTCGGCGACAACTACCTGGGCGTGTCGTCGGCAGATTCGCTGCTCAGCAACATCAGTGGTACCTCCCTATCCGTGTTCGGCCACGAGATCGACATTACCGACTTCGTTGCCGATAAGGACTACGACGATTCATACATGTCCTACAACTACGTGATGCGCGTCGCATTGAACGTGGAGCAGGTCGACCACGTGGACCTCCCGCCGTACAACGTCCTGAAAGACTATAGCACTTGGTTCCTTCGTTCCATGCACCCGTACCTCATGCTCTTCGATAAACCTACCCTGATGAACTTGATCTGGCGCATTGGACATGAACCCGGTTTCACTCCTTCCATAGCGGAAAATGTTGGAGTTCACATGGTCATTGCCTCCTTGACGTATCAGATATCTGTGAGAAATCGCGAAGCATCGTTGATGGATGAATCGCACCGTCATTATCGTTACGCGTTGAGTTTCTTCAAAGACCTGTGGTTATCACATACCTGGCAGGACGTGCAAGCCTTGACACTGATCGTGCACCATCTCCGCAACTTTCCTAAACCCGGGGCCGCCTGGATCATGGCGTCTACCACCTTCCAGCTAGCCATAGAACTTGGCTACCACCGATCTGCAAAGGCATGGGCTGATGGTCCCAACTTGAGCAACCTTGAAGTAGAGATACGAAAACGTACCTTTTGGACGCTGTATGCTCTAACAACAAATCTAAGCGGAAAATTGGGCCGCCCGATGCTCATTAGCTTGAACGATATCGACGTCGAATTCCCCGAACCGGTAGATGACAGCTTGCCTGGAGACGACACTGGACTGGATGCGTTTCACAGGTGCTCCTTTCAAGTTGGCATACAGGTGGCTAAATTCACAATCCCTTTGTCGCAGTTGTATCGAACCCTCTACTCAATCAATGCCTCACCGCAAACATATGAGGACAACCTGAAGCGACTAGAGGCTGGGATCCGGCAATGGAGAGAAGAGATACCCGTAGAGCTCAGAGATCCCGCCACGGCCTCGCAAGACGATTATATATTCGCTTTATACCTTGAATACTGGTACCAGGAGTACCACTTACATATGTACCATCCTGCCATGTGCCGGTCGAAGGATGCTGCTGCCATCAACTCAAATATGGACAAGTGCCTACAAGCTTCCCAGAAATTGTTGCATGCATGTATAGCTATGAAGAAGACCCGCAGCCTGGACAACACCTGGATCAACATAGTCACCTACGTGGCTGCCATGTTTACGACGTTGTTCGTCTATTATCAGCGTAGAGACCGGATATCGTCAGTGGACATGGAGAAGCTGAGAATTGATATGAACGAATGGGTTGACCTGACTGGCGAGTCAGGTCAGCTACTAGGTAAGTCTAGATGACTTTTTTTTGTAGAGCAAGCTAACGCACTGGAAGGCTCTGGCGATAAGCTCAAAGACGCCCTATCCCAGGTTGTTGAGCGCTCCTTGAGCAGCATCAACGAGAGCATTTTCAAAAGAACTGCAAGCCAATCACTCGCCCAAGTTGCCATGCAAGCTCCAACGGATTCCTCGGCATCCTCTAATCACACAAATGGTAATCCTCGGCCGTCATATCAAGGCGCTCCCACCACCACTACAGAGTCTACCGCAATACCTTCGCCGAACCAAACCTACGCTGGCTCGTCTACAGATGCAACCTATTCTTATAGTAACGGAACGCCGGCTCCTATGCCACAGCAAACGACTTCGGGCTTTGGCCAGCAAGTTTACAGCGGCGACCCTGATGCAGCGATGGCACCCTCGCATGCTGCTGCTCTACAAGCGGCGGCATCTGGTACAAACACCCAGGCGGCCAATGATCCTTTCGCATACACAAATGCACAAAGTGCGACAAGCGCCCACCATGCAGCCTATGCCAACGAGATGCCGGCGGACTGGCACCAATGGACGAGGACAGCCATTACGTACGCGCAGCAGCCAGGACCGCAAGGGGACTACCTAAATACAGCAAGTACGCTCATGGCGCTTGGTGGCCGAGAAGGCGTTTCCCAAGGACCAAGTCAAGGTGGGCAGGCAAGTGGCGAAGGGCCGGTTTCGCACACACATGGACTCGGATCCAATCATGGAATCTGGCCCAGCACACTGTTTAACGTGCCTAGTAACGGCTATCCCCACCAATGATGTGGGTGGCCAAGGGCTAGATGATGGAACACATTTCCCTTTCATTTATTCACCGGATATTTGGCATGATGGACCTAGCGACGATGTTGGGCGTGGTCTTCTGGACTTGTTCTACACGCCAGACATGGATAGGCGTGGGCTCAATCTGGGGATGTTTGGGATTACGATGAGGCTCAATGCCGGCTCATTTCAGTAGGGCTCGCTTGTATGATACTATGTTTGGAACTACGATAGAGTGGGCACGAGGCACCGAACGAGTCGCCAAGAAGCCAGAGAGAAGGGGAGAGAAGAGGAGAGAAGAAGAAGAAGAAACAAGAAAAAAAAATCAGAAAGACGAGAAAGAAGACAGTATCTTGCTACTCCGTGCGGCCATGATGACTGCCGTTGTGAAGAGCGCCGTAGGAAGCATGGACCCAGCAGCCAGCACCCAGCCATGCAGCACGAGAAGGCGTCAACCCCGTTGTCTGTCGCTGAAGCGGCTTGCCACAGGCAGTCATCTAAGGGTGCAGCATGCCAATATAAGACACGCACGAATCGAGCTGGCGGTTGGGCTGTGGGCTGTGGGGCGTGGAGTCGCTAGGCCAGGACAAGAAGGCGCCACATGTCTTGGCAGGTACATGGCCAGCATCTACCCCGCGAAGGCAGGCGGTGATAAGCTCGGAGCGACCTGGATCGACTGGTCTCGTGTGGCCGAACAGGACCTTCCCAAGAAAGCTTCGCTGTCTGTACCTCTTTTGCTTTCAACGGCGGCCGAGACCGAACGAGCATTTGCACTCCTCTGGGGCCTGGGATGGCATCGGCGAGAGACGGGTGTCGGTCCGTTTGGGGCATGGAAAGGGGGACGACCAAGTCGCAGTAAACTCATATTGTACGGCCACGCTCAATCTACGCCAGATGGGACGCCATCAGCACATCGTTTCCAGACGTTTGGCAAGGCTTGGGTACAGACCGCCGCGCCCGTTACCCCTTCTGGTCCGTGTCCTCGGCCGTCCACTTGCCTCTCCTAGCATTCGCCGCCGCCGCCAAAAAGTGCCAGTCACCACGGGTGCTGGACGGAGCAACAGCTGATGGTCAATCAATGGGCCTGAACAGGGGGGTTTGCGCACATGTGCAGCTGATAGATTAGCGAAGCCATACTGTCTGCAGCTATATATGAGCTGCCGGGTCATGTTTCCTGGATGCTCACGGCTTCCGCGCTCTTTGGTTTTTTTTTTATCTACAAGAGCCCTCGTGGGAGTTCGCCAGCCGTGCTTGTCAACTCTCCAACATGCGCTCCTCCATCTCTATCAAGGCGCTTGCCCTGGCCCTGCTCCAGGGTGCGTCCGCTCTGGACTTGGCTCGCATGCGGGAGTACGGTGAAATGGCTGAGATGGGTCTCTACCCTGACGGCACCCCCATGCAGCAGTCATCGGAGACCATGTCCCTCTTTGCCGCCCCTCCGCCGCCACCTACCCAAGATCCCATTGTTGCTGAGTATGTCAAGCTGCCTTTGGATCATTTCTCAAAGGGTGGCTACTCAAACGCCGGCTCTTACTATAACCGATTTTGGGTCAGCACAGATGCGTATAAGCCTGGCGCCCCGGTATTCTTGTACGATGTAGGAGAGGCAGATGGGCAACCTTATGTCGCCAGCCGTCTGGGCAGGAACACCAATACCACCAATTCCTTCCGTGCTATGGTCGACAAGTACCAGGGAATTGGCATTGTCTGGGAGCATCGATACTGTAAGTAAAAGGCCCCGAGACGAGCAATTCAGGAATCCCTGTTCATGAAGCTAATTCCATCCCTCCAGATGGCAATTCCACCCCGGGGAACATTCCAATCGACCTGAGCACAAAGCCTGAAACCTTCAGGTGGCTCACCACAGAGCAATCGCTTGCGGATATCGATGTCTTTGCGAAGCAATTCTCCAGGAAGAACATCACGCACGATCTTACACCCAAGAAGACCCCGTGGATCATGATTGGTGGCTCCTATCCAGCCATGCGCACTGCCTTCATGCGCGATCAATACCCCGACACCATCTTTGCCGGTTTCGCCTCTTCTGCGCCGACAGAGGCGCGAGTAGACATGTCGGTGTACTTCGAGCCCGTTGCCAGGGGCATGGAACGCTATGGCGCCGGTAACTGTTCCAAGGATATCCATGCTGCCATCATGTACATAGACAAGGAGATGGAGGACCAGTCCAAGGCTGCAGCCCTAAAAAAACAGTTCCTCGGCCTCGGTGCTGAGAAGAACACCCATGCTACATTTGCTGACGCCCTCTCGGCCATTTTCTGGTTGTGGCAGTCTTACGGTCTTGATGGATCCCCGTGGAGTCTTGGCGAGTTCTGCAACTGGATCGAAACGGACCCTACCACTGGCAAGACAGCTCCTGCAGAGGGTTTCGCCAAGTCCAAGGGCCCTAAATATGTGGTCGATAGATGGGCTGCTTGGCCCAAGTTCGTGGGTGTGGTCAATGACTCCTTCACCACCAACTGCGCCAAGAACGCGACAGTTGCGGCCGACTGCAACTTAGACTTGCAATTTACCAGCCCGGCGAGTATCTCATGGACGTGGCAATACTGCACGCAGTGGGGTAAGTTGTCTGCTTCTCAATCATGCGAGCAATATACTAATTTGGAATAGGATACTTCCAATCCGCGAACCTGGGCCCCAACCAGCTCGTGTCGAAATACAACTCCCTCCAGCACCAGCGCGACATCTGCCACCGCCAGTTTCCAACCGCCAAAGCCCCTCTCTTTCCTGACTGGCCGCGCGTCGATGCAACCAACGCCGTCTTTGGAGGCTGGGATATCCGCCCTTCGCAGCTGTACTGGTCCGGCGGTGAATTCGACCCCTGGCGCACACTTTCCCCCTTATCCAGCGAGCCATGGGCACCCCACCCCAAGGCATTCACCCAGGCGCCCCAGTGCGGCGAAGGCCAAGATGAGGACGATATCTTCGGCTACGTGCTGAAGAACGCACAGCATTGCTATGATTTTAGAACTACGGTCGCTTTGGGGGAGACGAGCAGAGGTTATTTCTACACAGCGCTTGATAAGTGGCTCAAGTGCTTCAAGCCGAAGCGGTCGTAGAGGTAGATGGGTCATCGTAGAGCTTACGTATACCTAATAATCATAATATTTTCATGTCACTGTCCGCAACGCCGCTTTAGAGAATCTTTCGAGACATTAAGAGTTGAGATCGACAACCGCACTGAAAAGGTTCGATAAGTAGGAAAGGTATCCGACCAATAGAGATGAGAAAAGTATCGAAGTAACATAGGTTAACTTTTGACCTGAAGACCTATCTCCGTATGGAATCACCCCAAACTCACCTCTCCCTTGGATTTTGGATGTTGAATAATTTTTTATGTTTCCTCACGAACGATACCATCTCCGTTTGATGGCAGTCTCGCAGCTTTTTGGGACAGAACACAAACAAGAGTGGAAAGGCGAAGGTTTTTGGGATCGATACATCCAACATCCTCTAGAGCGTTTCTCAGTAGCCAAAAAAAAAAAGAGAAAAAAAAAAAAACAAAAAAAAGAA
>Ga0247757_10001396_pt1 | contig 16166 bp, 13 predicted proteins | sample UWRJL126311R4_FD_180929 | JGI IMG/M metagenome (GOLD analysis project Ga0247757, IMG submission 180929) | Plant litter microbial communities from Arlington Agricultural Research Station in Wisconsin, United States - UWRJ-L126-311R-4 | ecosystem: Environmental > Terrestrial > Plant litter >... | reverse complement strand
AGCCCCGAAAAATATATCATGAACTAAATGACTTTCTCATTGGTCTGATTCACAACGGTCACAATGCCAAGGCGTACGTCCGGCTGGGCGCGTCATTTAGCTTTCTCCACCGCTTGAGTCTGGCTAATTTCAAAAGCTTGGAGCAATGATCTACGACGTGTATACATAACTTCCCCGCATCACACATGTCGTTTAACACTCACTAAGCCACTTAGCTTCATTTTACCTTGTTGAAGGTTGTTCCGATTCGTGGGTTCGGCTCAAGCTACTGAGAAGATTTAACATGTTGCGTCATATAGAATTGTGTGTAGAAACGCTGGATGATGTTCGGGATAATGGGTAATGAATCCCTTCGGTAGCGTTATGAGGGGTATTCAATACTCAGTAAATAATTCAGCGAAGGCCTCACAGTGTACGGTGTTCTGATTTGAAGCAAATTCTGATTCACGCAAAACGCATTGACGATGGTGCGCTCATTTGTACTTCTGGCGATGTGCCTCGCTGGCCAAACAGCACAAGCAACGACCTGCAATTCGTCAATTGACACAGAATTGACAGTAAAAACCACCAGCGGCATCTACACCGGCTTCGTCGACGCCGCTGTCCCTGACGTGAAACAATGGCTTGGGATCCGATATGGGAAAGCTCCAGTGGGCTCCAAACGCTTCCTGCCCCCCCAGCCTGCCGATGGAAGCGACGTTCATCACTATGCTCGCGAATATAAGACGATTTGCTTTCAACAAAGTGGGAACCATACTGGGATCTTCTGGGAACTGGTCCCCGAGTTTCAGAATCAAGACCCGCAAGGCGAAGACTGCTTGTTCTTAAATGTTTGGGCGCCACGTAAGCCGGTAACCAAGAAAGTGCCAGTGATTATATGGGTTTGTGGTGGAGCTTTCCAAGAGGGAGGTGGACATGCACCATACCAAGTTCCGGATCAATGGATTCAGAGAATGGAAACACACATTGTGGTTACTTTCAAGTAAGTTTTACGCCTCGGTGCGAGACAACATTTTGACGGTCTGGAGTTATCGTCTCAATGTTTTTGGATTTCCTGCCGCAAGGGCGGCGAAGGAAAATGCTGGGTACCACGATGCAAGACTTGTGTAAGAATTCCTTCCAACCAACTTTGTAAGTCCTAATAAAAGTAAAGTGTGGAATGGGCGCGAGACAACATCGAAGGCTTTGGGTAAGAACTTATATCCGTGTGCTCTTTTAGGTTCTTACCATTTGTCACTCATAGGGGCGATCCTAAGAGAATAGTTATTTGGGGACAATCGGCAGGTAGGTCTCGTTCCCTAACACGCATTTCATTTCGCATTTGACATCCTATTAAGGTGCTGGACTGGTTGGCTCTTACCTCTACGCGAACGGAAAGGATCCTATTATTGCTGGCGCTATCGCAAACTCAGGGTCTGCCAATGGTGGTAGTCTAACTGGTGACAATGGCAGCTTTTCTAAGTTGGCTAAGAGTGTCAACTGCGGCGATCTGGGACCTGAGGAGGAACTCACATGCATGCAAAAGGTTCCTGCGCTTCGCTTACAAGATATTCTGCAATCGGGCGGCGGTCTTCTTCCGGGTAGCGATGACGCTGTTCCACGATTCAATCCCGTCGTCGATAATGTCACGCAGTTCTCGGATAATACGGAGAGACTTGAGAAAAATCTTACTGCTACTGTGGTAAGTTTTCCAAAAGACGTTTTTCGAGATCTTCGTAGCTCACTTTAGTCTCAGCCATTGATTACAGGGAGTACAATAAACGAGAATGCTGCGTTCGGAGACTTTACTGGAAATCAAACTGAACCGCCTCCAAGTAATGGAGTTTCTCTAGGATCCGGACTCGCCTGTGGAGTTAAACGAGAGATTGAGTAAGTAATATATCTTTTTCTTATTGGATGTGAAGGGGCGATCTTACCTAGCTAATCCGAATCTAGGACACGGCTTAAATATGGGCTTCCGACGTATCGTTATCTTTTTGCGGGGAACTTCTCAAACATCACGCCTCGATACTGGCTTGGCGCAATGCATAGTTGTGAGTGTATTCGAGGACGTAAAATTATCGAGACAGTAAACTGAGTCCATGCAGCCGACCTACCAGTCATATTTGGCACACATTATCAGTTCCGGGGGAACTCCACGGCATTAGAATGGGAGACCAGCTACGCAATGGAAGGTATGCGCTTTCGTATAACTTCAACCTAGATCGAGCCCAAATTTGTTTTGCCACCTGAGACTTTGCTAGCAAATACTGACACTTAGCTCATCTAGATTTATGGGTAGCCTTTGCTACAAGCTCGACTATAAATCCAAGCGAAAGCAATGGACTTACGTGGCCTACATACACCCTCAATGGGAATACTATGATGCTATTTGGGAACGGCACTAAAGCAGCCCAGTTGGTTCCAGGTGCTTATATTGACAATGCAGCTAATTGCACGAGCAACTAAAACCTGACGCCGGCTGCAGCAGCAAAGTTGTTTACCTAATGCTAGTCAATCATATCCTTATTCTTTACTGGAAACCATGAGATCATTTCACATTACACGCTACATTCATCGTGCTCATATATTCGGATTCTCCACTAGAACCTTTTCTTGTGATAAGGCATGAAGTTGTGCAACAAGCAGACTGGAGGTTACATATTCTCTGCCTAACCCGTAAATAAATGATCTATGGACTTTAAGCGGAGGAGTATCTATTAGAAGGTCCTATCATGTAACCTCGGTCACGCTTCCTTGATAGTGTTCGTGGTGTCTACATACTCATTGATCAATGAAGTTCTAGGTTGTTTAAATCGAGCAAGTGGCACAGCCCTACACATTGATACCGATTGATAATATCAGAAGAATAACCGGAAAGCTTCTAAAAGCTACTGTAAGGATGAGCCTATGTGATGTTCTGTGTCCATATGGAGCGGGCAGAAACTAATGATTTGGGAGCGGTGATCGAGCCTCTCATTGGCTGGGCTTACATTGGTGTTAGCGTGGGGGCCACCCTTGGTAACCGATACAATCACGTGACAATGCTGAGGTACATAGCCACCACACTGAAATTCGATGCTGACGCTGCGGTGATCAGTGAATGAATGCTAGATGCGGCAACTCTTCTGTAGGCCTCTCATCGAGGAGCTTTTTCACTCTGGCGCGCACTTTCACTCCCTAACTATCATTATTTCAAATTCCATTTATTCGAGTAAAATGTGAATAAATTTAAACATCAATGTGTTATCTAAATCATGCTATATATCGTAAGATCTCTGTATGTGGGTGGTATCTTGAGTTCTGAAATAGCTTAAGCACCGATAGCCTGAGGGTGCCAGAAAGTATGCTTCGGATCCAACTTCTCCTTCAACTTAGTGAGCCTTGCGGTCAGCTCCTTGCCATAATAGAGTTCATGGGCCTCTGTAGCAGAGTATGTCGGATCGACATAATTGAGATAAGCACCAAAGTGGGTATCAGGCTGCGACTTGACGATAACACTGTTGAGGCCATTGATGAAGTCAAGCGTTGTGGGTTTGATTCCATAGTTCTGGAATACCCAGAGAGAGTCGCGATCAGCGTAGGCCGCGAATTCGGTGTCTTTCGTGTTGATCGCGGAACCTGGGCCACCGTAGAAGTTGATAATGACGAAGTAATCGTATGGAGCGCCTTTGACAATGTAGTCCCAAAAGTTGTTCAATGTGGTGCGAGTTAGACCTTTTGTCTCAGGTACGGTGATTGATTTGGCGAAGAATGTGTCGTGCTCGTCGTAGCCAGTGAGAGGTTCCTTGATATCTGTCTTGTCTGAAAGAAGGATCAAATAAGGGATCCATCCATATGGGTCCGTGATGATCTTTATTGGTGTAGCAGTACCACGAAGGAACTCGGGCTTGATTTTAGCGTTGAACTCTTCGACGCTACCAAAGAAGGTGCCGCTCAGCTGATATGTTGCCTTTCCATCAAGGTAGATTCCATAGGAGATACGGTTGTCAATAACAGAGGAATTCTTAGATACCTCCTGAATATGAAGGAAGGTGTCAGAGAATTTCTTCTTGTCTTTGAAGAGAGTGTCGCCCCACCGAAACTGGAAGAAAGTAAGAGACTCGGGAGCTGCCTGGGTGCGAAGATAGAACTGAGTGACGATACCGAATGAGTCTGCAGCTCCACGGATAGCCCAGAAGACATCAGAATGCGCGTCCTTGGTCGCCTTAACCAACGTGCCATCGGCGAGAACAACTTCCGCAGCGACTATGTGGTCCAGCGCAAGACCCCAATTACGGGAAGTATGGCCATAACCTCCGTGTGTGAAATGGCCTCCGATACCTACGCCTGGGCAGGTACCGTGCGAGATACCGCGCTTGCCTTGGTCCCACACCCCCTGGGCAAGATTTCCAAGACGAACACCACCGCCAACCTTGACAATGTTGGTAACTTTATCAAGCTCAATGTTCTGTAGAGGCTGAAGATCAATTACTGTTTCATGTTAGTTGAAGATATCCATGCAACATCTTACAATCTTTCAAACACATAGCATTTACCGAAGAATGCCAATATGATTGTGAGGAATACAAAGCATCACTTACCCATTGATCCATCCTTTCCACCCGAGCTGTACGAGGCGTAAGAATGTCCTCCACTCTTTGCTTGCACCTTGACCCCAAATTTCCCTGCACAGATCACCGCATCCTGGACATGGCGGTTGGTGTTAGGTAGTACAATCACAAGCGGCTTGTACTGCAGTCTCAGGTTGAATGGCTCGGCTAGCTCTTCGTACCCATAGTCATTCATAAAGCGCACTGGAACACCCTTCTTGCCCAGACAGTCTGCAAGGCCATTAGGTGAGTCGGCCTTCGCAATCTGAACGATGGCGAGCAAGCTCGCAACGAGAGTACTAAGAAACCTCATAGTTCTGAATAGAGATGGAGGGTAAGAAACACTCGTGCTGAGTGTGACAGGCGGGATTTATAATTATGTTGAAGGACAAGGGTCACAAGGCTAAGAACAGGGCGATGAAATGTAAACGGCAGGACTGGTGAAGTGGGTCAGGCAACCCAGCTGGAAGCCTTTAGGCTACCCTAAGCCGATAAATTAGGGAGCTAGCGGTATAAGGATGCAAAGCGAAGATGAATGTGAGAGGCAAAGTAGAAACTGAAGTGGGTAAAGACCGTAGATCTATATACCCCCCCAGAAGCCTAGGCCAACATGCTCTCTGAACATGGAGGCGGCAACGCATTTTCAGGGCGGCCCCACAGGGCCCCGGATTCTCAAATCTAAAAGAAGGCAACATGCTTAGGTCATGGTAGGCGCCTGATTGGCGGCAACATGGTAAACGAGAGGGTGTGTGAGCATGATTCCTTTCATTTGGCAAGGATCGAATCGACGAGGAGAATGAACCTTAGGCACGTGTCATCCGTCATCCATGAGATGACATGGAACCTAGGCATGGCGCGGTGCTGGCACCGACACGGAATAAGCCGCAGCCTACGCAGCTGAGTATAATGGACAGAATCAGTGGATATGTGGAAAAAGTACGTCCGTTTTTTGGAAAGGAAACTAACCAACAGACGTGCAAAATAATGAATTATGAAACGAAAAAAGCAAGAATGAAGATCGCAATCGCGCGATTATTCCCAAAGTCGGATAAAATACGAGCAGTCCACTCTTGACCGCTGTGAATCTGCCGAGTTCTTTACATCTCCTATGACTCCACCAAAAACACCTTCCTAATCCTAACCTTCCGGTCGAACTATCCGTACGAAACGAAGAACACGGGCTCATCGAACCCAGGGTATATACTACGGCCCCAGCACTGCGTCGTCCATCTGGACGCCCACGTGCCACAAATAAGCCCCCCATCCCGAGCGCCAGGCACAGCCTTCCGTACGATTGGCCACGCGGTCAATAGATCTATATGAGGCTTGGTAATGATGCGTCCCGAGGCTTGCGGACCCGAATCTAGGGACGGGGAAAGGAATTAGAGCACTGCCTGCCCTGGGGCTGGTTTTCTCAGTGCTCTGCGCCATGCATGGCCGTTTGGGGAAGTGATCAGCTTTTCGCTGGACGCCTATCGATAATCGGGTTTTGTGGGTATTGATTCGCTACGAGCCAGGTCATTGGTAGGGAAAAGCGTAATGATTGTTTTCTCCGATACGCTTAACGAGAGTAATTCAGTCGGCCTTGCAGTATCTCGCCTCCTGAGTCGATATGTCAAGGCAAGCTGATAACTGGTCAACTTACCTGAAACAGCTCATGCCCAAGTCGCTCTGGCATGCACACACCCTAGACCCCCCACACACACACACTTTTCTAGAAGAATCCTCATCCATGACCATAAGTCTTAGTGTACTAGCTACCTTAGAACATGATGATGGCCTGCCATGGCTAGCGCCCAAGCCATTCGCTCTCGCTCTTCGCACATGGCGAGCGCGCTCTGTTCGAAGACCCGACTCAGAAACAATATTGAATGAGCGTGCTCCAAGGATCGCCGCTTACACCCGAATATTCTATTTCCGGCAACCCGAAATCCACCGCCCACCCTTCCTTCATCAGGCCTTCCACATCCTAAAACATGCATCCAATAAACGTCGTAGGAAGCTTAGGGGCGCCACAGCTCTCGCCTGATCTTTGCTTGTGGAACGTGAGATATTGTAGAATGCTGCGCGTGCAATGCGCCAGTGGCGTCTTACATCTTACAGCAGCCGTATTCCTTGCCCAACCCCAGGAGCCCATGCGGCCGCGCAGCTCATAGTAGCAGACACACGACGAATTTGGGTTCAGAGCTTGAGAAAGGACATGCGGTCGGCCTCTACCCCGTTCTTGTTTTACCTTTGTCGAATATAGGTTAGAGACAACGCAATACTTACATGACAACGTCGGGGATGCAATCATCGTCACAGAATAACAACATTGAACTCACTCCTACGAAGTAGGCCGAGGGATGGGACTTTCAAAACTGGCCTGTATCGTGGGTGCCGATCACGCAGTTCATCCATGTGCATTAGTATTATTATACATTCATCGATCAACCCCCCGTTGTGTGGCACCGCGGCGGAATCCATAAAAGGATCCGCTTACGCTTTATCATGCCATTTTTGCTGATTTCCTCCGATTTTGCTTACTAATGGTAACTCCTGCGGGGAGCAAATATAAGTGGCTTCCTCATCATCTGGAAGAGGGCTGGGGAGCAAAGAGTTCCCTCCCGTCCTTACGGTTGCATGAATCCATCCACGTCAGGCTGATACTCCGTCTCCAAAGAGAACGACTTTTCCAGAGCTTCAAATTGGCGGAGACTTTGAGCGCTGTGCATATTGACACGAGCAGAGCTCAGCTTTGAGGTTTGAACTTGGTCTACACGCTTTCCCACCCTTGATCCAGACGAATAAGTGTTTCCGCCGATGCATTTGCTGGGGTCTTTCCACTGTGCGTCAGCAGCTGCTCTCCACATTGCGGTCGCATCAACAGTCATCTCTGGCGTATAGTAGAGTCGGCAATCGGCGTCTTCATAGATGAACTGTAGTGCATTTCCAGACGTGTCATTTTGACGGAGTCCGTCGCGAACATTAATACCGGTGGTATAAGAGCGGGTGATCGCAAGTGTGGACTTATATTCGATTAGGGACGACTCATTTAGCTTCGCTTGAAGCTCTGCCGGAGCCTGGTAGACTGCCGTGATGGCATCACTCCTGATGAAGCTAAATGCGTAGTTGTTGACACCCTTGACACCGCCAATGGCTTGTGCTTTATTTGAATTGCTTCGACCACCCAGGAACATCGTCTTAACACCTCCTTGTTTGGTCATTAATTCGCTAAAAATGGTGCACGTGGAAGCACAGTAGCCATCTGTGAGGAGAAGAATGTTTTCAGGCTTGAACTTGGGTTCACCAGTAACATTAGCGAGAGAGCCATATCCGGTGATGTTGATTCCACCCTGGTAGTAAATGTATACGTCGGACAGATTCCAGCGTGAAGTAGCCGAGTATTTGTCTACAATTCGTCAGCCAGAGCATTGGTCAAAAGTATCCTAGTGAGTCTCACCTCCGTTCGTCTCGACCGGACCAACCTTTTCTTTCCAGGACTGGAATGGCTTCCCATCGACGGTCATATCGCTATGGTAATCGTAATATGAAGACTGGGCGTTTTTGACGATTGAATTTGTAAGTCGAGGATCCCGAGGGTACTGAGAACCAATGGCACTATATGTCTGACCAATGAGATCCATTGGATCGGTATAACGGAAGCGGTTGGCACCATATGGGTCCAAAGAAGGGAACAGTTGCTTGAACAGATCGTAACCCTGCATGATGGTTCCTCCACCATTCGCTTGCAAGTCGATGATCAACTTCGTCTTCCCATCAGCAACGGCTTGCGCTAAGAACTTTTTAGATGTTGCTTGAAAAGGTAGCTCGGCCGAGGCAGAACTAACAAAGTTCGGCACTTGCAGCACGGCAACATCTTCATAGCCAGCAGCATTAATATAAAAGCCGTTGATGAGGTATTGCGGACCAGATACGATGGGTGTAGGATACCCGGGACCTCCCACAGACTGGACCTTGACCTCACTAGGCTCTTCAGCGGACGCCATCGCCTTAGCCTGGGCGGCTTCGACTACACTGCCCTGACTGCTTCCATAAACGATGATTTTACTGGCCAAATCTTCACCCGATTGGACCTCGCGGAAGTTTACATTCGTTCGGGCGTAATTTTGCATGGTGTATTCGGTTCCATTAGCAAACTTCAAAGTAGTAGTAGGTCCAGGGTAAATATATCGACCGCGTCCTCCGCCGCTGAACGCGCCGGTTCCGCTACCAGCACTACCAAGGCTGGCCTGTGCGAGGCTGTAAAAGAGATTGTTATACAAAGCATCGCGGTCCTGGAGGAAACCCTTTTGGCTAAGGTCCTCGAGGAATTCAGATACCTTTTTACCATCGATTTCTACAACTGGAGAAGGCATGTACGTGATGTTCTTGAACTGCATGCCCAGAACGTCTGAATAGGCAAAGACAGAGGGCAGCTTATGACCATCCTCAGACACCGATACCAATGGAACCGGGCGGCCCCAGTTGAATATGTAACCAACGCTGTCCGGAATGTAGGAGAAATGACCATCGTGGGCTGACTGGAATAACGAGTACAGAGCCCAGCCGAAGCCATATTCGCTAGTGAACTTTCCAGCATCTACATCAGCCGAGAGATCTTCAAGTCCTTTGAGAATGTCGGTGGGTTGCTGGACTTTTTCGGTGTACTCCTCGGGAGGGTTCTTCAGCATGTCGAGAGTGCTCTGCCAAACAACGTAGATGGGAAGTTCCCAGAGGAGGGCCTTAGCAGCAGTGGCATTTAAAGGCATGCTGTTCAGACAGTCATAGGCGATCCGGGCCGGAAGCGTTGTGGGGAGAGGGCTTGCCGAAGGGTCGGCGTACAGGGCCTGTGATACCTGGGCACATGGCGCAAGTGAGGCGGTGGGAGTACCCTGGCGAGGATGGACGACGGGTGTGGCATTGGCGAAGGTGACCACGCCAGAAATGAGGGCCAAGGTAAGAAGCCTCATGGTGGCAGTAAGGCGAATGTGGATGGTCGGGAATAAGGACCAGGCAGGGGGGTGGAACGAATGGGATTAATGATTAGCCAGTTGGGATAGGGCGTTGTAGCGACTGACGGGCACCAGTTGGGAGGTGGAGGTAGAACGAGAGTGGGTGCGGCGAGGAGAAGTCGGTCAACGGCGGCAGAGGAGGTTTTGTAGTAGGTGCGTTGGAGCGCCTGCTGGGGGTGCTGATCGCACGTGCCGGTCCTGGTGAGTGAAGGGAAAGGCAAAGACGACAACAGTACTGGACCAACGTGCGGCAGCAGGTCAGTCTGGCAGTGACTTGGAAGCCAGGTGGCCGGCCAGAGTGCTGCTGGCCAGGAGCCTCTTTAAGCATCGACAAGCGTTTAGGGGCGGTTGAAGTGACAGCTGGTGCTGCGGCCGCGGGACCACAAAGACACAAATATCCCACAACGATGCCTGTTCCTGCGCGACCCGCTTCTTCTACGAGATGAAGTCATGCACAAGGGTGCGAGCCAGAGACAGCAAACGCACGCGTCTGCCCGGGGCCAATGGCGGCGGATAGCCATGGGCCTGCGGACCTTGTCCCCCACTGGGCGAGCCATAGCGCAGGTGCCGCTGTTTGGATGAACAACAAAAGAGCCGCAGCCGGGAGAAGCACAGTCCCGGCCATGCAGGCTGCACACAATCTGCCCGTCTGGATGGGCGTGCCACAGGGTCCAGGCTAGACATGGTGCTCGAGTGTGCGTGCGGTGCATGAAGCCAGCGACATCTCACGAGCGCGGCAGGAGGACACTGGGCAGCGCGGGCAGGGGAACGGCACGGAGGCGGGTGGCCATGGGAGCAAAAAGGAAGCAGTATCTATGGATGTGCAACGAAGGAATTGTCGAATTATGGGGCTCACTCAGTCTGTCCTCCAAGTCCACCGTCCACCATGCCCGCGCTCGCTCCTCTTCTGGCGTCTTGGCGCGCGTTTCACCCAGAGCCCGCCGTCGATCATGCCGCCATACGTCGACCCGATGCACTTTTGCCCGACGTGCTCGCACGCCCGGCAAGGCTTTGTCGTACATAAACAGCACGTCGGTTGTACTGCTTACCACACTGGCTGCCCCCGTCCTCGGCCCCGTCGCCCTGCGGCAAGCAGACATATTGTAGGGCTGCCCACATGCCCAAATCTTGATTGCCATCACGTCGTCGATTACAATATTGCAAGGTTCAACGTTGGTGCGTGCTCCATCAGATTGCCGACGATCCATTCATGACGTTCGTGTTCCATGCCCGAAAAGGGGCCTGCCTTCAGTCGCCCAGCAACAGTCCATGGCCGTGTGACACAGCAGCAAACGCGCGAGAGTGCGCAGAACGGCACCTACTCCTTACTTTGTTGATTCCGTGAGGCAGCAAGCGTCTGGCACCACGATAACTACTTACGCTAGGAACGCAATAGCGTCGGTCTGCTGTTACCATGCCGACTGCAACTGCGGCAATGGAACGTCCGGCATAGTAAGCTATTTGCAACCCTGGCTGCGAAAAGTCCACTTCGCACGAGGCTGTACAACGGCATCGAAGCATCGCTTTCCGGGCTGCTCACGGCTCGCCCTTTTCCTCGGACTGTTCACACGCGCTACTGCGGGGATGTTCTCACTGGTTGTATGAAACACCCTCAGTGGCCTTTGTAGACCAAGCCTCACCTATATTGCTATATCCCCGGGTAAACCTCCTATGCGCCACCAAATCGCCCTGTGTCAAGCACACGCCTTACGAAATCCTACCCGGTTCATATTGAACCCGCAAATTTCGCCATTTACCCGACGGCCAGATGTTCATGAACAGCAACACGTTATTTGCACTACTGTCAGAGGAACAGTCTCCACAGCCACGACGACGACCACACGGCATGCATCACATCGGCCATGAGCAAATGCTCTGGTCATCATCGCTCAACAACGCACGTATCATGCCTGCCACGTGCAGCAAATATCACTGTGTTAACTAGTCCTTCCCCACATCTCCTGCAATGAGCACTCAGGGTTTTCGTAATTACCAAGTCGCCACTCCACGGCAAAGCGCCGTACATGAGAACGTTGCCAACGTCAACCAGCTAACCAGCTCCCTAACGTAACTCTGCTCGAACGCATTGAAGAGCAATCCTACCTTATCATGCACAATACACTGTTCCTTCCCGGCAATCTCCCTTTGCTTCCAATCCACTTCTCCACCTCCCTATAGTTGATTCTATCATTCTCCGTAATGAAACCAACATTCCCGTATACCCAATCCCTTCCTTCAGCACAAATCCCAAATTACCGTCTGCGCTCTTTCCCGGACGCCCTAGTAACCCACTTGCAACCTACCAAAGGGGCAGCATCAAGCAGCGCGGCGAAGCTATTATCCAAGTGGATGGATATCGGCCTACAAGCCAATGAGCATTCACTTCCGTAAACATTCTACACGCGCAGGTATCCAGCGAGTGTGATCTGGTCGGCCCGCCCTCCTGCCTTAGGCGAAGCATAACCGTCATCATACTACGCGGATCGGGATGCGTGCTGATTTCACGAGAGCATTGCATATTAGCCTCTCTTAAGAACACGTCATCGTCAACACCGTTGAAATATAGCATCAGGCCACTCTGGATTCTTAGTTCATGCTAACAGAACAATAAGCCAATTTATACGATGTACACAAGCTAGCCATTGCACATCTTAACCTGCACACCATGACATGTTCATTAACTCGCTTTGCTTCGCTCAAACGCATTAAACGGTCTGTGGGGATATCTCGCACAAAAGCAACTGTGAGACAGTGAGACAGTGACTACGCATGGTACCTACCGCGCGTTACTCTTCAACACGGCACTAGAGACCAACCTCGTCGCTTCCGACACAGCACACAAGGTCCATCTTGTCCTCCAGCTTCCCGCTTAACGCACAAGCTCAATCTGCTCCGTAAAAACCGCAGGCGCAACGTCCACCAGCGACTCATTTCTCTGCGTGCGATCATGCATGATGGCCTGGTACTACACCCAAAGCATTAGCTCCATCACGTCGCCCATCTCTCGTTTTCATTGGTACGTACCTTGAACCCAAAATTCAAGCAAAGCGCTACCGCCAGGCCCAGGCACACCACCAGCGGGCCGATCACGCTATCGAAATCCTTCCCACTCCTCTCCCTGATTAGTTTGTTCCGGTACATGTACATGCCATAGCCCCACACTAGCGCAAACAGCGCAACGGCTGTGTACGCGACGGCCAGCGTACGGGCTACTGCATTATTCTCTCCCGCCGCGTTAAAGAGCCCAAGTGAGAGCGATGCGAGTAAGATGCTTACGTGCTGCCACTTGATGAAGGTGCGCTGGTTGGCAAGCCAGACCTTGGCTTCTACGCGTACGGGGCCCTGGTCTTTAATCCAAACGCCCGGATCCCGTATCCCGGGTGGCAGTTTGACACTGTGTTGTTGTTCTTTCTTACGGGCATACTTTGAAGTGGAGAAGGACGGAAAGAGGGAACCAAGGCCTGTAGAGCGGGAAAACAGCGATTCGTAATTGGTTCCTGCTTGGTTGTCTTCGTCGTCAGAGTCGAGCTGCTCATTACTCGCGGGATGTTCTCCGCGGCTGATCAAGGGGGATGATTTCGCTGGCGTACTCGCCTTGCGGAAGGATGTACCCGCACCAGCCGGAGAGCCAGCAGGTGAAATGACGGACGGACGGTAGCTTGGGCTAGCGCGCGCGCCGAACAAGCTGCCAACAGCGAAGTCGTCTTCTGCAGCCCTTTGCTTCTTCTGTTGTTCCTCCTCAAATGCCTGCTCAGGCTCCATCTTGATATCCATCTCGACCTCGCTCATCCAAAACGGGAAAGTGTTGACCTGGTCCTCGAATAGTTTGGCAACACCCTGTACAAATTTTGAGAAGCGTGGGGCCTCCTTGACCAAGTGAGAGTTCATCAAGTCTTCGATCCATTCATAGTGCTTCATGCCCTTGACCTTGATTTCAAGAACGGCGTGGGGGAAGTCGTAGCGCTCACCCTTCCTCAGGTCACGGAAAGGATATTCCATCTTGCGGTCATCGATGTCCTGTCGGTGCCAATCATCCGGGTCCCGGCAAGGTCTGTCCATATCTAAAGCATCTTCACGAATAAGGGCAAGGTTGGTATCGAGCGAGATGCGCACACGATCGTCGCCGGGGATTTGAAACGCAGTGCGTGTGTAATTGGCGCGCAATACCGGTTGCAGTTCTTTATCCTTGATGAATTCCTGGATGTCCTGTACTGCTTTCTTGAAATGCACAACTTCCTCCTGATCCTGGGCGCCGCGAGCTTCCATCTTCTGGATCTGCTTCTCCATGCCATATTGGCCAGTGATGAAGGGTTGCACGTATTTGTTCTTAATTTGGAAGCGTTGCTCCTCGGCGGCATCTCCATCCTTCATCTCTTTCTTTTCCAGATAGATGCTTGGGTTTTCAACAAGCTGCCCATACCATCTGAGGCGAAGCGATGCTGCGTTCGGGACATGGTTGACCTTGTCGGTGTAAAGAGAGAAGTCGGGATTGTCAAAGTAGATGGAGGTTATGGTAGGATCGCGCTGTGAGCCTTCGGCGATTTTTGAAGTCTGTGGGTTATATACAAGAACGGGTAGACGACGAAGGATGACGGTCTTGACTTCGAGAAGGTTATCCTTGTGGACCCAGACTGCATTGCGTTAGCTGTCACGATCACATGCAAGCATACTGCCATCACATACACTTGTAAGAAGTAAAATCTTCGCCACCAGCAGTACTCTCAGCAAAAGATAGAGCCTCCTGCGTCTTGCCTTCTAAGCTCTGGCGCACAAACGAGTACATGGCCGACAGGCGATACAGAAGCGGTGACTGGTCCTCGGTGTAGATGGGCTTCTCGGCCAGACGGGCGTTGATGAAAGGCCGCAGGCGATACGATCGACCACGCAGCTTATCATGCTTCTTGGTCGCCTTGATCACGGCCGTGTAGTTCATCCTGCCGTACTTCTCCAGCTCTTTGACCTCCTTAGTGATGCCGTCCAGCTCTTCCAGCACCTCCTTCAGCAGGCGCTCCCTCTCCGAAGGCTCTACAGAGGGCTTGTCAGGCGTATCCTTAGCTACCTCACCATCTTTAGCATCCTCAGACTTTATACCGACGGCCAATGGCTCCAACTTCTTCTCGCATGCGGTGGTCCGCTTGCGCAGCTTCTCGGCCACCTCTTTCTTAAAAGTGTACACCTTCTCCAATTGTACATTGGCAAGCTCGTCGGTGAACTGCTCGACGTCGTCCGACGTCCACGGCTTGTCGTCATCGTGCTCGCGCAGGAGGTTTTTGAGCTTATCGTAGTCGATATATTTGTCCTTCCAGGGCGGGTATACGTTCTTGCGGAGGGTGCTGCCGAACTTCATGTTGGGGAACCTGCAAGCGAGCGAGCGACGCGGTAAGCTGCAGGCACGAGGAATAATCAGAAGCCAAGGGCAGGCGGGAGAGTAAAATGCATGTCAACAACAGTCGAGACAAGCAAGCTTTTAGCGTTGATGTGCAGCGGGGAAGCTCCTGCATGACAGCAAAGCCAGCATCCAATCATCGCCCACGTGGGCAGCTCTCCCTCGTCATCGCTCCGCACGGACTCCAGTGAACTCTTACTGTGCAACTGCGGTCCCTACAGGCACCATTTTTTTTACTCTATATTCCCTCGAGAAGGCGTTGTTCTGCTTCCCCATGTGGAGGCAATACCAATTGATGCTATGATGGGAGGAAATGGGAGTTCTGGGAGAATTGTCGATGTAAAATCTTCGTATGCTTATACCTTACCGTGAAGCTGAATATTCTGTTCGCCGTCATTCTGGTTGCCTTGGTGGCTGTCACTAAAAATGATACTGTTGCCAATGACGCCGTCATGGCCGTATTGGGATCCGGTCATGAGTCTGAATACAATTATACACGCGCCGTCTTCGTTGGTACAGACACCTGGTACCAGTACGTCGGCGAGCTGCCACTGATTCCCCCATTTTTGAGCGATACAATCAATGGAGCTGTGCACGATCTGTGCTCCGGTATTGCAACAGGTTACAACAGGTGTGACCAAGACCATTAGCACACAGACTAGAAGATGAGCTATCCAAACGGCCAGCATCACTAGACGGAGGGTTACGAGTTGAAGATTCGCGTCCGCACCTCCCGTTGGTTCACAAGTGACCATGTCACTAAGGAGAGACTCATGGGGATCGTTCTTGTCCCATTCATCATATCTCGCGTCCAACATCAGGCAGATCAGTGCAGTCTCCAATATCTTCCAGGCCACTGCCAAAGGAAACTTCTCGCTGGCCGACGAGAAAAAGGATAGGAAATGGTGCCTTGCGCCGAGGCGGGTCTTCGTCAGAATCGACTGGGTGGCGTGGCTTTGGTTTAAAATCCAATGTGTGTATGAATCCCAGTGCTTGCGTGTCGATCGTCCATGCACTACAGCCAAATGACCAGCTACATAGAGGATATATCACCCCCTTTATCCCCTTGTCTACGAGCCCCTCCGGCCGTAATGTCGCAATTATCATCATGGCCCTGAGGGTGCCTGCTGACTTGACCTAGTCGACGGAGTGACTCCACACGGTCCCAGTCCAGCCAAAATCGATAGTGACCGCATCAAAGGGGTGATCAAGGAA
>Ga0247757_10001395_pt1 | contig 16192 bp, 12 predicted proteins | sample UWRJL126311R4_FD_180929 | JGI IMG/M metagenome (GOLD analysis project Ga0247757, IMG submission 180929) | Plant litter microbial communities from Arlington Agricultural Research Station in Wisconsin, United States - UWRJ-L126-311R-4 | ecosystem: Environmental > Terrestrial > Plant litter >... | reverse complement strand
CACGATGAGCGACTGCAGCGTGGCGAAGGAGGCCACGCTGAGCCCGAGGGCGGCGAAGGTGCGCAGCGGAGTGGATCGAGGCATGACGAAATGCATCCGTTCCCTGGAGGGGTGTGGGGTGAGCGTGCCGCGACATCGGCGGCTAGAATTCGGAAGGAGTCTCCGTTCGGAGGCTGCCTCCGGTTAGCGATAGTAACGGAGGCTGCCTCCGCTTTGCAAGCCACGAAGGAAAGAGGTGCGCGCATGTCGACGGATGTCACGTCCGGCGCCGCCATCGTCCAGCGCCCGCAGCGCGCGGACGCGCGCCGCAACTTCGACGCGCTCCTCGCCGCAGCCCGCGAGGCGTTCACCCAGCACGGCGCGGGCGCGTCCCTCGAGGACATCGCCCGCCGCGCCGGGGTCGGCGTCGGCACCCTGTACCGCAACTTCCCGACGCGCGAGGCGCTCATCGAGGCCGTCTACGTCGACGAGGTCGTCGCGCTGCAGGATGCGGCGCACGACACCGAGGGCCTCGAGCCCTGGCAGGCGCTGCGCAGCTGGCTCGCGCGCTACATCGAGTACGTGGGCACGAAGAAGGCGCTCATCGAGGTGCTCAACAAGCAGTCGGAGGTCATGATGGCCTGCCGCGCCATGCTCTACGACGCGGGCGGACCGGTCGTCGAGCGCGGGCAGGCGGCCGGCGTCGTGCGCGCCGACACCTCGATCTCCGACATCGTCCGCCTCGTCTCGGCGGTCGCGGGCGTCGCCTACGAGGACGAGGAGCAGCGGCAGCGCGTGCTCGACCTCACGATCGAGGCACTGCACACTCGCTGAACCGTCGCGGTTGGCAGAATGAGGCCATGACCGACTCCCGACTGGCCGTCATCGTCCTCGCCGCGGGAGCGGGCACCCGCATGCGCTCGCGCACCGCGAAGGTGCTGCACCCCATCGCGGGCGTCCCGATGATCGGGCACGTGCTCCAGACCGCGCAGGAGCTGGGCGCCGCCCACGTCGTGGCCGTCCTCCGCCACGAGCGCGACGCCGTCGCGGCCGCCGTCGCCGAGTACGCGCCCGAGGCGCTCGTCGCCGACCAGGACGAGGTCCCCGGCACCGGCCGCGCGGCCGAGGCGGGCCTCGCCGCGCTGCCGGCCGACTTCGACGGCGACGTCGTCGTGGTGAGCGGCGACGTGCCGCTCCTCGATGCGGGCACGCTCGGCGAGCTCCTGACCGCGCACCGCGCCGCGTCCGCCGCGGCGACCCTGCTGAGCGCGATCGTCGACGACCCCGCGGGCTACGGCCGCATCGTGCGCGACGGCCAGGGGCGGCTCTCGCGGATCGTGGAGCAGAAGGACGCGACCGACGCCGAGCGTGCGATCGCCGAGATCAACTCGGGCACCTACGTGTTCGCCGCGGCCGCGCTCCGGCAGCAGCTCCCGCGCCTCGCGGCCGACAACGCCCAGGGGGAGCGGTACCTGACGGACGTCGTCGGGCTCCTCGGCGCGGCCGGCTCGGCGATCGCGGCCGTGCCGGTCGCCGACGCATGGCGGATCGAGGGCGTCAACGACCGCGTGCAGCTCTCGCGCATGGCCGCGCGCCTCAACGCGATCATCGTGCACCGCCACCAGATGAACGGCGTGACCGTGGTCGACCCGGCCACGACGTGGATCGAGCAGAACGTGTCGATCGGCGAGGACGCGGTCATCTGGCCGAACACCCGCCTCGCGGGCGCGACGACGATCGACCGCGGCGCCGTCATCGGCCCGGACACGACGCTCGTCGACTGCGAGGTCGGCGAGGACGCGACCGTCAAGCGCGCGGATGCGACCCTCGCGCTCATCGGACCGCGCGCCACGGTCGGACCGTTCGCGTACCTCCGCCCGGGCACCGAGCTCGGCGCCGACGGCAAGATCGGCACCTACGTCGAGACCAAGAACGCCAAGATCGGCGAGGGCAGCAAGGTGCCGCACCTCAGCTACATCGGCGACACCACGATCGGCGAGCACACGAACATCGGCGCCGGCGCCATCACGGCCAACTACGACGACGTCCACAAGCACCCGACCACGATCGGATCGCACGTGCACTCCGGTTCGCACACCGTGTTCGTCGCGCCGGTCACGCTCGGCGACGGCGCGAAGACCGGAGCCGGCGCCGTGGTCCGCAAGGACGTCCCGGCGGGCGCCCTCGCGATGTCCGTCGCGCCGCAGCGCAACATCGAGGGCTGGGTCGAGAAGAACCGCGCCGGCACGGAGTCGGCGCGGGTCGCGGCCGCGGCGGAGGAGGGGACGGGCCCGGCCGGCGGCCGGCCCTGAGCCGATAGGCTGGAGCGCAGTCGCGGCGAAGGGCGGAACGTGTCGGAGATCACCTCATCGGGCGGCAAGCGCCTCGTCCTCGTCTCCGGGCGGGCGCATCCCCAGCTCGCCGAGGACATCGCCCGGGAGCTCGACACCGAGCTCGTGCGCACCGACGCCCGCACCTTCGCGAACGGCGAGATCTACGCCCGCTTCGACGAGAGCGTCCGCGGCGCCGACATCTTCGTGATCCAGTCGCACACCAACCCGATCAACGAGTGGCTCATGGAGCAGCTCATCATGGTCGACGCGGCCAAGCGCGCGAGCGCCAAGCGCATCACGGTCGTCGCGCCGTTCTATCCGTACGCCCGGCAGGACAAGAAGGGCCGCGGGCGCGAGCCGATCTCGGCCCGCCTCGTCGCCGACCTGTTCAAGGCGGCGGGAGCCGACCGCATCATGAGCGTCGACCTGCACGCGGCGCAGATCCAGGGCTTCTTCGACGGCCCGGTCGACCACCTGTTCGCGATGCCGGTCCTGCTCGAGCACTTCCAGAAGCAGCTCGACCCCGAGACCCTCACGGTCGTCAGCCCCGACATGGGGCGCGTGCGCGTCGCCGACGTGTGGAGCGACAAGCTCGGCGCGCCCCTCGCGATCATCCACAAGCGCCGCGACCCGCTCGTGCCGAACCAGGTGAGCGTGCACGAGATCATCGGCCCGGTGGAGGGGCGGGTGTGCCTCATCGTCGACGACCTGATCGACACCGGCCGCACGATCGTGAAGGCGGCCGAGGCGCTCAAGAAGCACGGGGCCGTCGGGGTCGTCGTCGCGGCGACGCACGCGGTGTTCTCGGACCCGGCGGTGGAGCTGCTGCAGTCCGAGGCGATCGACTCGGTCGTCGTGACCGACACGCTCCCGGTGCCGGAGGAGAAGCGCTGGGACCGCCTGCAGGTGCTGCCGATCGCGCCGCTCGTCGCGCGCGCGATCCACGAGGTGTTCGACGACGGGTCGGTCACCTCGATGTTCGACGGCGCCGCCTAGCTCCGCGCGCTCGGCCGCGGGATCGCCTGCGTGAGAGCTACCAGGCTCCGGCCGGCGCCTTGATCTGATCCACCGGCGTGTAGTGCCAGTGCGCGCCGTTGGCGTAGTGGCTGCCCGCCCAGTTCGAGGCCCAGATCGCCGACTCCGTGCGCGCGCTGTCGTCACCCGCGGCGAGGGCCGCGTCGATGCCGCTCATGCCCGGGTTGGAGTGGATGAGCTTCGCGACGCCCTGCGCCGAGACCAGGAGGCTCGGATAGCTCGCGAATCCGCCGTTGCCCATGTTGAGCGGGTTGTTGCGGTTCCACCAGTCGTCGACGCCGTTCTCCTGGCGCATCCACCGGGTCATCACCGTGACGTTGGCGTCGGTCTGCGGCCAGCCGCCGCTCAGCAGCACGATCTTGGCCCAGTCGTAGTTGGTACCGCCCGCCGCGAGGGTCTGGATGCCGGGGGTCGCGCCGTAGGAGTCGCGGGTCAGCGACTCCGCGACACCGGTCGACGCGGGGGCCGACGTGATCGCCACCGGCCCGGATGACGTCGCGGTGCTGGACGCCGCGGGCGCCGGCACGGCGTGGGCGTCGACGTCGAGCTTCTGGGCGTGCGCGGCGACGTAGGCCGAGAGCTTCTGCGTGTCGGTCGGCGCGACGAGCTGGCCGGCGAAGAGCGCGGCTCCGAGGGCCATCGCGCCGATGCCGACCGCGCCGCCGAGGGCGAGCTCCCAGCGCTGCAGGTGGTGGGTCTGGCGACGGCGGCCCCGGCGTCGTTCGCGGGTCCGTCGTGCAGGCAGCGTGGGAAGTCGTCGTGTATTCGGCATGGTCTCATTCCGTGCCGTCGGGCCGGCACGCGTGCGCCAGGGTAGCAAAGGGTTCCGGACGTACGCTCTGCCTGTGCGGACGGCGGCGACGGAGCGGACGGTGATCGAGCGGCTGACGGCGGGGATCGGCGTCCCGCCCGGCGAGGTCGAGGTGACGGGGACGGCCGTGCTGCCGTCGCGCTATCCGGTCTCGGAGTTCGCGACCGCGTCGATCGCGACGGCCGGGCTGGCGCTCGCCGAGCTCCTCGATGCGCTCGGGATGCCGGGCGGCCCGGTCCGCGTGGACCGCGCCCGCGCCGACCACTGGTTCGCGTTCGCCGTGCGCCCGGACGGGTGGGAGCCGCCCGCCGTGTGGGACCCGATCGCGAGTGACTACCGCGCGCGCGACGGCTGGATCCGGCTCCACACGAACGCCCCGCATCACCGGGCCGCGGCGCTCGGCGTTCTCGGGGTGGCCGACGTCACGAGCGCCGACAGGTCCGCCGTCGAGGCCGCGGTCGCCGGCTGGGAGGCGGACGCGCTCGAGGCGGCCGTGGTCGAGGCCGGGGGAGCGGCGGCCCGGCTGCGCTCGCCGGCGGCGTGGGCGCGGCATCCACAGGGCGTCGCGGTCGCGGCCGAGCCGCTCGCCGCGATCGAGGACGGCGACCCCGCCCCCGCCGAGCCGGCGCGCTGGCGGCCCGGCGTCGAGCGCCCGCTGCAGGGCCTGCGGGTGCTCGACCTCACGCGCGTGCTCGCCGGCCCGGTCGCGACGCGGCTGCTCGCGGGTCTCGGCGCGGACGTCCTGCGCATCGACCCGCCGGACTGGTCGGAGCCCGGCGTCGAGATCGACGTGACCCTCGGCAAGCGGCTCGCGCGCCTCGACCTCCGCACCGGCGCGGGGATCGCGACGCTCCGGGACCTCCTCGCCGACGCCGACGTGGTCGTCCACGGCTACCGCGGCGACGCGCTCGACCGGCTCGGGCTCGATGCCGCCGAGCGCCGCCGACTGCGGCCCGGGCTCGTCGACGTGCGGCACGACGCCTACGGCTGGACCGGTCCGTGGGCGCTCCGCCGCGGCTTCGACAGCCTCGTGCAGATGTCGAGCGGGATCGCGTGGCCGGGCGACGAGGAGGCGCGTCCGTCGCCGCTCCCCGTGCAGGCGCTCGACCACGCCACCGGCTATCTCGACGCGGCGGCCGTGCTCCACGGGCTCGCGCGACGCGTGCGCGACGGGGTGGGATCGGCGTCCCGCCTCTCGCTCGCCCGCACGGCCGCGGAGCTGCAGGCCGTCTCCGACCTCGAGCGCGGACCGCTGGGCGATCCGCGCGAGGCGCCCCCGACCGCGCCGATCGAGACCGGCTGGGGTCCGGCGGACCTCGTCGCGCCGCCGCTGTCGGTGGGGGCGACCCGGCTCGCCTGGGACCGCGGGTCCCGCCCCCTGGGGAGCGATCCCGCCGCCTGGTGACGCGGGTTAGTGGCCCGAGCCCTCGGTCTCGATCTCCGAGCGGTCGCCCGACCACAGGGTGTGGAAGACGCCGTCCTTGTCGATGCGCTTGTAGGTGTGCGCGCCGAAGAAGTCGCGCTGGCCCTGGATCAGGGCCGCGGGCAGGCGCGGCGCGCGCAGGCCGTCGTAGTAGGCGAGCGAGGACGAGAACGCCGGCGCCGGGACGCCCGCGTGCGCGGCCATCGACACGATCCGGCGCCACGAGCCCTGCGCGGCCTCGACGACGTCGACGAAGAACGGCGCCGTCACCAGCGAGGTGAGCTCCGGGTCGGCGCCGTACGCGTCCGTGATCCGGTTGAGGAAGCGCGCGCGGATGATGCAGCCGCCGCGCCAGATCTTCGCGATCTCGCCCTTCTGGATGTTCCAGTCGAACTCCTCGGCGCCCGCGATGATCTCGTCGAAGCCCTGCGAGTAGGCGATGACCTTCGACGCGTAGAGCGCGAGGCGCACGTCCTCGACGAACTCGTCCGGGCTCTCGATCGTCCACTCGGACGTCGGGCCGGGGAGCACCTTCTGCGCGACGGCGCGCTGGCCGGGCTTCGAGGAGAGGCTGCGCGCGAAGACGGCCTCGGCGATCCCGGAGACCGGCACGCCCAGGTCGAGCGCGTTCTGCACGGTCCAGGCGCCGGTGCCCTTCGCGCCGGCCTGGTCGAGGATCACGTCGACGAGGGGCTTGCCCGTCTCGGCGTCGACCTGCCGCAGCACCTGCGCGGTGATCTCGATGAGGTAGGACTCGAGCTCGCCCTTGTTCCACTCGTCGAAGATGTCGGCGATCTCGGCCGGGCTCTTGCCCGTGCCGCGGCGGATGAGGTCGTAGGCCTCCGCGATGAGCTGCATGTCGGCGTACTCGATGCCGTTGTGCACCATCTTGACGAAGTGGCCGGCGCCGTCGTGACCGACGTGCGTGACGCAGGGCTCGCCCTCGGCGACCGCGGCGATCGAGCGGAAGATCGGGCCGAGCGTCTCCCACGACTCGTCGGATCCGCCGGGCATGATCGACGGGCCGTTCAGCGCGCCCTCCTCGCCGCCCGAGATGCCGGTGCCGACGAAGTGGATGCCGGTCTCGCTCACGCGCGCCTCGCGCGCGATGGTGTCGCGGAAGTTCGCGTTGCCGCCGTCGACGATGATGTCGCCGGGCTCGAAGACCTTGGTGAGCTCCTCGATGACCGCGTCGGTGCCCTTGCCGGCCTGCACCATGATGATCGCGGTGCGCGGCTTCGACAGACGCGAGGCGAACTCCTCGTAGCTCTTGGTCGCGATGAACCCGGCCTCCGGGTGCTCGGCGACGAGCTCGTCGGTCTTCGCCGCGGTGCGGTTGAAGATCGCGACGGTGTTGCCCTCGCGGCTCGCGAGGTTGCGCGCGAGGTTGGAGCCCATCACCGCCAGACCGACGACGCCGATGTTGGCCTGGGGCACGTCAGAGGAAGGCATGCCACCAGGCTACTGTGACCGCATGTCCGACCGACTCCGCGTGGTTGTCACGTCCCCCTTCCCGGAAGCCGATCTCGCCGAGCTGGTGCGGCGCGAACCGCGGATCGATCTCGTCTACGAGGCCGACCTGCTGCGCGAGCCGGGGGTCGATTGGCAGCAGCGCAAGGAGCGCACGCCGGAGGACCAGGAGCGCTTCGACGCCCTCGTCGACACGGCCGACGCGCTCCTCGGCGCCCCGGACGCCTCCGGCACGGCGCTCGCGCGCACCGTCGCCGCGAACCCGCGGCTGCGCTGGATGCAGACGATCCAGGCGGGCGGCGGGCAGATCGTGAAGGCCGCGCATCTCGACGACGCGGCCCGCGAGCGGATCGTGTTCACGACGTCCGCCGGCGCCTACTCGGGACCGCTCGCCGAGTTTGCCGTCTTCGGCGTCCTCGCCGGCGGCCGTCGCCTCGGGGAGCTGCGCGCCGCCCAGGACCGCCACGAGTGGCGCTCCCGCCTCGTCATGCCGGCCGCCGCCGACCAGACCGTCGCGGTCGTCGGACTCGGCAGCATCGGCCGGGCGAGCGCGCAGAAGCTCGCCCTGCTCGGCTACCGCGTGATCGGCGTGCACCGCCGCCGGGTCGAGGCGGAGGGCGTCGAGCGGATCGAGCCGGTCGAGCGCCTGGCCGACGTGGCCGAGGAGGTCGACGCGATCGTGCTCGCGCTCCCAGGCACGCAGGCGACCGAGGGGATGCTGAGCCGCGAGGTCCTCGCGCGCATCAAGCCGGGCGCGACCGTCGTCAACGTGGGCCGCGGCACGACGGTCGACGAGCCCGCTCTCGTCGAGGCGTTGCAGGACGGCCGGGTCGGCTTCGCCGCGCTCGACGTGTTCGCGGTCGAGCCGCTGCCGACCGACAGCCCGCTCTGGGACCTCCCGAACGTCGTCATCGCGCCGCACACGGCGGGCGTCGATGCGCACGAGCCGCGGATCGTGGCCGAGCTGTTCGCCGAGAACGCGCGCCGCCTGCTCGACGGCGAGCCGCTCCTCAACGTGGTCGACCCCGTCGAGTTCTACTAGGCGCCCCTAGCCAGCGCCGACGGCGGGTCGGTAGCGTCGACCCATGCGGGCCATCCTCAGCCTGATCGTCGCCATCGTCACGACCGTGGTGGGGGAGGCGCTGCTCTGGGGCGGCGGCTCGGCCACGCTGCGGATCGTCCGGCAGAGCGGCGCCGTCGACGCGCGCACGCTGATCCCGGCGGTCCTCGCGGTCGTCGGCATCGTGCTCGTCGCGATCGCGATGCTGACCGCGGCCTGGTCGTCGCTCGGCGTGATCGTCGTGGGCGCCATCCACCTCATCGTCGGCGGAGCCGCCGTGGTGGTCTCGCCGGCGATCTACTACGCCGTCCTCCGCCCGCTGCACCAGACCAACGCCGACGTCGCCGGCGGCGTCGACTACGCGGCCGCGACCGGCGCGCTCCTGCTGACCGGCGTCGTCATGTTCGTCGGCGGGATCGCGCTGGCGGCCCGGAAGACGCGGTCCGGCGCCGCGGGCCGCATCACCTCGCTCCTGCTCGCACTCGTCCTCGGCGTCGGGATGCTGCCGGTGCTCGCGATCGGCGGCTTCCGGGTCGTGCAGTCGGTGCTCCTGCGGCTCAGCGCCGTGGTCGAGCTCGTCGGCGCGCTGATGCTGATGGGCGCGGCCGTGCTGCTCGTCGTCGTCGTCATCACCGTCCGCTGGTCGTCGCTCGGCGCCTTCGTGATCGGCGTGCTGATCGCCGCCGCGGGCTTCACGGGGCTCTTCGCGCCGATGCTCGTCCTCCGCGGGCTCGCGTTCGATCCGCAGCTCCGCGGCGGCGCGATCTACGTCGCCGGCACGGGGCAGCTCGCTCTGCTCGGCACGCTGCTCGTCGTCGCGGCGATCGCGGGCCTCGTGCGCGCGGCCCAGCGCCGGGCCCTGGAGCCCGCGCCCGAGGTCGATGAGCGGATCGGCTATCAGCAGGAGGCGAATGCACCGTGGGGGCAGCCGCAGTCGCAGCCGGCGCCGGCGACGCAGCCGGCGCCGCGGACCAGCGCGCTCGACGAGATCTTCCCGCCGTCGGGATCCGTCTACGACCCGCCCGCGGCACCGGGCGCGGGGGCCCCGGGCGCGCCGCCCGCCGACCGCGTGTAGACTCGGCGACCGAACTTCGGCGAGGGATGCGCGGCATCCGTGATCGACGCGGTGGACGGCCTTCCGGTCTGTTCGACGTGCGCAGTGCCGACACTCCAGACAGAGAAGGAACCCCACAGCCATGGCTGACGACAACAAGCTGGCCGCCGAGGCCCGCACCCAGTTCGGCAAGGGCGCGGCCCGCAAGATCCGCGCCGCCGGCAAGATCCCCGCGGTCATCTACGGCCACGGCACCGAGCCGCAGCACGTGACCCTGCCGGGCCACGAGGTCGCGCTCATCATCCGCAAGGCGAACCAGGTCCTCGATCTCGACATCGCCGGCACGAGTCAGCTCGCACTCGTCAAGGACGTGCAGAAGGACCCGGTGCGCCAGGTCATCGAGCACCTCGACCTCATCGTGGTCCGCCGCGGCGAGAAGGTCATCGTCGACGTGCCGGTGCACGTCGAGGGCGAGTCGTTCGCCGGCACGATCGTCGTGCAGGACGCGAACACCGTCTCGCTCGAGGTCGAGGCCACGCACATCCCGGAGCGCATCGTCGTGAGCGTCGAGGGCGCCGAGGAGGGCACGCACGTCGCGGCGAGCGACCTCGAGCTGCCGACCGGCGCGACGCTGCAGGGCGACCCGGAGCTGCTCATCCTCACGGTCACCACCCCGGCGGCGCCCAGCGCCGACGACCTCGCGGCCGACGAGGCCGCGGCGGAGGCGGGTGCCGAGGCGGGCGAGGCCGGCGAGGCAGAGGCCGAGGCGGCGTCCGAGGAGTCCGCGGAGTAGTCCGCGGCCCCGTCCCGACTGCCCGCGATGGCGGACTCCCCGTGGCTCGTAGTCGGGCTCGGCAACCCCGGGCCCGGCTACGCGTCGCACCGCCACAACGTCGGGCAGATGGCGCTCGACGAGCTCGCGCGCCGCATCGGCGCGCCGTTCAAGCGCCACAAGACGAACGCCGCCGTCGCCGAGGGCCGACTGGGCCCCGGCGGCGCGCGGCTCGTCCTCGCGAAGCCGAGCAGCTTCATGAACCAGTCGGGCGGTCCCGTCGCCCAGCTGGTGCGGTTCTACTCGGTGCCCCCCGAGCGGCTGATCGTGCTGCACGACGAGCTCGACATCCCGTTCGACACGATCAGGCTGAAGGTCGGCGGCGGGCACGGCGGCCACAACGGGCTGCGCGACATCGCCTCGGCGATCGGCACGCCCGACTTCGCGCGGGTGCGGATCGGCATCGGTCGCCCGCCCGGACGGCAGGACCCGGCCGACTTCGTGCTGTCGCCGTTCACGAAGCAGGAGCGCGAGTCGCTCCCGTCGCTGCTCTCCGACGCCGCGGATGCGGCCGAGCAGGTCATCACCGACGGCCTGCTCGCGGCGCAGCAGCGCTTCCACGCGCCGAGCTGAACTCCGCGCCCCTTGACGCGAACGGTTCCCGACCCCTAGCTTCGCGTTCACCCGGAGGAGGGCTCGTGAAGGTGCTGTTCGCCGGTGCATCCGGGACCCTCGGCCGCGCCCTGGTGCCGCAGCTCCTCGCGGCGGGGCACGAGGTGATCGGGCTGACGCGGCACCCGCTCGCCGCCGAGCGGCTCCGCGGGCTCGGGGCGCGGCCGATCGTCGTCGATGTGCTCGACCGCGGCGCCCTGCTCCCCGCCGTGCGCGAGCTCCGCGTCGATGCGGTGCTGCATCAGCTGACCGCCCTGAGCTCCGCGCCGACCCACCATCGCTCGATGCGCGCGACGAACGTCCTGCGCACCGAGGGCACGCGCAACCTCGTGGAGGCGGCCCGGCTGGCGGGCGCGCGGCGCATCGTGACGCAGTCCATCGTGTTCGGATACGGGTTCGGGCGGCATCCGGGCACGCTCGACGAGCGGGCGGCCTTCGGCGTGCCCGCCGGTGACGCGACCGACGGGATCGTGGAGGCGCTGGCCGAGAACGAGCGCCTCGTCCGCCAGGCCGAGAACATGGAGGGCGTCGCCCTGCGCTACGGGCTCTTCTACGGCCGCGACGCCGACGCGGTGCGGCGGATGCTGCGTCGGCGGATGCTGCCGGTCGCGACCGCCGGCGGCGCGCTCCCGCTCATCCACCACGACGACGCGGCCGCCGCCACGGTCGCGGCGCTGGAGCGCGGGGAGCCGGGCGCCGCCTACAACGTCGCCGACGACGACCCCTCCCAGACCTGGCGCGGCTACCTGACGGAGGCGGCGTCCGCGTTCGGCGCGCCGGCACCCCTCGCGATGCCCGCCGGCCTGCTGAGCGTCGCCGTGCCCTACGCGGCGCGGATCATGTCCGGACTCGATCTGCGCGTCTCGTCGGAGCGCGCGCACCGCGAGCTGGACTGGGTGCCGCGGTACCCGTCGGCGCGCGAGGGGTGGCGCGCGGCGTCCGCCTGACCTTCGCGTGAGCGAGGCGCGCGGGTGGAAGCGGACGTCGGACCGGCTCCGTAAACTCGAACGAGTGGCACTCGGGCAGATGATCACGGCGCTGAAGCGCGCCCACGTGCTGGATGCGGCCCTCGCGGCCGCCGATCGCGATGCGGACTTCTCACTCGTCGAGGGGCTGCGCGTGCCGCTGCTCGCGGCGATGCTGCAGCAGCGCGGTCCGGCGTCCGCGCTCCTCGCGGTGACCGCGACGAGCCGCGAAGCGCAGGCGGTCCGCGACGCGCTGCACTGCTACGCGCCCGAGGCCACCGTGCTCGAGCTGCCCGCGTGGGAGACGCTGCCGCACGAGCGGCTGTCGCCGAGCGCCGAGACGGTCGGTCGGCGCCTCCACGCGCTCCGCGCGGCGCGGCTGTGGGATCGCACGGCGCCCTTCGTGCTCGTCGCGAGCGTGCGGTCCGCCCTGCAGCCCCTCGCGCCGGGCCTCGCCGACCTCGAGCCGATCGTGCTCGAGAGCGGCGGCCGCGGCTACGACCTCGCGCAGCTCGCCGAGCAGCTCGTGAACGCCGCGTACGCGCGCGTCGACCTCGTGACGCGACGCGGCGAGTTCGCGGTGCGCGGCGGCATCCTCGACGTGTTCCCGCCGGCGGCCGAGCATCCGCTGCGCGCCGAGTTCTTCGGCGACGAGCTGGAGCAGCTGCGCGCCTTCTCGGTGGCCGACCAGCGCTCGCTCCCCGAGGCTCCCGACCGGGCGGAGCTCGGCCCGGCCCGCGAGATGCTCCTCACCCCGGCGGTCCGCCAGCGCGCGGCCGAGATGGCGCACGAGTTCCCGACGCTGCAGCAGATGCTCGCGAAGATCGCGGAGGGCATCCCGGTCGAGGGCATGGAGTCGCTCGCGCCCGCGCTGCTCGACGGCCTCGTGCCGCTCACCGACTACCTGCCCGCGGAGGCCGCCGTCGCGATCCTCGGACCGGAGCGCGTGGCGACCCGCGCGCTCAGCCTCGCCGAGACGAACAAGGAGTTCCTCGACGCCGCGTGGAGCGCCGCGACAGCGGGCGCCGCCGCCCCGATCGATCTCGGCGCGGGCGACTTCCTCAGCGTGGGCGGCCTGCGCCGCGCCGCGGGGGAGCGCCCGTGGTGGACGCTCAGCCCGTTCGATGCGGGCGGCGAGGAGGGCGTCCGCGTCGAGGCGGAGCCCGTGCCCGCCTTCGCCGGCCGGGCCGAGGGCGCCGCCGACCACGTCGCCGAGCTGCTGAAGGCCGGCTGGACCGTGGCCGTCGCGACCGGCGGCACCGGCCTCGTCGAGCGCGCCGCCGACGTGCTCGCCGGACGCGAGGCCGCGGGGCGGCCGGTGGACGCGCTCCCCGCGGATCCGGAGCCCGGAGTCGCCTATCTGCTGCGGGGTGCGCTCGAGGCCGGGTTCGAGATCCCGAGTGCGAAGCTGGCCGTTCTGAGCGAGGCCGAGTTCTACGGGCGCGCCGCGGGCATCGACTCCCGCCAGGTGAAGCGGCTCGCGAGTCGCCGCAAGAACGTCGTCGACCCGCTCGCGCTCAAGCCGGGCGACGTCGTCGTGCACCAGACGCACGGCATCGGCCGGTTCGTCGAGCTCGTGAAGCGCGAGGTCGCATCGGGCGAGCGCACGGCGCGCGGGCCGCTCGGCACGAGCGTCACGGCCGCCAAGGTCGAGCGCGAGTACCTCGTGCTCGAGTACGCGCCCTCCAAGCGCGGGCAGCGCGGCGACCGGCTCTACGTGCCGATGGACCAGCTCGACCTGCTCAGCCGCTACGTCGGCGGCGAGGCGCCGGCGCTCAGCAAGATGGGCGGCTCCGACTGGGCGGCCGCCAAGGGCAGGGCGCGCAAGGCCGTGCGCGACATCGCGGTGGAGCTCGTCAAGCTCTACTCGGCGCGCATGGCGAGCGTCGGCCACGCCTTCGGCAAGGACACGCCATGGCAGCGCGAGCTGGAGGAGGCCTTCCCGTTCGTCGAGACGCCCGACCAGCAGCAGACCATCGACGAGGTCAAGGCCGACATGGAGCGGCCGATCCCGATGGACCGCCTCATCTCGGGCGACGTCGGCTACGGCAAGACGGAGGTCGCGGTCCGCGCCGCGTTCAAGGCGGTGCAGGACGGCAAGCAGGTCGCGATGCTCGTGCCGACGACGCTGCTCGTCCGGCAGCACCTGGAGACGTTCCAGGAGCGGTTCGCGGGGTTCCCGGTGCACCTGCGTGCGCTGTCCCGGTTCCAGACCGACAAGGAGTCGAAGGCCACGGTCGACGGCCTCGCGTCGGGCGAGGTCGACGTCGTGATCGGCACCCACCGGCTGCTGAGCGACAACATCCGCTTCAAGGACCTGGGTCTCGTCATCATCGACGAGGAGCAGCGCTTCGGGGTCGAGCACAAGGACCAGCTGAAGAAGCTCAAGACCAACGTCGACATCCTGGCGATGTCGGCCACGCCGATCCCGCGCACGCTCGAGATGGCGGTCACCGGGATCCGCGAGATGTCGACGCTCGCGACGCCGCCCGAGGACCGGCATCCGATCCTCACCTACGTGGGCGCCTACAACGACAAGACCGTGGGCGCGGCGATCCGACGCGAGCTGCTGCGCGAGGGCCAGGTGTTCTACGTGCACAACCGGGTCTCGTCGATCAACCGGGTCGCGGCGCAGCTCGCCGAGCTCGTGCCCGAGGCGCGCATCGCGGTCGCCCACGGGCAGCTGAGCGAGTCGGTGCTGGAGCAGGTGATCGTCGACTTCTGGGAGCGCAAGTTCGACGTGCTCGTGTCGACGACGATCATCGAGACCGGCATCGACATCGCGAACGCGAACACGCTCATCATCGATCGGGCGGACAAGTACGGGCTGTCGCAGCTCCACCAGATCCGCGGGCGCGTGGGCCGCGGGCGCGAGCGCGCCTACGCGTACTTCCTCTACGACGACGAGAAGCCGCTCAGCGAGCTGGCGACCGACCGGCTCGAGACGATCGCGGCGAACAACGAGCTCGGCGGCGGCATGCAGATCGCCCTCAAGGACCTCGAGATCCGCGGCGCGGGCAACCTGCTCGGCGGCGAGCAGTCGGGCCACATCGCGGGCGTCGGATTCGACCTGTACCTGCGCATGATCGGCGAGGCGGTCAGCGCGTTCCGCGGCGACGTGGCCGAGGGGCAGACGGAGCTGCGCCTCGAGCTGCCCGTCGACGCGCACCTGCCCGAGGACTACATCGAGTCGGAGCGGTTGCGGCTCGAGGCCTACCAGAAGCTGTCGACGGCGGCGGCGCCGGCGAGCTCCGACGAGGCGATCGACTCGGTCGTGGAGGAGCTGACGGACCGCTACGGCGAGCCGCCGCTGCAGGTCGCGAACCTCGTGGCCGTGTCGCGGCTGCGGCGCCGGGCGCAGCGGTCGTCGCTCTCGGACGTCGTCGCCATGGGCGGCAACCTGCGCGTCGCGCCGGCCGAGCTGCCGGACTCGCTCCAGGTGCGGCTGCAGCGGCTGTACCCGGGCGCGCGGCTGTTCGCACAGGCGAAGGCGCTGAGCGTGCCGCTGCCGAAGGACGTCGACGACGCGGCGCTCGTCGCCTGGGTGGGGGAGTTCCTCGACGCGATCTTCCCGGCGCCGGTGGCGGAGCCGGCTGCCGCGGCCGAGCGGGTCGAGTAACCGCGCCGCGGCGGATCGGGACCGGGGGCGACGACATGCGCGGCTGGATGAGGGCGAACGCCGCGCGCATCCGTCTCGCCGCCGGCACGGCCGTCGTGACCGTCGTCGCGATGATCCTCACCCTCGCGACCACCCTCCTGCTCGTGCCCGAGCTCGGTCCCGCGGTCCTCGGCGCGATGCTCTGCCTCACCCTCGCGCGCAGCCAGCTCGAGAAGGACGTGCGCGGACGGATCGAGGCGGCGATCGCGCTCCCGGTGATCGGGCTCGCGGCGGCGGGTGTCGGCCTCCTGCTGCTGCGTCTGCCGATCGTCGGCGCGGTCGTCTACGTGCTCGGCATGAGCCTGTCGATCTGGCTGCGGCGGTTCGGCGCCGTCCCGCGACGGATCGGCGCCCTGCTCGTGCTGCCGTTCATCGCGCTGCTCGTGGCGCCCGTGCCGATTCCGCAGCATCCGGCCGGACCGCTCGCCGGCGCCGCCTGGCTGATCCCTCCGATCGTGGCTCTCGTCGCGTTCGGGTGGGTGACGCTCCTGCAGCTGGGGGCGCGTGCGGTCCGACTGCTGCCGCCGCGCGCGAGTCCGTGGGAGCGGCCCGCGCCCTCCGCGCCGCCGGCTCCCGCCGGGACCGGTCCCCGGTTCGCGATCACGGCGACCGATCGGCTCGCGCTGCAGATGGGGATGTCGCTCGCGCTCGCGTTCGTCATCGGCTTCGTGCTCTTCGGCGATCGCTGGGCCTGGATCGTGCTCACGGTCGTCGTCGTGACCGTGGGCAACGCGGGCCGCGTCGACGTGCTCTACAAGGGGCTGCAGCGCTTCGGCGGAGCCGCGGTCGGCACGCTCCTGGCACTCGCGCCGGTCGCGGCGCTCGTCGCGCCGAGCATCGGGGCGGTCGTGCTGCTGATCGTGATCGTCTTCGTCGCGGTGCTGCTGCGGGAGTTCGGCTACGTGTGGTGGGCGCTGTTCTTCACGCTCGCGCTGTCGATCCTGCAGGGCTTCTCGGGAG
>Ga0247757_10001394_pt1 | contig 16205 bp, 18 predicted proteins | sample UWRJL126311R4_FD_180929 | JGI IMG/M metagenome (GOLD analysis project Ga0247757, IMG submission 180929) | Plant litter microbial communities from Arlington Agricultural Research Station in Wisconsin, United States - UWRJ-L126-311R-4 | ecosystem: Environmental > Terrestrial > Plant litter >... | reverse complement strand
CCGATTTTACAAGCTAGGGCGACTTCGTACTGTGCCATAAATTACGTAAGACCTAGGCAATAGTTATCTTCGTTAATGAATGAAGTCGCCATTCCCATCTCCCTACATACTTCAATAGACATGATAAATGCCTTATTGTGCTATTTCGTCCTGTTCGTCTCTTTGCCGCTCTGGATTTGGAGGCGCTGGAGAAATCTTAGCCCAGTCGATTCTCATTTTGAGAGGTCGAAGCTCGCCGACAACCGCGCTCGGCAGCCCAACGGAAGTACCCATGAAGCGCTGCATACATGCAAACATTGTGCGCGATTGCTGATAAATTTCCCCATTGATTGGGCTTCGAAGATCGAAAGCTTTACTTTTCGCCTCCCACAGACCATTTCGGATGTCCGTAAAGCAGCGATAGATGGCTGTCTATTATTCCAGGATCTACATCACGGTTTAATCAAATCCACCAATTTAAGATTTCGCGTCCAGTTCCTCCTAGCAACATTCGATCGTTCGAGTCAAGTCCATGCATTTACGGGCTGCCAAACTCTATTGGAACGTGCAACATATCTCCTTCGGAGCTTTAGTAGCCGGCCTTTCCATATTCGCTTTGGGCGATTGAACGCGGAAGCGGGGGGAAGCTTATATGCCCGGTTGCTCTTCTCAGATTGGAAGAGTTTTGAGCTAGATGTAACTGCATATCGTGGTTAGTATGTCGTGTCTTAGGTTGGAAAGCGCTGGTTAATCTTCGCGTGCATAAGGTGACCGGGCAGCCGACTTCATCTCAGAGAGACCCCTAAACTACAACGTTGCTTCGCACGAGACCTTGCAGCAAGCTCGAAGGTGGTTGATTGATTGCATAGAAGGACATCGCTCGCAGGAACACAGCCACTGTCAAGTAGCTGAATATGAAGTTGCACCTACGAGATTAGTCGAAATCCGCCGTCAGCCAGATGGTTCGCTTCACCCGCGCATTTATCACAGTAAACCCAAGGATCGTATCCGATGGGCTACGCTCAGTTATGTTTGGGGTGGAGATCAGCCCATTAAAACCACTAAAGCGGTTCTACGTGATCGCGAGTATCACCTACCGTTCTCTGAACTTCCCAAGACACTTCAGGATGCTTTGATAGTCACAGACTCCATTGGGCTCTCTTTCATATGGATTGATGCCCTTTGTATCATCCAGGATGATCCCGACGACTTGGCAAGAGAGATTGTCAAAATGCCCGAAATATACAATCACGGTGTCTGTACCATATCAGCCTCTCGTGCCGGAAGCAGCGAGGACGGTTTTCTTCAACCTCATGTTACCGACCCACACTATCATGGGGCAACTCTGATCAATGTTATCTGCCCTGACGGCACTCCTAGCAAAATCAACCTTGCCTACCGAGGCAGGGAGTATGTATATGCCGGTGAGCCTATTCACAAACGAGCATGGTACGCTTTTTCGAATATCCACACGAAACTTTGACATGTATTAACTGTACTTCCTAATCCGCAGGTGTTATCAAGAACGTCTGCTCTCTCCGAGGATACTCGATTTCAATTCAACACAACTCCAATGGACGTGCGCCAGCATTATCGATGTTGACGGAGGCAAGGCTGACTTGGCGCATAAACCGGCTCCACCCTTAGTGAGGCTTTTGTCCAATATGGATCGACATGAAATGGATGCTCTATGGCGCGATACGGTCACTGCCTACACCCGGCGAAATCTGACATACCCCGGGGATAAGCTGTTAGCCTTATCAGCTGTTGCCTCTGAACTAGCCCGGACACGCTTCAACGACGATTACCTCGCTGGTTTTTGGAGACACTCTTTGCCGCAACAACTGGCCTGGAAGGCTACAAGACCTAGATATCACCGGCCAGATGTATACGCCGCTCCATCCTGGTCATGGGCTTCGGTTCAGGACCCAGTTATTTGGGACATTGGTGATGATCCTCACCCGCCCATCAATATTATCGATTGCCAGTTGCAACTGACGTATGCATATGCCCCCTTTGGATCTATTAGTGGAGGCTCCCTCACACTCCAGGGCCAGATGCGAACAGCGTCATGGTTTCCCGACCGAGGGGAAGTCACAATGTCTACTGGTAGAGATATGTTAACATTCACTCGGGACCGAGACGCCTTGGAATCAACCAAGGACGAGGGCAGGACTCATTTCCTAGGCTGGGTGTCGCCGGACACTCTCGATGCTGATGCTCCTAGAGATTCTCTTGGCGCAGTGGCAGTTCACTGTCTTCGAATTCGAAACAGATCAAATAAGAAAGGCACTAGATGCGTATTCCTCCGCCCTATGAATGATTCTGGAGTAGATTATCAGCGTATTGCTTTCTTCGAGATTGGGGACGCTGAGTATCGCTACGACCCCCCTGTTGATGTAGATTTTTTCAAGGGAATCAAGATGCAAATAGTTCAGATCTTTTAATATGCTTTCCCTGTTACAAAAACCAAAATGAAAAAATCACAATATTTTATATTCACTCATTTGATTGACGACAACAGGCCTCTCTCCCCCGGAATACTACTATATTCTAACTATCTTTGCCCATAGTTATAGTTGAGGCAAGTCTATTTAATCTCCATGCGTAGTTTCCCTGTGTAATTAGCAAGCAACAAGATATCACCAATTACAAGGCTTTTCTACTGATAGCCCGATGCACTTGTCGTATACGGGCGCGGCAGACGGGCATCATTCTACGATGCAGAGGCTCTTCTTGTCTTTTTCACACGCAAGCGTGGACTGATGTAGAGCCCGTGGAATGTAATTTTACGGAAAGATTCCAAATTTTTGGTCTGAGAAAAGTGGTATTCCTTTGAATACCATATGGAATCGATAACGAAAATGGAATCGTGGTCCAGCTCACTTACCTCAGCAAAATCCTAAATGCCTCCAGCCCCTCCCTCTGCAATAAATAACCCGATAGCATCTATTATCTCATTCTAGTTATCTCTCCGGGAGGTTTTGCAATTTTGGCCGACTATCTGTGAGCTAAGCTAGTTAGATACTTGTCGACCGAGATTCTATGCGTTGACTGCCGCACTCAGACATGCACCGGTGAGATATCTACAGAAATAACCATTCAGATACTAATCAGCTAAAAGATAGCATTTCTGGGTACAGCGCCGTCCACTAAAAACTTGGAGGCTATTGCACCATGCGCCACACCCCCAACAGTGCCTACACTTACGTCGATGGCTCCCAAGTAAACATCAGAGCACCTTTATCGTTATTCTTTCACACCACTGATAGCCCTCTTCACAATTCCCAGTCTTTTTTAGCTCTCCGATGTATTATCGTCAAGTAATTATAGAAGAGCGGGTTTTTTTTTGAGGCAAATGGTCGGCATATGTGATAAGATGCGGGGTGAGAGCGCCAGGTAGCACAGCCTGAGACGTTATAGGGCAAGCAGAATCGCGGGGTAATTAAGCAGTAGTTTGCACAAGTTCCGCAGACTAGGTATCTAAGCGCTCAAAGAGAGAAACGTAATGGGTGACTTGTAACTTCTCTGATTCGATTATAGAAGAAAAAGCCAAAGGACTGGGTCAGTAATCCGGGAAGTCAGGATCAACGCTTTTCCTCCAGGCTCTCAACCCACCTCTGATATCGCCAACCCACCTTTGGCCCCCATTGTCAAGTCCTAGCTCTTTCATTTTCTTGACTGTAATCTGAGAATCATTTCCCAGCCTGCAGACCACGAATATCGGTTTATCGGGATGTTTTCTGAGCTCCGATACCCAATCGGCTTCTACACTGGATTGGTCTGGTTTATGGCTAGGCTGGCTGGGTGTACTGGACACGGTGGAGAATGGAACATTGATACTTCCTTCGAGGTTACAAAGGTCAAATTGAACTTTTTCGCGGACATCTAGTAGAATATGGCTGTCTTTATTGGGTTCCAGCCCGGTGAATGGATTCACTTCTAATCGAATCTTGGCATAGTTATCGGCAGTGATTCTCTCGCTCGCACTAAGGGCATTGACAGGATTTACGCTGCCACAGAACTGTACATAATCTAGACTGCCCGAGTTGAGCGCCTCTGGCGTCACGGTTGCATGTGCAGAGCATGCTGCACACTTTGGCTTTCTCGTGCGAAGCCGAATGGTCCGAAACATTGGGTTCGCATAAGCAGAGAAGATGAGCAGAGAAGGGGGTTCCGTAGAGGCGGAACCATTGGAAGAGCGTGACGCTGTTCGCGTGAGAACTTTTATAGCTTCGAGGGCTTGGAGAACACCCATGGTCCCTACGACCGGCCCGAGAATCCCGCCATCACCGCACGAGACCACCGACTCGGGCGGAGGCGGCTTCGGGAAGACGCATCGGTAGCAGGGGCCGCCTGCCGTGTCACCAGGTGGTAGAGGCGGGTTATTAAGCACCATCAATTGGCCGTCGGTTCTCAGGGCCGAAGCTGACACCAGGGGCCTTCCGAGAAGCACGCAGGCATCCGAAATCAGATATCTAGAGGCAGGGGTATCAGTGCAATCCAGGACCAGATCATATGGTTTAAGTGTAGAAATGGCGGTTTCTGGGGTAAGCCTGCCATAATGAGGCGTAAGCTTGACATTGGGGTTCAATCTTGCCATCGAGTTAGTTAGCGTTCACTAAAAACGCGATTAGGGCTGACTGTAATTCAACTCACGATTGTAGGGAGACCATTGCGCTGTCCACTTTGGTCATGTCTACTCTCGCCGTCGAGTGTAAAATTTGACGATGAAGGTTGGATTCCTCGACTGTGTCTCCATCGACAAGGCCTACAGTGCCAACACCAGCACCGACCAAGTAAGCCGCCGCAGGACAGCCCAAACCGCCGACGCCAACAATCAGCACGGCGGCGTTTTTCAAACAAAGTTGGCCTGTTGGATGACGGGTGAGATTAATGGCTGGCTTCTGGTTACGATGACTAAGGAACAGCATGTCTTGTACCTTGAAGACCTATCTCAGGCATGATCAGCTGCCTCCCATAGCGTGTGTATTCGTTATTTTCCAATGGCCAACGTCTCGGAGGAATCGGCTCTGGCTCCGTCTGAGACAATGCAGCAAAGACCTCGGACCTAAAGTCATCGTGGAGCCCATAGCTGAAGTCGTGGGCCAAGGGATCCGAGCTGGAGGACGCACGTTGCTGGATCTGGGAATTCTGCTGTTGCTGCTGATTTTGGAACTCAGCTTCTGCCAGCTGCTGGCGCAGCTGCTGCAGCTGCAGCTCACAGGCGGCGATCTTGTGGTGTAACGACCGTAACACAGAGTCGGGCGACATGGCTCAGGAATCGACAGGAAGGCGACGGCATGCTGAAGACCTGCTTGACGATGTGGCGTGGAGATAGTGGCGGGTCTGCGATTGGGCATGGTGTGACTAACCGATGTGGGCGGCGTCACGTGAGTGGAGATCAACGCACGCTGGCCAATGGACAGGCGTGGATATCCCGCAGCTTCGTCGTCTGCACGTCCTCCCGATGTAGGCAGAGGAACATGCTTCTTCCGTCTTCGCCCCCCAACTGCCCGTCTCGGGCCTCAAGGCCGCCCGTTCAGCCCACGACCGCCAACCCTCCGAGACGGAGAGTCCCGGCGGGGCGGTCGCTAACGGGAGATGACCGCGGGACAAATTCCAATGGCGCCCTCGGCACGCCAGAGACGGCCATGGCGTCATTCACGCTGGCCAGTACCGCAGCGAGCGCATGCTTGCTTCTCCGCGTCCATGGCCTGCGCGGCCAATCCCAGAGGCTCCCAGCTCGACACGACGAAACGGAGGCAGCGTGCGATTGCGCCTCCCACCAACGATAAGCGCAAAGCGGCCTGCGACGAAGTCCGCCACGGCCGCGTGTCATTGGGAGGCCCGAGGCTGATGGGCGTCTGAAGCGTCGCTGGACAGCTGCACAATCAAGATCTGGCCGCTTGGATGCCGTTGTCAGCTTGCGTCTCGCTGGTGCTAGTGTCGACGGCTATAGTTCCCTACCTACAAAACGGCGGGCGTACAAAGCTGCCGACTGCCCCACGTAACCTGTCGAGCGTTGCTGCCGCCTCCCACCAGCCAGGCCATTACAGCTCCATCTGCCTATGCCCATGCCCATGCCCGTGCTTTTGTGAGAATGGTTTCCGTCTGTGCCACCTGCAAAGGCTTGCAGAAGCATTTCGACGTCCAGCAAGAGGGGGACCCGGCCGTGCGATTGGTGGATGTTACTCTCACAGCTCTGCGTCGGTCCTCTACCGCCTGTCGTCCATGCGCACTGCTCCTCCATGGCATCTTGCTGTATCACAGCCGCTTCGCCAACGTCGGAGAAGACTCGGTCAACATCATTGCCGAGTTCTTCCCTTCCATGTCCACTACCACTCACCAGGACCACTTGTCTGTCGAACTGCGCTGGCAAGAGTCCCCCGACGGGAGCTGTGGGGATGCCGAACACGAGCATGGCCAGGGCGTAGACCATCCGGATCTCAAATTAGAATTCTTTACAGACCCAGGTATGCCCCACAAGGATTACACACAAATGGATATGGCTATTTGCATTTCCCTATCTTACGGGCAACATATTAGGCTATTCGCGTACAATGTGTGACTGACTACTGTAGATGTGCAACCCTCGTTTTCGGCCATTGGTCACGGGCTCCACCTCAATGGAGACCCTCTACAGGAAAGTGGCTTACGAAAAACTCGGAGGATGATCGCAGCCTGCCTTGCAAATCACTCCCAATGTCCCCCACGAAAACCACGCCCATTACCGCGTAGGATCTTGGACCTCGCAGGGGATGACCCTTCAAGAGGCATAAGGTTACACGAAACTAAATGCGACGCTAGTGGCCTCCCTGTTGAACTTGGTGAATACATTGCACTTTCCTACTGCTGGGGGACCGGCAGGGGTGTGCCGCAGACGGCGTCAAACACCCTGAAAGCGCATCTCAAAAATATCTCGTGGAAGGCACTACCGAAAACTTTCCAGGAGGCGATACTATTCGCAAAGTCACATGGTTTCCGTTTCCTTTGGATAGACTCGCTGTGTGTTGTTCAGGATGATGCCGCAGACAAACTTCAAGCGTCACTAGAGCTGGACAGAATCCTAGGAAATGCTTTTTTCACCATTGCTGCAACATCTGCTGCAGATCCCAGCAAGGGCCTATTTGCACCAACCCTCCCACCATTTAAGATTCAAGCTACAGACAGCAAAGGATCTTTTTCAAAAGTCTACGTCCGAGAGCAGCCGACGCACTGGAGCTTCAAAGTACCTTACCAAGCAGTGCCGCAAATGAATGATTGGGAATTACCTTCAAGCGGCTCTCACGAAGAGCATATGCACGCACCGCTCCTGAGAAGAGCTTGGGCATATGTTGAGAGACTGCTTTCACCGCGAGTGCTTCATTTTACGCCAAGCGAGATGATTCTAGAATGCCAAGAGGGGTTTATTTGCGAGTGCGGCAGGATTGAAGACGCTATATACGACACAAGATCAACAGATCCCATCAAGAGAGGCTTTGCGAGTATTTTCAAACAGAATGATGACGCAAAACGCATAGATAGCATTTCTGCTAAACTAGCTAAGACGAGCTTGACGGACAATCCACGGGGCGTTACCTTTGACCAGAAAGATGCGCTCCAACTCTGGAGCAAGATCGTCACTGAATTTACGGCTCGCAGCATAACATACGATTCGGATAGGCTTCCTGCCATAGCAGGGGTCGCAAAAATCTGCTCGAATATTCTTGGGCCAGGCTATGCTGCTGGACAGTGGACAAACAGTGCTTTGGGGCTCCTGTGGTATCCTTATGATAGCACAAATTGTCATCGACCCAAATCCATCCCCGGGCGCAATGTCCCGACCTGGTCTTGGGCATCAGTCGAGGGTTCGGCCATTCTGTTCGACAATGTCTCCGCCATGGACTTGGCATGTTCGGCATCCTTCCTTCCCGACAGCTCACGTAATGAAGGTACTTGGTCGTACGTAAGTAGTGATAAAATCGAGCTCACAGCAAGCATGGCTGCAGAAGTTCTCCTCCAAGAGGATGATACCAACGAATATTCACTTGTCCGAAATGGCATCGGCGTTGAATTCACGCCCGATGTCGTTCCTCTACAGGGTGATGACATAGTCATGCCCGGGGACCCTCTTGTGTGCGTCCTCGTAAGCATGACTTTCCGCTCTTCAATCGTAGGACTCGTTCTCAAAAAGTCATCTACAAACCCACAAACCTATCGTCGAGTCGGACGATTGGAGTGTTATGAATGCTATAACGATGGCACCGACGACGAACCAGAAGATGCAGAGAGACTTTTCGAGCTCTGGTTCCCTGAGGCTGATGACTTGACTCAGCTAGATGACGCACCACGTCACAAATTCGTTGTCGTTTAGATGAAGGTACTGTTCGTTATTGTTCCAACTCTTACTGAGTCAGTCTTGCGGTACATACACGAAGACTTGTTTTGTTAGCGTTTTTTGTTCAAGGTCTCATCGAAAAAGCTATATCAATACCCGTTTCTGTTTGAGCGCGACGTTATTCGTGAGTTAATTACAACTTTTAGCACGAGTTTAACACGTTAACTGTTTTTATAGATGAGGCAGCCTCTGGAAAAGCTCCAAAAATTCGGTTCATGTACGATTTCTCTGACCATGTGTTCGGCTTCACTTGGTCTATTTCTCACTATCAATCATTTAATGGAAATACTGTGCTTGTCGCTGTTTTTCTTAAACTTTTTCGTCACTCAGAAGTGTAACCTCGAGAGCTAAATGGCACGGTTAGTATCGGTGTCACGAGTATACCTCGGTTGCTTCGCCACAGCAGTCGTAGAATTACGAGCTTTCAGCCTGGTCTCCAAAACTCAAAGTATTCAGAATGTCCAATCATGATCCGAAACGTCTCATTACGACAGGGTAAGATCGCTTATACCTGTTGAATGATCTCATGTATCGATGTGGGTCGTGCCTTTACAACGTTGACCAGTTTGCCTCACCCACGAGGCTGAACCCTCATATTCAGCCTCCTAGGTCACTTCAAGTGCTCCACACCCATGTTTTTCTTTTTCCTCGTTGTTGTTAGGCATTCATTCATCGCAATGGAAGAACGTCGATTTCAAAGGCTGTTACACAATCCAGCAACGTTTAAGGACGTTGACCACCTTTCGTATATCGAGCTGCAATCATCCGAGGTATTATCAAGTGGTCGCGTGACCTTTCACCGCTAATTTCATAGATGCCTACCACCTCACACTTCCGCAAGGGAACAATGTCTGAAACTGAGACGGTGGAATGGCTTGAACACAATGTAAGGTTTCAAAAATTGGCAATACCAACGACAGCTAACATCAATGCTCAGGCACAGAACCAAAAAGATCAGCCCTTCGAGGGTTTACGTATCCTGTTAGCTCTAGCCACGCATTACTACTCAGCTATCTGACGTGTATCCAGCGCTTGCACATCCATCATGAATCCTGACTCCCGAATACCACTGGCATTATCACGCTCCACATACGAAGCAATTAGCCACTCTTGGCAGATACCGCAGTCCTTCTTGTATCTGCTCAGTACGCGTACATCGTGCTTCCTTTCATTCGAATCATCAGCAGGTAATGTTACAGGCAAGTTCTCCGCTTCAACAGCGTAGTTCAATCACCTGATACCTTAATTTAAGGTCACGTCTTCCAGACCATCGACAAAAACGGGCGGCCTTTCGCATATGCACTCTCACAATCCTCTTACCTGAAACAGATTAACATCCTCCTGTATGGCCTCCTCCCCGAAGAATTCGATGTCATCTGCGATGAATTCTTCTCTTTCCCCAGGCTTGCCACCTGTCCTACTTTCCTACCCATTTGCTTGCTAGACCTTGTGAACGAAGTCATCGAGCACGACCTTGAGCGATGCCGAGCCCAAACGCACGAGATTATGATCGAGCTTGGCATGGCCAAAACTGCCCCAGAAGACGTTTATATTGATTGCAGTTTGCATCACTGCAACTTCATACCCATCACACGCGGACTTACAGGGCTGACGGCCAATCTAGCCAAGTGCGAGTTAGCGTGCGAGGCGCACTTACTCTTGCTCGATCAATTGGACGAAGAGTTCATAAGATGGTTGACTACGCTAGATCACGAGCACCACGAGAAAATGGAAAGAGAAACAACAGTACTTAAGAAGCGGAGCGACGGGCTCCGGAAATGGATGCAAGCCATGCGTCCGAGGACCCAATACCTCACCAAACGCTCGCAGGCCTATGTCCAGACGGTATGTGCGCGAAACAGTGACGAGCTTCTTTGCTGAAGACCATATGCAGGTATACAGTCTCATGGCGCAGAAAGACAATGCGTTGAATATGCAGACTGCTGAGGCGTCGCTCCGCATCTCAGAAGCGAGTTACAGAGATAGCGCAGCTATGATTGCTTTAGCTGAGGACTCGAAGCAAATTGCTGTAGCCACTTCGAGGGATAGTTCGTCGATGTTTATTATTTCAGCGTTGACACTGATTTATCTTCCGTCGACTTTCACGGCAGTATGTGTTCCATTTGTGACTTTTGAGCTGCATGATCAAAGCTGAGTACGGGTAGACTCTGTTCAGCACTCAATTCTTCGACCTGACAAACTCGAACACGGACAGCATGACTTCGTCTCGGTTTTGGCTCTATTGGGCTGTAACGGTTCCTTTGACAGTCATCACTGCAGCGTGTGCGGCCTACTTTTGGAAGATGAGAGATAGGAGGCTGAGAGATACATTCGTCTGGTGCGGGACTGCGCTTGCACGCATGGAAAAAGGCATAAACGAAATCGGAAGCGCAGCAGAGGGGGGGCAAAGACATCAGTAGGCGTAACATATCCTAAGAGCGCTTTTCTCGTGAATTCATAACAACATTTACAAGAAGCAAAGAGCATGTTCCACATCACTCTCTTTATACTATTTCCTTTCCCACCATTACACACACCTCTACTCTCCATTCCGGATGCATCCTGACTTGTCAGTGATGGCGGTCGGGCACTTCACCTTCTTGAACGTAACATCAGGGTTGTCTGCACCCTTGAACCAGTCAAACCGCCAGTAGCATCCGGCCTTCAGCTTCTCAGGGAAACTATCACAGTCGGAGCGGGAGGAGATACCGCCATACTGTGCGCCCCAGCCGTTAGGTGGTGCACCCCATTGGTTGGTGCAAGCGTTGAAGAGGCCAACGCCGCCACCGGGCATGGCGATGTCAAAGTGGTTCTGGCCGAGGTCGCCGCCGGTGTTCGTCGCCTGCACGATCATTTTCTGGCCGGCGACGGGGCCGGATGTGAAAGTCAATCTAGACGCCATCACGCATCAGCACTGAAATCTCTACGACCCGAAGAGTGGCAAAGCATACTCATAGCACGAGCAGCACCAGCTATTTTCCGACCCGCCCGCCAGCTTTGCGGCGGCGAATCCATACGCAAGACTGTCGTCTACGGCCCAGGGGCTCTGGTTGCTGCACATGAAGGCCTGGCCGCCGCCGTTATCGCACGCGCTCTTGGCCGCCATGTTGGACAGCGGGTTGTCGCTCTTGTCGCAGCTGCGGATGGGCTGGTTGACGGGCGCCTTGCCAGACCATCCGCAGGATCCCTTGCAGCAGTCCCAGTAGCGCGTCGTGCGGCCTGTAGTCTGCGCGGCGGCGAGGGCGGCGAGGGAGAGGAGGGTGAGGTGTGTGAGGGAGTGCATTGTGCGGACCACTTTTCCTTTTTCGACTATGCGTATGCGTGCGATTGGACAGTTTCTCTCAACGTTCACAGTCTGCAGAGTAAATGGTGCGAGAAGAGGCTGAGATGAGGCGATTGCAGGGCATCTTCCCTTCCTCCTTCAACTATATATACGAGTGACCCGCCACAGGAGAGGGGGTGCTAGGCAGAGAGAGTGATTTGATTTGATTTCTCTTAGACTGCTCCTACTACCGGGGGCGTTCGTGACGGTACACAGGGCCTTCATCTTCGTGTTTGATCAGCCGGCTCCCGCTGCGGCCACTACAACCCCATGGGGCAACGAACAGCGGAAGTGGCCCACCGAATAGAGCGGAATTGTCCAGATGGCATGCTAATGTGCGTACAACACTTCCCCCGCACTATGCAGGGCTTGCCTGACCCGGCGCGCGGATTCTGTATGGATGCCGGTGTGTTACTTTTGCCCTTGTCTTTGTCATCTCTCTACAACACATCGTGTCTGGATCACGCTGTGGAGCGCGATGCCAGAGTAGTGACAACAAGTGAGATTTTTTATTTATCAATCTACTTAGAAGTCAGTAATTTGAGTACATGCATCTCCTCTACCAAACTTTCTCTCCGTTTTCTCTCTTCAGAGCCCAAGCCACGCATGCAATCTTCCTATCATCCCCCCCGTTACTTGCGCCCTCCAGGAACAAGCCTCCATATCTTCACACACACACACGTATGCATAACGCCCAAAAGGCCTTGGTCTGCTGTGGGGACGCAATATGACCGACTCGCACCGGCATCGGGATTGCGGGGCGCGCCTCCCCTGCCATATTGCCGAGCCCTGATCTCACTTAACCATCAGGCAAATATCTGCAGTGACGCGCGAGGAGGAGTCAGGTGGTACGATGGTTGGTTAGGCCAGGAGAATTAAAGCCTGTTTTTCGAGTTGGTTGGTTGGTTGGTTGGTTGGTGTGGCGGCGAGATTGGCGGCGCTCTGGGGTGCATACATATGTACTGTACTGCATGCGTGCAGGCGGGATGTACGTGTATGCGGGTAGTGAGTGGTCTGCGGGCTTTTTATTCGGCGAGTAGGTGCCGAAGATCTGCGGGACTTGGGGGTTAAATTTCCGGGCTCTGCCCTTCTAAGGCGTGGGCATGGGGGGTGGTAATTGGGTGAGGGAGATCGGATGGCAAGAATGGGGGCTTGGGCATCGGGATGGAATACGTTGGAGCCGCCTGCTTCACTGCTTTACTTCTTGTAACCGTTAGAAGAGGTTGTGAGTCGGGTGGTACGATCTGCAGTGCCAACGTAGTGGCTGCGTATGAGGGGCTTTGAGGGGGTATACGAGATGCCGCGGGTAAAGTACCTTGCAGGGGGTGCGAGATGGTTAGACTGCGTTGTATGCCTCAGCAGTTTTTCATCTTTCATTTCTTGCCCCTCAATGTTTAACTTGCGGATATCATATGAAAGGGTGTAGCATAAGGTGCTGTATGTTATTAGCTAGGGTGGGTTGCGGAGCCGTGTGTTCGTAGCCGCTGTAGTATAGATCAGTTATCGTGTTAGGTTTCAAAGTGCAGTGTCATGTACCGAGGTCTGAAGTGCATGGTAAAATAATTACAAACATTTCAACATATAGAGGGCTACAATGCCTCGCTAGTAGTATCAATAACCGTCGCTATCACTATCATAGGCTCTGGTATAGCCATTTTCTACCAGCCTAGCACTTTGAAAATATGCTACAACCGGTGGTGGTCTTTCCACACTCTCTTCATTCTCTTCACGTTCACTACGCCCTTCATTTTCCTTTTCATTTTCTATACAGCTCCCTCTATTCTTGGCGCTAGCGTTCTTTTTCTTCTTCTTCAAGTATTGGAACAATTTCTTCCATAACGCCATAATGATCTCCCCTACGTTTTTAATCAACTTTAATTTTTCGCCCCCTTGCCTGGTTAAGGAAGTGTGGATTTTGAGACCTCGTCTTCACGAGTAACTTTGAAATTGGCATACAATCTGGCTTTCATAACATGCTCGAATATCGAGGTTTCTCTAGCTTGCGAATATCGGTATCTCTGCGCCTTGTGTCCTAGCTTCAAACAAACGTGTTCTTAATCCATTATTAGCGTAGTTTGTGTGCAAGTCGAGCGGAGATTTTGAGTCTGAAGCAAGGGCTTCTTCATCATTACTATCTATTTTCGTGGTAAATTCCAGCTTTCTCGGGAGGGGAAAGGGGCATCGGCTCACGATGGTCAAGATGGCACGACACTTGTCTAATGTAGGCGTGATGTATGATACTGCATCCTCACATGTCGCAGTTCATAAAGTTTGAAAAGCTGCATCCTTGGGAGATGTTGAAGTCGGTGACTTCGAGCTATCACTTGATAATTTCAGGGAGTATGTATGGCCCAACGAACTGCCCTTCAAACAAAGTATACATTTCCTCGGGTCGCTTGTATATACGCAGTATAATCTGAAGACTCCTTTTCTAACTCCAAAAGCATATTATGTATCATGTTCCTTGCCTCGCGCGATAAAGTAGCGCGTATTGCGTCGCATAGCGAACGACTCGTGGATATCGATACCTTTCCATATTCCCTTCGTAATTTCCGTTCTAGATTTAGTTTAAGCACTGCAACTAATTCTCTTCTCTTGGAATTTTTGTTTGAAAATTCTCCTACTTTTCGGATCGCACCTTTCTTAGAGCGCAAATATACTATTGTTAATGGATCGGAACTCTCAATCAAGCTCTACGGTCTGCTTCTGACAGCTTATACGGGTAAGTGGGCCATGGCCTGAAGCGGTAGAAGTAGGTCTCTTACATTCGGATAGCTTTGTTGTTGAAGCCCGAAGAGCTTTGCCAGCCAGTTCCTGCTTTGGCTACCATTTTGCATTGATGTGTATGCACTCGGGGTTAGTAGCAATCTGGACAATCGACAGAACAAAAATCGAGGAATTCAAGTGAATCTCTTGTATAGTAGGGCCCTTCAAGTGATTATCAATCATTCAGACCATTTATCCTATTCCCAACGACCAGGGTTTACAGAGGTTTAGAATCAATTGGCTGCGACAAGTCTAATTCGGGAAGGTGGACACGCGACACTTGACGATTTTGTGATGTCATGGAACGACACGATAAGCTCATATACCAGCTCAGTTGCTACGTTGGCGATGTTGCGTAAAATTTATCATAAAGGTTTGGTTATATAACGTTGAAAATGTGATCTTTCGTCCAGTATAAAGGAAACGGAGCACGGATAGCAGCAGTGCAGAATACCAACCCCACAACAAGCTCTCAATCGTTCCATCGCCTCTAGCCCGAGCACCGTGCGGGAAGGCGATACAGATATTGCTTCAAAGAGGCTGAATTCCCAAGGCTAGACACACAACATAGCGACAGCCTCCTCGCGGCCAGGTGGAATGCACTTTAGACGATGATTCTCTGGACCCAAAAAACTGGCCACTTCTTTCCCGTGCCCAGAATATGGTAGTTCTCTGCTTACTCGTATTTGTGCAAGCGTGGGCAGGTGCTTCCGATTCTCTTGTCAACTCCAGAGCCAGCCGGGACCTTCACGTCTCTCCTGTGGCCGAAAACCTCTCTACAGTAATGTACCTCTTCGGAATCGGATCGGGGTGTCTATTTGCAGGACCACTATCTGAGGCAGTGGGCCGGAACCCTGTATATTTAGCATTCAGTTTTTGCTATCTGTTCTTCGTGCTGGGGACAGCATTGGCAAGAAGTTTCGTGACTCAAGTGGTTTGTAGGTACTTTGTAGGCTTGATGAGTAGTGCAACGCTTGGGATCAATGGAGCGAGTGTGAGTGATATGTTCAGACCAGTAAAGAGGGCGGGATGGTTTTCAATGATAGCGTGGGCAAATGTTGCTCGTAGGTATCCTAGTTTCACTGAAGCTTTGGATCTCATTCTGATCAAAATTCCCAGCACCAGTAATCGCACCTATAGTGGGAGGGTGGGTTGCATCGAGGCAGGATATCGACTGGAGGTGGACAGAGTGGATCACACTCATTATGTCCGCATTTGCCTTCGCTATCGCTCTTCTTTTCATGAAGGAGACGTATCTGCCTCTACTTCTGGACTGGAAAGCAGAAAGCTTGCGGAAAGTCACCGGAGACAAGCGATATATTTCGGAACATGCTCAACAAACATCACTAGGCAGCCGAGTGAGGAAAATGCTTACACTCGGCGTTAAGTTCACAACTACCGAGCCTGCTATCCTTACCCTTGGCGGTTTCTTGATCCTCCTATACGTCTTTCTGTTCACGTTCCTCTCCGGGTCTGATTACATCTTTAAAAAGACCTACTCTTTGTCAAGCCTGCAGCAAGGAGCCTGCTTTGGATCAATTGCGGCTGGTGCGACGACATTTACGTTATCTGCACCTGTCCTATATACCTGGGCACACCGGCGCACTGAATTTGTCCACAGTGCACCCATCACACCAGAATTCCGCCTTTGGCCAGCCATTGTAACGGCACCGCTTCTCCCTGTTTCGCTCTTTTGGCTTAGATGGACCAACTACGCTAATATATCGATCTGGTCTAGTCTAGCAGCATGCTTCTGCT
>Ga0247757_10001393_pt1 | contig 16206 bp, 15 predicted proteins | sample UWRJL126311R4_FD_180929 | JGI IMG/M metagenome (GOLD analysis project Ga0247757, IMG submission 180929) | Plant litter microbial communities from Arlington Agricultural Research Station in Wisconsin, United States - UWRJ-L126-311R-4 | ecosystem: Environmental > Terrestrial > Plant litter >... | reverse complement strand
TCCAGGGCGGACTCCTGCCATTTCACGACCTCGACCCACATGTACTCGGTGTGTTCGCCCCCCGTGAAGGGCGCCTTCACGAGGAGGTGCTCGTTGTAGGGCAGGCCGGCGCGGAAGTGCGACTCCTGGGCGAAGAGGGCCTTTCGCGCCCGCGCGCTGGCTTCGGCCATCTCGGCATCGCCGGTCTTGGCCTGCACGATGCTGTCGGTGCTGCCGAACAGCTCGTTCATGCCCCACATCGTGCGCTCGGTCGTCTGCTTCAGCTTGGCTTCGGGAAAGTCGAGATTCCACAGGAGATTCAGCGGGTCGCCCTCCTCCGGCGGGACCCGGGTGACAGACACCAGCACCGCGCCCTTGGCGCCCTCGCCGGGATTCACCAGCGAGACGTCGCGCACCGCGGCGTGGCGGAGGTCGGACAGCGTCAGGAGCATCCGCCCCTCCTCGGGCTTCTGGCCCTCGACGAGGCGCTGCATGAAGGCGTTGATGAAATTGCCGACCGCCCGGCTGTGCTGGCTGGGGACATCGGAGACGACCAGGTCGGGCAGGCCGAATTTTCTCATGCCGAGCGTGATGATGCGGACGAGCTCCGGGTTGGCGTAGGCATGCATGGTCACGTGCTTCGTCATGTTGGGCAGGCCGCCCTGCCACGTGTCGAGGCGGTCGGTTTTCCAGCGGTCCCCGGAGTACAGCTGGCGGGTTTCCTCATCCCAGATCCGGCCGCCGGTGACGGCTGCGAGGTCGAAGAGCAGCCGGTTGGCGGCCAGATTGGCGCGCAACAGCCGCGGGCGCGTGGTGACCACGCCGATGATGAAGACGCGTTCCGCCTTCGCCAGTTTGAGCGCCTCCTCCGGGGCGATGCCCAGGCCGAAATGCCGCATGCTGTCGACCGATGGCGGGGCGTACTCCGCCAAGGGCGACCACTTCGATTCGACGAAGGCAATCGAGTCACCGGCGTCGGCGACGTCACGCGGGCGCAGTTTGCGGGCGGGATCGGCCAGCAGGCGCAGCAACTCCTTCTCCGGATCGGTGGTCGGGGTGGGAGAGAAATACAGGGCGAACTCGAGGCCGATCTCGGCCGGCTTGGCCGGTTCGTCGGCGGCCCGGGTGGGGACGAAACTCATTCCGGCCAGGGCCAGGAGGAGGAGAACGGGACGGACGAAGGAGCGGCGAAACGCGAAGCCAGGTGCGGGATGAGCCATCGGGATAAAAAAGGCCCCCGATGATTTCTCACCGGCGGCCCGGACCGGAGAAAGCCGCAATCCCGGCGGCAGGGCAAGCCGGGACACGCTGGGGTGGGGTTCGCGCTACGGCAATATTGTCGGCGCGAGCAAGCGGCCGCTCCTCACCGCTCGGGCACGCCGAACAGGGTGAACTCGGCGACGGCGGGCTGGATGCCGGGCGGGTGGCCGAGGATGACCAGGCGGGCGCGGCTGGCGGAGACCGGCGCGCATTCGCGGTAGTCGACGAGGAAGTCCTCCGTACTGGTGCTGCGGTCGATGAGGGTCGTCCACACGCCCGGGGCGGTCTCGGCCTCGATGCGGTAGCGGAACGGGCCGGGATTCTTGCCGGACGTAGTGTCGAGACCCACGTCGTGCCAGACCACCCGCGCGGCGCGGACAGAGGCACGGCCGCTGAAGTGTGTGGTCAAGCGCGGCTCGGCGTCCGCGGCGTCGGGCAGCCACCAGGTCATCAGCGAATTGTCGGCGGCGAAGCGGCCGGCGGAATTGGGGGCGTTGGAGCTGCCGAACGTCGGCTCGCTTTCGTTGAGGGCGGGCCAGGGCTCGGCCGCGTCCACCCCGGGCAGCGCCTGCGGCGTGGAGGTGGCGCGGGGCACGAACAACTCACCGCGGGCGTCGATCTCGGCGCGATCCAGGCCGAGGCGGCGCTCGAAGCCGTGGGCGGTGCCGGCGAAGACGGTATAGAAAACCCAGAGGCTGTCGCGGGGCCCGCGGACGATGGAACCATGCGCGGTGCCGGTGATGAGGCCCTCGGTGGTGCGGAAGATCGGGTTGCGCTGCTGCGGCTGGAACGGCCCGAGCGGCGACTCGCTGGTGTAGCAGCCCATGGTGTAGGTGCGGTACTGCGTGCCGCCGGCGGAGTAGGTAAGGTAGTAGCGTCCGCCCTGCTTGAGCATCCACCCGCCCTCCATCCAGCCGGTGGTGGGATTTTGGTTGGAGCTGCCCACGCGTTCGAACGCGTAGGTGTCGGGGAGGAACGGGATCAACTCCTTCGGCTGGCCGAGCACGCGGGTGGGATTGTCGGCGTCGAGTTCGACGCCCCAGATGCCGGAGCGCGGGGTGCAGCCCCAGTAGTAGAACAGCCGGCCGTCATCGTCGGAGAAGAGCATCGGGTCGATCTGGGAGGGAAGGCCCGCGAGGGCGGGCATCTGCAGCTTGCCGAGGGGTTCGAACGGCCCGAGCGGCGTGGGGCCGGCGTAGATCGCGGAATCCGACGCCATCAGCAGGAAGCGGCCGCGGTGCCGGACGATCGTCGGCGCGTAGCCGATGTCCCGGACGTTGAGCGGATGGTGCTGCCAGGTGCGGCCCTCGTCGGCGCTGACCCAGGCCATGTCGCACGACGGATAGAGGTACCACTTGCCCTCGAACCACAAGGCGGTCGGGTCGGCGAGTTCGCGGTATTGCTCCGTGCGCTCGGCGAGCCACAGGCCGGCGGGATCGTTCACCTTGCCGGGCGGCAGGTCGCGGACGAGGCGGCCGACGGGATAATCGGGCAGCGGCAGCGGATTGATCAGGCGGGCCGGGGATTTTTCCGGGATGGCATCGGCCAGCCCGGATCCGGGGAGCGCGCAGCCGAGGACAACCAACAACAGGGGGAGCAGGCGACGGGGCATGCGGACAAAGAGCCGCGGATCGCCGCCACCGCAAGCCCGCGCCGGCCTGACAGCCCGGAGGCGCGGGCGAAATCGATGCTCGTGAAGTCGGCGCGAGTTAGGTCGGCGCAAGCGCCGACCCTACATTCCCGCCGGCAACGGCACGTTCGCGGCGTGCAGCGGGTAGGTGACGAGCGACTTGGGCGTGGCGAGCCAGCACACGAGCTTGAGGTTGTTGGAGAGCTTCGAATCCAGCCGGTAGATCGTGAAGCGCTTGCCCGCGGCGATGGAGTAGTGGGACAACCCGTTGTGGTTATAGCTGAGGGCGTCCCCGTACATGGTCTGGAACTCGACGCCGGCGAGACGCCCCTGCGGATCGTGGATCGCGAGGGCGACGTCGCGGCTGTTCATCCGGCTGACTCCCGCCGGATTTTTCCAAACCGGCCCCGACGTGGCGGACTTGGTCAGGAAGCCGCGCGCACCGCTGGCATCGTTGGCGTCGGTCAGCGCCCGCTCGCAGCCCTGCCGGTCCAGGATGATGATCGTGATGCCGGCCGCCGCGAGCGCGGGGGAGGAAACGGGCCGGCCGAGCTTCGCAGGCAGTTCGTCGACCTGGACGGTGGCGTCGGGATCCAGCGCCGGGATCACCACTTCCAGCGTGCCATCCAGCGAGCGCAGCGTCCGGGCGCCGGTCGCGGGCTTTTGCAGTGATACGCTCAGCATCGGGGACGCGGTGATGGCGGTGCGGCCGATCATCGCGGGGGACAGCGTGAAAATCGTCGTGGCGCCAAGCTGGGCGCCGGTGTCGTCCACGGCGCTTTCGACGAGGGTGCGCGCGGCCTTGACCTCGGACGCGGCCGGTCCCGTCAGCAAAATTGGCGCGCTGATTTCCTGCCGGCGGGCGTCGTAGGCAAAGGGGCCCATGTTCACGGAAATCGAGTTCTGCTCGTCGTCCCGGGGCGGTCCGTCGAATTGCAGCGGCAGCTGGACCAGCGCCTTGACGGCGCCGATGGCGTCCTCGGCGGGCGTGAATTTCCACGCGAGGATCGCCTCGACCGCCAGCGGGTCCAGGCGGGGATCATCCGACCGGCCGACGCGGGCCGCGACCACTTCGCCGCGTTCGTTGATGGCGGCCAGCACCTGCACGAAGGCGGTCTCTCCCGGCTCCAGAAAATCGGGGGCATCCGGCGGGGCGCCGGAGATCAGGCGCGGCGGGACCTTGAATTTCAGCCCGCCTTCCAGGAGCTGGGCATAGTCGGGCAGATCGGCCCATTGGGCGGCCAGCGCCGCGGAGGTCGGGGCGGCCTTTTTGGCCGGGAGGGATACGGCCGACACCAGCAGGGCGACAGCGAGGAGGAACCGGGCGTGGGGGCGGGTCACGGGCGCCAAGTTGGCGAAATCGCCGGTCGCGCCAAGGACTGAAAAGCCGTCCCGCATCAGCATTTGGGCCAATGGCACCCTCGCGCACCAAGCTTGGGTCCTTCGCACGGCTCAGGATGACGGAGATGAATGTTTGGTGGTGTTCGATTAGCAGGGTCTGACTTTTGCGATTCCAGGTGCCCGATTCTCGATTTCCCGATTTCCCCACTAAGATGCCCCGCCGCGGCGCGTAGTACCTATGAACCCCTCCCTCCCATGTACTACACCCCTTCCCGCATTGCCGTGCTCGGCCGCCGCCGGGCCCGTGTGGAGATCATCCCCCTCATCGATGTGATCTTTTTCCTGCTGGCGACATTTGTCCTGTTCACGCTGTCGATGGACATGCTCCGCACCTTGTCGGTGCAGCTGCCCGCGGGCGGCAATTCCAGCGACAAGCCCGACATGGTCACCATCCAGGTTTCCGGCGAGGGTGCGTTGTTCTGGGACCGCGAGCTGATCGCGGTCGCCGAACTGCCCGGCCGGCTGGAGCACTACAAGACGCAGACCGACAATCCGCGCGTGCTCGTGACCGGCGACGAGCACGCCCGGTTTGGCGCCACCGTCGCGGTGCTCGACGAGGTGAACCGGGCCGGCATCGCCAGCGTCGCCGTGGAAACCCGGACCCGGCCGACGGGGAAGTAGGGTGGGCGCACAAGGGCGACCGACCTGCGTGTAGCAGCGGTCGTAAGACCGCTGGCGGTACTTCCAGCGATCTCACGATCGCTGCTACACCGAAGAGTCGTTCCTCACGGCAACCCTGAGTACTCGGCCGGGACGGTCTCGAGCTGCGAGTAGTCGATGAACTCCGGGACTTCGAGCGGCGGCCAGATTTCCGGGGCGCGAATCGGCACGGTGGAGTCGGAGCGCAGAAACAGCCGCGCTGGTGACGCCGTGCCGGCAAGTGAGCGGACCGCCGGCGGAAGGTAGTAGGAGCGTTTCTCCTGCACGGTGCGCCAGGGCGTGGCGAACAGGCGGCCCTTGTTCCAGGGCTTGCGGTGCTCCTTGATCGTGCGCTGGCGCAGCAGTGTGGTCTCAAGCACGAGACCCGGGTCGGCGGCGAGGGCCGTGCGCATCTGCGCCTCCCAGCTGGCGCGGGGCGTCGCCCACGTGACGTAGGCGATGCGCTTCCGCCAGTCGGCGACGACGGCGTCCGCGGATTCGCCCGGCGGGTGGGCCCGCTCGATCGTGACCTCGAGTTCATAGCCGCGGGTCGCCGGCTCCGGCTGGACGCAGAGGAGCGTGACCAGCACGCCGACGGTGCCCACGAAGGAGAGCAGGATCCACTGCGTGCGGCCGGGCAGCGGCATGACCTTCATTAGCACCCAGCTCACCAGGCCAAGGACGCAGCCGCCCGGCCCGCTGAGGAAGATGCCGACCATCGGTCCCTGGTTGGACTCAGGCACGAAGACCATGGGCCCGAAGAACCCGGCGCAGAAACCGGCGACGCCGAGCAGGACGATCCAGAGGAATCCGGGCGGCTTGACGATGACCGGGGGCTCGGCGTTCACGGTCGACTTTCTGGCGGTGGTCAGAATTTTCGGCAAGCTCGGGCTGGTAGCGTCGGCTTCCAAGATCCCATAGGTCGCATGGGTCCTATAGGTCCTATAGGCCCCATGCGACTTATGGGGCCGATGTGACCGATGGGAACCAGCAATCCCCTCAGCTCTTCACGCTGAGCTTGTAGCCCTCGTAGATGGCGATGCCGTAGAAGAGGAAGTCCATCGGCGAGGCGGTGCTGGCCATGACGCCCGGGACGGCGGAGAAATCGATCTGCGTCAACATGGCGAAAACGCTGACGCCTTCCGAGCGGGCGGCAAAGCCGATGAGCGTGAAAAAATTGCCGAGGACACAACCGAGCAGGGCGAGCACGGCGCCGGCGATGCGGTACACGTTGTCCTGGCCGTGGCCGAACTTGCCCACGGCGGCGCCCACGAGGAAGCCGACGCCCACGGCCATGAAGCCGATCTGGTATTCGGTGACGACGGTGATGACGGCCCAGAGCACGCCGCCAATGAGGGCGGCGACGCTGCCGGCGGCGATGCCGAGCGGGAGGTTGCCCGCTTCGGCGGCGGCGGGGGTTTCGAGCGACGCGTTGGCGGCGGGGGCGCTGGCGATGATGCCGTTGTCGTTGGGATCGGGGTTGGACATGGGGGCAGGGCGGGCGTGTGCGATGCGGGGTGGATGAAACCCGGGCCGGGCCGTCGCGAGCGGCGAGCCGGAACCGGAGTAACAATAAAGGCCGCCGCCGGTGGTGAATCGACGATGGCCCGCGGCGAAGAATGCGATTTCGCCCCGGCCGGGCAAGGCTGGAGTGGGGCGGCGGCGTGGTCGATTCACTGGATCGCCTCGCGGAGCAGGCTTTGCGGTGGGGCTAATATGCCCATCCCTGGTCCTGTAAGCTCCGGCATCTTTTGCATTCCTTGGTGACCTTTGCGCCCTTGGCGCGAGGAATAACCAACCTGTCGGACGCAGTGGGCGTCGCGCCAAGGACGCAACGGCCGCCAAGGCGCTGAATGCAGCCTACCGATTCAGGCATGCTGGTTGCCCTCGCGATGACAGCACGGGCGGGCAAAAGAAAACCGGCGGCCCCCCACGGGCCGCCGGCGAAGAGACCGCGAATCGCGCGCGGTCAGAATTTGTAGGTGAACGTGCCGCGGAAGTTGATGGGCGTGCCGACGTAGATCATCGAGCGGTTGATGCTCGCCATCATGTATTCCTCGTCGAAGAGGTTATCCACGTTGAGCTGCACGGTCCAATGCTGCTTCGAATCGTACGCGAGGATGAGGTTCGTCAGCGTGCGCGCCGGCAGGTAGAACGACGGCTGGTTCGGGATCGTATTGGTCGGCGTGCTGGCCGCGGTCAGGCCGCTGGGGGCGTCACCAGGACGGTCGGCGATGTAGTCGACGCCGATGGCCACCCGGAAGCCGTCGAGCGCGGGCGTGTCGGCGTCGAACTTGTAGCTCGCCAGGACCGCGCCGGACTTCTCCGCCGTGCCGCGGAACTCCACGTCGTTCGGGTCGCGGTTCTTGAAGCCCGTGTAGCTGCCGATGATCGAGAGGTGCTTCGTCGGGTTGGCGCGGAGCTCGAATTCCCAGCCCTTGGCCGTGCGGTCCGAGAACAGCGGCGGCAGCAGCGGGTTCGGCGGCGGCGTCGTGAGGTTCGCCGGGTTCGGCACCGAGAAGTTGTCCTGCACGATGTCGAAGTACGACAGGGTGACGTAGAGCTTGTCGTCCCAGAGCTTCGCGCGGGCGCCGAACTCGTTTTGCTTCGAGCTCGTCAGCGGCGGCACGGTGTTGGCGGCGGAGTTGGACGGCGCGTTGGCGGACGATTGCTCGGAGTACGAGTAATAGAGCGAGAGGATGTCCTTGTACGGCTTGATGACGACGCCGTACGCCGGGAGCGTGGTATCCGGGGCGTTGCCGTGGAAGTTGCCGGTCACGAGGTAGCGCGCGCGCTGGCGGTAGTAGTTCTGCGAGAGCGCGGCATTCAGGATCAGCCGGTTTTGCAGCAACGCCAGGGTCTCGGAAACGTAGCCCTGCATGAACCGGTTGCTGACGCGATTGTCGAAGTTGAGCGTGCCGCGGGTCCACGCGACGTCGGCGTAGTGGTCGATGTCGAAGGCCGGCGCCGAGATGTTGTACGCCTTGCTGCCGTAGTCGGTGGTCTCCGTGAAGGCGAAGCCGACGAGCGTCGTGGACTTCACCGAGTTGTTCTCGAAGAGGTAGGCGTAGTCGTTCTGGATCATCGTCTGGCGCGGATCGTTGCGCGGGTCGGTGCCGGAACGGGCGAAGATGCGGCCCGCCGGCGCGATCGGGCTGGCGGTGTACGGCGGCACCTGCAGGAACTGCATGCCGGGGATGTAGTCGCCGGTGAGCGGGTCGCGGTTGCCGTCGGTGTGGACTGCCGTGTTCAGCTGCGGGCCGTACTGCGAGGTCTTGTGGTAGAGGGCGGACAGGCGCATCTGGATGCCCTTCCACAGCTCGGCGGTGAAGAGCAGCTTCCAGTCATGCTGCTGGTCGGTGCGGTAGATGTCGTTCTCGTTGTAGACGCTCAGGTCGCGCGGCACGCCGGCGATGATCTTGGCTGTGTTGTTGGTGCCGGCCGACGGGTCGGCGGGCAGGCCGAGGTAGAGGGTCGATTTCCAGTCCGTGTAGATGTATTGCAGCGTCACCTGGGCCTTGTCGGAGAACCGATAGGTGAAGCCCGGCATGATCGTGGTCTGGCGGATCCCGGCGCCCTGCCACCAGTTGTCCCAATCGCGGAAGGAGGCGACGATGCGGGCGGCCATGTGGTCGTCGATGCCCTGGTTGAGGTCGAGGAAGGCCGAGTTCGCGTCGAACTCGCCGACCTGGAGGCTGACGATCCCGAAGTCGCGGAACATCGGTTTCTTGGTCGCGTTGTTGACCGTGCCGCCGGGGGAGGTCGGCTGCGGGGCGAGGATGGCGTTCGGGCCCTTCACGACCTCGATGCGGTCGACGATCGCCGGGTCGAGGTTGATGAAGCCGCCGTAGGTGAAGCCGTCCACCGTGTGGCCATCGGCCTGGAAGCCGCGGACGTTCGTGCGGTCCTGGGCGTTCGAGCCCAGCGTGGACTCGCTGATGCCGGCGATGTATTTCGTGGCGTCGAGGATGCGGCCGGCGGCGACGTCGGTGAGCACGTCGCTGGTGATGACGGACACGCTTTGGGACGAGTCCATGATGTTGACGCGGACGCGTCCACCGGAGGTGGATTCAAGCGAGGAGTAGCGGCCGACGGTGGTATCGCTCGCGCTCACCAAGAACGGCGAGAGATGCACGACTTCTTCCTTGGCCTTGGCGTCCTTGGCCTCGGTGGCCGGGGCGGCGGGAGCCGGGGTGGTTTGCGCCCAGAGCGGCATGGCGCTCGCGAGCAGGGCGAGCGCCGCAACGGATTTGCAGGTATTCTTCATGGAGTTGGGGTTGGGTTATCGGGTCCGTGTCGAAGAAAGAACGGGCCCGATGGGGAACAGGTATCCGCCCACTAGACGGGCGCCGGACGGGGTTCCGCTAAAGGAAAGTGAGCGGCGGGGAGCGGTAGTGGGTTGGCTCTAGTGTAGGTCGGGGTTTATCCCCGACACAGGCGCGTTCGTGTCGGGCATGAAGGGCCAAGTGCCACCTGATCCCGAACACGTTTTTCAGAGGCCGGGTGATCCCTGCCAACGTAACTGCTATCCGAACGGTTTTCGCCGCGCGGCGCCGAGGTGCCGATCCACCGGGCGGGACGCCGGTCAGAAAAGCGGACCCTCGACCGGAAAGATCCGGCGGCGGCGCGAACCCGGCTGGATCGCCGGCGGCGGGGCCTGGCGCTTGGGCTTGGGCGCGTGGCGGCGGATGCCGAGGGCACGGTTTTCGGCGGTGCGCCGGATCTGGACCTCCTGCATGCGCATGAACAAATCGAGGAGCTGCGTCGGCTGCGTGTAGCGGTCGAGTCCGGTACGATCGAGGGCGACCAGCAATTCGTGGACCGCTTCGAGCGTCGAGAGGCAGCCGGGTTCGGGCTGTTTCTTGATGAGGTAGCGGCTCGGCGCGGCCCCGGTGAACATGACGCGCGGCAGCGCCTGCAAGGTGAGGCTGTCGCGCAGCATCGGCCGCGCGAGGCGCCACGTGGCGTCGAGGAGGAAGACGACGAGGCGGCGTGACTGGAGCTCGGAGCGCAGAGCCTGGAGCGGGGAACCAGACGGCTGTGCGCCCGTCCGCCCCGGCTCCGTGCTCCCTGCTCCTTGCTCCGGCCTGGCCGCGGGTTCGCTCAGGTTGATGGCATCGCGGCCCGGATAGAGGAGCACCGGATAGTTTTTCGGGTCCTTGATCAGCGCCTGCACGGCCTCGTGTTGGTCGAAGGCCTCGCCGACGAAGAGCTCGCTGTCGCTCAGGCAGAGGTGCGTGAGGCGCCCGGTGTTCGCCTTGATGCGCTTGAACTCATGCGTGTGCATCAGGATCACGAACTTCGTCCGGGACGGCATGGGCGTGATCGACCCGCACCAGCAATGGTCCTTCGGCCAGAAACAGCGGTAGCACTTTTGTCGCATCGGCCGGCACGTTTGCGCGCCCCGCGGGGCGTGGCCAGAGGGAAATATCACTGCGGCCGCACGAGCCAGGCTCCGGCCACGGCCAGCACCGCCCCGAGCCAGCGGGCGCTGCGGCCGCCGAAGGGGGCGGCCTTTTCCAGCAGGACGAACACGGTCAGGCCGCCGATCCACCAGAGGTTCATGACCCCGCCGACGAACAGCAGCATCATCAGGGCCCAGCAGCAGCCGAGACAGTAGAGGCCGTTGAGCCAGCCGAGGCGGAAGCCGCCCGCCGGGCCGTGGCGCCAGTGCTTGATGAGGAACTCCGCGGGCGAACGGCAGTAGTTCAGGCATTTGTCCTTGAAGGGCGAAAACTGGTAGAACCCGGCCGCGATCAGCAGCACCCCGCCGAAGCGCCGGTCATCCGCCTCCATCATCGGCGACAGCCAGAGCTGGTGGGACAGCACGCGCTGCAGGACCGTGGCCGCGAGGCTGAAGAGCGTCCACGCGAGCAGGTAGCCGGCGGCGAAGGCGTTCACGTGCGCGGCGACCGCGGGCCCGTCCGGGCTGCGGCGGATGACGGCGGCGTAGATGAGCAACGCCGGGGCCACGGAGGGGAGCATCATGCCCGCCATCATCACGGCCCACATGGCGAACAGGAGGACGAGGTGTTTGAAATCCCAATCATCCGTCATCATCCACGCCGAGGCGCCGTCCATGCTGCCGTACATGTCGACCGCCATCGGCACGATCCACGCCCAGCACAGCAACACCCCGGCGGCCAGCGCTGCGCCGATCAGGCGGCGATCGCGGCGCAGCAGGTCTTCGACCGGGGTGGACTCTTCCACGGCGCAGGCTTCAGCGCACGACGCCGTGGGTGCTCCAGTGGATGCGGGCGAGGTGGGCGTGGGTGCCGTCGAACGCGAGGTCGATTGGGCCCGACGACGCCTTGGCCTTGCCGACGGCAAATTCCGCGTCCGTGAACTCGAAGCCGGTGGGCAATGTGACCCGGGCGCGATGCTCCTGGCCGGTCACCGGGTTGCGGATCGGTTCGGCCGTGCTCTCAATCACGCCCGGCACCTTGACCGCCGCCGTGCGGGTGGTGACGTCGATCACCAGCTCGATCGGCTTGTAGAGCGTGGGCAGCAGGTTCGTCACCATCGCGGAGAACACCTGCCAGATGAGTTTGCCGGGCTCGGTCTCGCGGCCCTGGCCGATCGCCTCGAGGGCGGCGCGCTGCTTGGGATTGGCGCGCTCCTCGACGATGACTTGGAAGGTACCCTTGCCGAGGTGAATGGGACCGGGCCACTGGCCCATGATGCCCCAGCGCAAACCGTCGAGCTTCACGTCACCAAAATGCCCGCGCTCGATTTGGATGAACGTGTGGGCGCGACAATGTCCGTGCGTGGGGAGAGCGTTGAACTGACAGGGGCAGCCCAGCGCGCAATTGCAGTTGGAGAATTCGACTCCCTGCATCGACCATTCCATGAGTGCCATAATTCCTTTTTGCGGCTCGGGAAGACGCCGCCCACCACGGGAAAAACCAACAGCGGGCGGATGCCACCAACGGCCGGATTGATGGGCGGGAGGCTAGCGCCGCGCGGGGGAGGGTCAACGTTCGAGTCGGCGGCGGACCAGAGCCAAGCGGCCCTAGCCGCTACAGAAAACCGTTTGCTTCGTGGTCAGACTCGCAGCGAAGCGCGGAAGCCGCGGCCGCTGTAGTAGGACTGCGCACCGTTGTGGTAGATGAAGACCCGGCCGAAGCGGCGGTCGCCGAAGATCGCGCCGCCGAGTTTGCGGATGTCGGCCGGGGTTTGCAGCCAGCTCGAGGTCTTCGTGTCGAATTCGCCGAGCATTTGGAGCTCGCGGTATTGCGCCTCCGTCAGCAGCTCCACGCCCATGGCGGTGGCGAGGTCGACGACGCTGTTCTTCGGCTTGTGCTCCTTGCGCGATTCCAGCGCCGCGCGGTCGTAGCAGAGGCTCTGGCGGTCATCGGGACTTTGGGCCGAGCAGTCCATGAAGATGAATTCGCCGGTTTTCGCGTCGCAGCCGACCACGTCCGGCTCGCCGCCGGTTTGCTCCATTTCATTCAGCGACCAGAGCTTGGCCGGGCTGGCGGCCAGCTTCGCCTGCACCTTGGGCCACGACAACCCGTCATGGCGTTTCATGTTCTGCGCGAAACGGGCGGCCAGCTTGGCGAGCAACTCGTCGCGCTGCGGGGCGGGGAGCGTCTTGGGGGTTCCGGCGCCTTTCATGGCGGGAAGGTGGCCCGCCCTCCGGCGGATTCCAAGGCCGTTTCCGGCGGGGACCCTCTCAGGGTGCGGCGGCCTGCGGCGCGGCCCGTCGGCTGGCGAGGAGGTCGTAGGCGAGGGCGGTGATGAGTCCCGCGCCCAGGAAGAGCCACATCAGCGGATCGTTCCCCTGGCGGGCGAAGTAGCTGGCGAACGATTCGACCGGCGGGCCGGAGTCGGGTCCGCTGCTGCTCCAGCTGAGATAGATTACGGGAAGGTATTCCAGCGCGGCCAACGCCAGGCCGCACAGGCAGCTGGTCGCGCGATTCACCGTCCGCCGCTTTCCGAGCAGGTGCAGGCAAACGGCCAGCGTGGCGGTGCCGGCGTACGCAAAAGGCGCGCCGAGCAGCGCGAGCAATACGAGGGCCCCGAAGCCATAGTGGCCACCGGGCGATGGCGGCGGGCTCAGCAAGGCGCCCGCCAGCAGCAGCGCCGGCCACGGCGCGAGGAGCAAGGCACGCCACGAAAAGGAAACCCGTTGGTAAGGCATCATGGGCAGGAGGACGGGCGGGGCCCGTGGGCGGAGGAAGCCGGAGTCAGCCAGGCGGGGCAATGGCGAATCCGGCGCGCCGTGACCGGCGGCTTCAGATTGCCGGCGGGGCAACCGGCCGGAAGCCGGCGAGGGCCATGCCGCGGCGCACTTCCGGGGCGCGCATGAACGTCTCCCACACGAGGCCCGAGCGGAGATTCTCCGCCATGATCAGCGTGATCCCGACGTCGATGCCGATGACATCGGGCGACGACCAGCCGGTTTGCGGATTGAAGGCATCGGCGAAGCCATAGCGTCCCCACACGCCCGCAACGCCGGTCTCCCGCATGCGCTCGAGGGCGGTCAGGCATTCGCGGGGCGCAAACGGCAGCGAGCCGCCGGGCGCGCAGGGCACCAGCGTGCCGTCGGCGGATTCATTTTCCCGTCCCGGCGTACCCCATGCCTTGTAGCCGTGGGCGCTGTCCGAGGCCGTCAGGCCCCACATGTCGGCGGACCAGCGCGCGTAGCGCTTGCTCTGCCGCGCCGACCACTCGCGCTGCGCGAGCGTGGCATCGATCGAATTCTGCCAGTAGTTGGCGTAGGCGTCGCGCGAGCCGCGGAAATCAAACCACGCCTGCGCGTACTGGTGCGTGAAGAGCGGCCCGCCCTGCAGGAAGGTCCGGCCTTCGAAATGGGCCTGCGGACCGCGGCTCCACGCGTCCCACGCCTCCGCGTGCAGCGCCTCGCGCGGCGCGCCGATGCCGAGGAGGTACATGCCCATCAGTTCGGAGTAGCTGTCCCACCGGTAGGCGATGAAGCCCGTTTCCGGGCGCCAGCCGTGCACGAGCGTCTTGCCGCCGTTGAGCGCCCACTGCCAGTCGATCCGGCGATAGATGCGGTCCACGAGTTCGGTCGTCTCCGGATCATGCAGGTATTCGCGGGCGGTGAGCGCGCCCTTCAGGAATAGCGCGGTGTCGATGGTCGACGCCTCGCACTGCCACGCGCGGTAACCGCTGCGGGGCTCGACGAAATGATAAAACCAGCCGCGCTCGGAGGCGGCATGGTCCGCCGCGAAGCGCAGCGTCGCGCGCACCCGTGCCTGCGCCTCGCCGGGCGGCAGCCACCCGTGGGCATCGGCGATGCACCACGCGGTCAGGGCAAAGCCGGTCGCGGCGATGCTCGCCGGGGCGGTGCCGGCGGAGCCGTCCTTGGGCGCGCGATCGCGGGTCAGGCCGGTCACCGGGTCGGAATGCTCGATAAAAAAGAGCACCGCGCGCCGCTGGAGGTCGTCGAGCAGCGCGGTGTCCTGGGCGGAAAGCTGCGCTCCGGCCGGCGCCGCGCGCACGGCGGAGACCAGGCCCACGCCGAACAGCGCCAGCGCGACGGTAGCGACGACGATCCGCGCCCACCGGCCGCGGCCGAGGGCGAGGGGATCGATACTGAACGACGGCGACGGGGTCGCCGCGGAGGGAGGACGGGAGGCAAGATGAATTCCCATGGCGCCATTAAACCGGATCCCCGCACAAGGGTCTGTCCGTCTACGGCCGATAGCCTTGTCGGCATCCGGACTACAAGGGGGTGGGGCGCCGCGCCCGGTTTGACGCCCGTGGCCCCGGGGCTAAGGTCCCCCGATGCGCTTCCGGGCCTCTCTGCTTCTCCTGCTCCTCGCCGGTTCCCTGCGCGCCGAGGTGCCGCCCTTGCTGGCCGAGGTGGTCCAGCGCTGGACGGACGACGGGGCCCGTTGGACCTTCACGCAACTCGTGAAGGAGTACGACGGCGGGAACGTGTCCCAGGAACGGGTGGAGCACTACGACATCTCGCGAGGCGAAACCCACCGCTGGGAACTGATCAGCATCGATGGCCGGAAACCCACGCCGGACGAGGTGACGGCGTTCAACAAGCGCAAGAACCGCCCGCGTTTCTTCGCGCCGCGGCCCGTCGCGGAATACCTCGACCTCGAGAACGCCCGGGTCGTGAAGGAGGACGAGCGCAGCGTGAGCTTCGAACTGCCCTTGGGGCGCACGGCGGCCTGGCTGCTGCCGGGCGACAAGATCAGCCTGGTGGTGACGATCGACAAGCAGACGCGTTCGCTCGAGCGCGGCCGGGTCGAACTGGGCGGACCGTTCAGCATCGCCCTGGGGTTGGCGAAGGTGATCGACCTGGATGTCGACCTGGAACTGCCGCCCGGGGAGGAAAGCTCCGGCGCCGATGCCGCGCAGGCCAAGGGCAGCGGCTACGCCGTGGTCAACAAGCTCGGCCGCCGCATCGAATACACGTGGACGGAGTTCACCCGGGTCCCGGCGCCGGGCGGCGGGGCGAAGTAAGGCGGCCGGATTCCACGCTCCCTGGCTTTTCCACGATTGCCCCGCTGCGGAAGCGCGCCATTGATGGCGGGCGATGACGGATCAGTCCACTTCCTTGAGTCCCGCCGCCTTGCGGGACATCATTGCCAACCTCGACAAGAGCCTGGAGATCTTTGCGCGCGATCCCGACCGGTTGCATGTGAGCGAGCTGCAGACCAGGAAAATGCTGCTCGCCTTGCGGGAGCGGATCGTCACCCAGCTCCAAAAACACCCCGAGTCCGAGGACTGACGCGTGGTATTCTATCTTCCCCCGCGGCCGCCTCCATGAATATCAACGATAAAGACTACCAGGAGCTGTTTGCGGCGGTAGACCGTGCTTTGCGGCATTTCGAAGGCCGGCCAGTCGAGCCGGGGTTCGACCGGGACGTCTATGACGAGCTGCGCCGGGTGCGGGAGACCATGGCGCGGACCCGTCGCGATCTCCACGATCCGAACCTGAAGGAAACCGGCAGCCAGTCGCCCTCTTGAGCGCCGTTCCGGCGGCGCATCGGGAGGGTCGGCGATACGGGTCAGGGGCTTTCCGGGGCGACCGGCGGCGGGGCGGCGCGGTCGGGCGTGAATCTGTTGCAACGACCGGTTGTGCTTTGTGGGGAAAGGGTCATAGTGCCGACCCCATATGAGTTCGAACGATGCCAAGGCCAAAGGTGAATCCAAGCGCAAGCAGGTGCGCTACGCGGTCAGCGATGACTGCCGCGTGCGCGCCTCGATCCTGCTGCGAAGCTCGGATGCCGCCACGGCCAGCAAGACCTGGTCCGGCACGCTGGTGGACGTGTCCGAGGAGGGCGCCCACATCCAGATCAGTCTCGGGGGGG
>Ga0247757_10001392_pt1 | contig 16207 bp, 16 predicted proteins | sample UWRJL126311R4_FD_180929 | JGI IMG/M metagenome (GOLD analysis project Ga0247757, IMG submission 180929) | Plant litter microbial communities from Arlington Agricultural Research Station in Wisconsin, United States - UWRJ-L126-311R-4 | ecosystem: Environmental > Terrestrial > Plant litter >... | reverse complement strand
GGTGCCTTCGAAAGTCACATCACTGGTAGGTGCCCCACCTGATTTCCCCCATTGATAATTAAGATTATCGGCACCGATAGGAATACGGGTCCTGAGATCGGGAACGGCGAAAGTAGAATTGCCATCTCCGCCATAGACATTTGAAATCAAACTAAACAACGCCTGATATTGACTAACCGATATTAATTGTCCATTACAGAGCAACCAATTTTCGGGTGCCCAATTGATTGACCATGGCATGACTGTTCCGATAAAAGCATCCATAAAATAAATGTTTGTTTGGTTATGAAATAATTGATGTAAGAATATGTCAGAATTTATTATCCCGTATTCCCAAAACGCGCACCCACTCCTACCCCAAGTGCCGATAGTTTTCCACCACTGATAATCCCCTCGGGTATCTGCACCACTAACAGCCGTATCGTCTTCCTGTCTTTGCAGATCACGAAAATGCCATGATTGATATCCGCATGTACAATAGTACCGGCTTCATATCCCGGGTAATCAGGTGCATCGGCTGGGGAAACTTCGAGTATGCGCAACGGCATCCCGTTAAACCGGGTCAATGCTCCATGGAACATTGGATTACATGCATGCACAATTTGTTGTATTTCGTTTGAATCGTGTTTGCTCCAGTTGATTTCCAGTGCCTCATTGCCCGGTCTCGTGTGGCACGATGCCTTGGTTTCATCCTGTTGCACCAACTGCAAACTTCCATTGGCTGTTGCTTCAAGCAGTCTGCCCACCAGGTTAACGGAAGCCTGTGCAAGCCTGGCCGAACACAGCCCCATCGTTTCACCGGGCAACATTGGCAGGGAAACCGTACAGGCGATATCCCCGGTATCGAATCCGTTATCCATCCGGTGGATGGTCACACCCGTCTGCTTTTCTCCATTACGCAACTGCCAGAATACCGGCATTGGTCCGCGATAAGCTGGTAATACACTGAAATGAACATTAAAAAAACCGTGGGACGGAAGACTTAACAATGATTGAGGAATCTTCCAGGGGAACCCAAACACGATTGCCATATCAAATTCCGATGCGGCTAAGATCCTTTGCAAAGTTGCTGCGAAATCCTCACGATTACAAGAGACCGCCGGCATTTGCTGCGCAGCACTCCATGCTTTGATCGTATTTACTTCTTCTTCATCACGCTCCGGAACGAGGATGGCAGATAGTAAACCTCGTTGCAACAACTCTGATACCGTAGGTAAAGAGTGTTTTGTGCTTGTCAGCACAAGTACACGCATACTGTTGAATTTGTTTTGGCAGATCCAATATATAAAAAGAAATTCGACACGAACAACAACTAAGCTTATTTTAATGTTTTAAAAATATGATCCAATTAACGCAGGCAGATGTGTTTGCCATACAGGATGCAGTTGTACAAACCATGCTTTCCGAGGGAAATCCAGGAGAAAAATACCGGGCTGCAAATGAACTATATACAGTGTACGCTGCAATAACAGGCGTTACTGCCGATACAAGTACCGACTCTTCCATGACATTACCAACGGGCATTGCCATTTCAGCCAGTGCCGCCGCGCATTGCCTGCGGGAGTTTGCGAGGTCTTCTGCTTTTTTACGTGGTATTCAACAAGCGATTAAAGATCTGCAAAAACTTTTCCCGGGAGAACGCCTGCGTATACTCTATGCAGGCTGCGGCCCCTATGCCGCACTGGTAACTCCCTTATTAAGATTATACCAGCCAACTGAAATCGGCGTTGACCTGCTTGACATCACACCCCGGTCAATTGAAGCAGTAAAGTATCTCTACAAAGAACTGGGATTAACCGACTATGTAAACCAATACCTGCTTTGCGATGCCACAACTTACCAGATCACAGGCGAACAACCGATGCACCTGCTGATATCGGAAACGCTCAATGCAGGGCTGAAGAATGAGCCCTACGTTTCCATTATGCAGAATCTTGTACCGCAACTACCGGTTAATGCGATCGTTATTCCCCAGCAGGTAACAGTAGACGCAATGTACTTCTCCATAAGCGAAGAGATGCAGCATATGACCAATCCGGAGATACAAGTGAAGCGTTTGCAGGTAGCAAAGCTGGCAAATTTCAACAGTACAACCCTGCAAACACCCGCTCCGGTTAGTTTTACAGTACCGCCGATCGATCCCGTTAAAAAGAAACTTCACCTGGTAACAACAATCGATGTTTACCGGGGAGAGATGTTGAAACCATACGATTGCAGTCTTACATTACCCATGCGTGTCAAATTAACAGATGCCGTTCCGGGAGATGAGATCCGGTTTACTTATGTGATAGGCGAAAAACCGGGATTCGTTCCTCAAGTTATCAAACAGTACCTATAGCAAATTGGCCGATCGCGTTATCGAGCTGACTGATGATCGTTTGCCGGAGTTGTTCCAACTGGTTCAGTATTTCTGTATGGCGGAGCCCTATCGTGTTTAACAAGTCCCGAACTATTGCCATTTCATTACTGTCATGATTCTTTTGTGCCACCGCATATTTTTTCTCTGCCCTCCCCTTTTCATGATCCATCAGGTATATTTTCAGAACCAAATCATTTACGGATACAGATGGGCGAACCGGTATATCGAGCACACCTGCATCATACACCGCATCGGCAACAGATCCAAATAAATCATTAGACCTCGAATGCGCGCAACCAAGCGCCTTTACCCGCAGGTCCTTCTTACAAAAGCCTTTTCGCCGGACCTGCAGCTGATCTGTACTTTCATCTGCTGTTATGCCTTCACCGGATATCTCCAATACTTCTTCGTGCATCAACTGGCAAGCCACTGTGCGGAAAGCGGAGAGCTGTTGCTTCCATTGATGCAATTGTGTAATCGTATATGGATCGGTGGAATGCTTCATCTGCCTATTTTTAGCAACCCGGTCCGGGTTTCCTGTTTCATTGTTACATTATTGTATGTTCAAATCCATCGGGTCCTGAGCTCCCTGTCTGCCGGGAGGTAGTTAATATACTGAACAAATCTTGGTTTATCCGATACATTCAATGTACTTCCATGTGGTAAAGCCTGGTGCCAGATGATCATATCTCCTGCATTTGCTGCAATCTTTTTCGGACCGAGTTGCATCAGATCCTGTTCTCTCGGATTAGCGCCTTTCGGTAAAGATGATAACCATTCACTGATCCTGTGCTGGAATCCGGGGACCAACGCCAGTGGCCCCTGGTCTTCGCTGGTATCGGTGAGATAAAGAATTCCCTGAGTTGAAAATGGTATAGGCATCTCCAGACTTACATCCCAATGTAATTGATGGCCCTGGTAATGTTGCACATAGCTTTCCGGTGGATTGAACCCTGCTGTATCCGTTTTTAGCCAGATATCTTTTCGCTTCCATAATTGCTCGAAAGCTACACGGATGCGCTCACTCTTTCTGAGCCTGTCGAATGAAGGATGCCTGAACATATTCGTTTTTATTCCGTTCAGGTGCGAATGGCCGTTTGCCCATGTAGCAGGCAGATACTGATCAATTCCCAGGAAATGGCAGATGGCTGTTACAGCATCTGCACATTGATCGCACGGAACGGCATTCCGTAATATGATATATCCATGGGTATTCCAATGGTCCATGTCTTCGGAACCCAATACCCGTTCATCTGTGTTTTCGTTACGAAAAACAGGTTGAGCACCAAGTAGGATGAACTCATTGAATTGATGAATAGCCACCTGATCCGGCGCACCAACCGTTTCAACAATCCAGGTTTCCATTCCGGCGAGTGAAGGACGTTGGCTGTAAATAAATGAGAGTGTCTGCGCAAGTTCAAGCCCCAGTGCATTCAGCAAGGTATTATCCGTTCTCCATTCACTTTGTTTGATTGCGGGCTCCAGTCGATTCTCCCGATCGAGCAAACATTTATGGAGGTATCGCTTCAGGTGCATGATACCCAATGAAGATAGTTCGGTTGAATAAGGTAAGGTAAGCCCGGGAGTGTTCATAGAGGTTTACACAATTGTAAAACGCTCCCTAATGTAAATCTAAATTCTGAAGTCTTCGATTAAAGCAGGCTTAATTCAATGATATTTAAGCCGCAGATCCGCAGATTATTTTTATTAGAAATCTGCGGATCTGCGGCTTAAAATAACTGTTGCAAGCCATACTTATAGTTACCCGGAGTTAGTACGGAAAGAGTGATTCTATATCTGCCCGCTGTCTTGATCCTGATGGCTTCTCCGTTTGAACGGAGTGAACCCGCCGCCGCATCAGTACCAAGCCTTACGGTATCGGAACGATTGGCACGGAAGTAAAACGTACCCGGTGTAAGATCGGCGGTTGTATTCCATCCCTGCATATGCTGGTCGTATTCCATAGCCACATCGGTCATACCTGTTGCTTCTCCATACACGTTGAAGTTCTCGATACGTGTGCAATCCCATTGTTTGGTGCTGGTGCTCATTGTTAATTTATAAATACCACTGTTGGTAAGGTCGAACGAATTCAGTCCCATGCCAATTTTTCCATTCCCGATATTATAGAATACGGTAAAATCTTTTTTATTTTCTGCATATTTTACAAACAGGAATTTTGGTGTGTCAATCGGCATATTGATAAAACCTTCGTATGTGTCATTTCCTTTGCCGGAGATCAGCCAGTTTTTTGAAGGCAATTCCCAATTCTGGAAGTTGCCCGGAACAAACATCATGGAAGAAATGGGGTACTCTTTAACAACATCATAAGTTGTCACCTGTATGGTTACCGGATCGGAGTATACCGGAAGAGCAAAACCGTTCTTCATCCGGATACGGAATTCAAAGCTGGCCTGTGTTCCCGGTAAAGATTTCCTTCGTAACAATTCATTGATCTCCATACCCGTGAACTCCATTGTTCTTGTACAGGTACTGCCAACCTCTATGGGATCGCTGAATTGCGCGCCTGCTATATCTATTTCGAGCAAATAAGTTTCCCCATTCCCATCTCCCGCAAATGCAGGCCAGTTAAACCTGAGTGCCGTACTCTTTGCATTACCGGAGAGTAATGTAACCTCTGAGCAGGATGTGGCGAGCTGAGCCCGCACGGTTACTCCGGATTTAGTGGGTGATAAAAGCCTCAGACGTGAATCTGTCCGGATTTCTTTTCGGCATCCTGTTGCCAACGTTAATGCCAGCAGGATCAGAACCAGGGGGGAATAGCGATACATAAAATCAGTTTTATGTGATCAAATAGCTACATCACAAATAGACGGTATCGCTGCGCAGGAAAAAATAGCAATACCATTGATTATATGTTCATCAGATCAGCAGAGTTCGTGCCACGGAATTGCTGCCGTTGATTGATCGTTTGTCCCAAGGAAAGTAGTGATTATACGATAATGCAGGTTGTGGAGGTCAGTATTCAACACAGAGACACGGAGTACACAGAGTTCACGGTGGCCCTCCGTGAACTCTGTGTACTCCGTGTCTCCGTGTTGAAAAAAAATCACCTGTAGTAGAATAGGATGTCCTTCTCTGGTGTTTACCCCGTTGTAGTTATTCGGCTTAGAACACTCTTTGCAACCCGTATTTATAGTTACCAGCGCTTAAAACAGATAACACCACGCGGTATTTACCCGAAGCTTTGACATTGATATTGCTGCCGTTTGATTCCAGCGATCCCGGTTCATCGTCTTTGACGGCGCCAAGTCTTATCTTATCATTGCGATTGGCACGGAAGGAAAAATCCCCCGCTTTGAGATTGATAGTAGCCGACCATGTTTGCGTAGCATTATTATATTCCATAGTCAGATCCGATTGATCTGTTGCGCTGCCATATAAACTAAAATTCTCGATACGCGTGCAAACCCATTGTTTAGAATTCGTACTCAGGTTCACTTTATAGATACCATCTGCAGGAAGCATGAATACATACTGTCCTTTGCCAAATTTGCCATTGCCGATATCATAGTACATGTTGGCATAATCAAAGTTGGTGGCTCCTTTTACCAATACAAACAGGGGTTTATCGCCAAACATTTTTACATAGCCTTCGTATTCACCATCGGCATTCGCAGAAATAGCCTGTGGGGCGGTATAAACATCCCAGTTCTGGTAATTGCCAGGCAGGCGAAAGATAGAAGAAGCGGGATAATCTTTGTATTCATCGTAGGTGCTCACTTCAACACCTACGCCCTGCGAATAGCTAACATCGCCGGTTTCGCGCCGCATGAGGATACGGAATTCAAACCTGGCAGGCACCCCGGGTATCGACAAATTGCGCAGATGATGATTGAGCTCCGCAACAGTGATATTGACACTGCGGCTATTGGTTGTAGTGATCTGTACGGGATTATTGAACTGGTCTCCAGCCAAAGCAGCTTCTATTGTATAACGTTCCCCTGCATTATTCGTTGAAAAAGCCGGCCAGCTGAAATCTATTGCCGAACTCTTTGCATTGCCTTCAAACAACAAAACCCTGGAACAGGATGCTGTTAACTGTGGCGTTGTATTAGTGGCTGCATGGGTTGCTGCTGGCTGGATCTCTGCGGTAACATCTTTTTGGCATCCTGTGACAGACAGCATTGCGGCTATCACCAGTAAGGACACAAAATGGCGTTTCATACAGTTGGATTTGGTTGATCGGATTCTCTACACAAATAAGAAAATAGAACGCCGGAAAACAATAGTGATATCTTTTAATATCCATTCAAATAATTATCGGTTCGCTTGCAGAAAGAACCGTTACGCTGTGTAGTGATGATACTATAGATTAACCTCTTGTGTTATTTAAACACATAGTAACATAGGTAAGAAAAGGGCACAAAGCCTAAGCTAATGTGTTCTTTTCTTACCTATGTTACTATGTGTTTAAAAAGCAATGCCGCACGATCCCCACCAATATTCACAAAAAAAGGAAATGCTTTCGCATTTCCTTAGCAGCCGAATCCCAGTTGCCCCCCGGCAATTGTACCTATTCAGCTGCCAGCTTGTTAAAGATCAGGAGCGCCTGTTGAGGTCTACGGTGATCTTTGATTTATTTAGCCTTGCCTGTCCTTTCAAAAGTTTATGGTGCACCGGTCACCGGCAACGTACTGCCTGCAACCTGGTGCTTTAAAACGCCATAAGCGAGCCAACCTGCAACAGTTTGTGTTTGGCCTGATGGTTGATTTGATGATTCATTGATTTCACCATACAAAAATCTATTTCTAATTCTTCTGAAACAACCGTATTAATGATCGTTTTTAAAACAGGTATTTATACCTGTTTGTGTTGTCGAACAGGCAATTTTACCTTCGGCATGAGTTGTTAACCTATGTGTCCTTTGTCCCCCTATGTACCTATGTGTTTTTTTTTCAACACATAGGTACATAGGGAGAGAAAAGAAAACATAGGTTCTTTGCTAAAAAGAATAGGGAGTTGCTCTTTCAAACAACTCCCTATTCAAACAATACGATGGATCAGTTCCGCTATTTCCATTTGCCAGGAACCCAATGCCAGCCTTTTTTGTTTTGTTTCCAATAACCTTTATGGTAAGAAGCGCCTTTTTTGGGTGGTGCCCAGTACCCTCCTTTCCATACATATTTTTTTCCCTGAGGTGACCAATCTTCATCAACCCATATATAACCGGGAGATGGCGCCGCCGGTCTGGTTACCACCACGGTAGGACGCGCAGGGCGAACATTTACAATGATCTGTGCATCAAGGCTGGCGGCAGTAAACAATAGTATACATACCAGCATTGCTGACTTTATTACATTTTTCATGAGTGTGCGTATAAGATGTTTGAAAATCTGTTAACAAGGAAGTGGTTAAAATACCGTGCCAGGGATGTGGTTTATTGGTTTATTAGTTTACTGGTTTATTGGGTTTATAGGGTCTGTGGGTTAATGGTTTAATTCGTTCCCGTACATACCTAATAAACCAGTAAACTAATAAACCAATAAACCACCTCCCGTCGCAAACACCCCCTTAAAACGCCGGAATGCCACCTGCTCCCGCACATAACGACTGGTAACTTTGTATTGAAACCAACATTATATAATATGAAAAGGATTGATGCTTATTTATTTTTTGAAAAAGAATGCCGGGAAGCGATGGGTTTTTACAAGGACTGTTTGGGTGGCGAGTTGTCGCTGATGACGATCGGGGAATCTGCGGTGGCGGAGCAGATGCCTGCCGATAAGAAAGACCTGATCATGCATTCCAGTCTTACCAACGGTGGCGTAACATTATTGGCAGCCGATAACTGCATGGGTGGCCCGCTTGAAAAAGGAAAGACCATGGCCTTAACACTTCATTGCAGCAGCAACGATGAACTGCATGAGATTTACAACAAACTCTCTGCCGGTGGCAACGCCACACATACACCAAGGATCGAATTCTGGGGAGACACGTTTGGTATGCTGACCGATAAATTTGGTGTGGACTGGATGTTGTCGTACAGGCCGCAGGATCAGTAGTACAAGGGTTGCGTATAATGTACGATGATGGACAGATCATCGTGTATAAAACGCATATGATAAGGCCGATAGTTGCATTGTTGTATTGCTATATTGTTGCATTGTTGCATGGTTGAACAATATAACAATGCAACAATACAACAATGCACCTATCGCCCTTTCAGCACTTCAACTATCCAGGCTGCCTCTATTTGCTTCTGAAATAATGATCGGCTAATGCGTTGCCAATAAGCGCCGGTATCGCCTCGTCTGTATTGGTGAGGATGATGATAGACAGGTCGTCATCTATAAAACGCATATAAATAGACCTGAAGCCGAGATTGGCGCCGCCGTGCAAAACCAATTTATGGCCTTTATATTCTATTATCTGCCAGGCAAAACCATAATAATTTTTTGTACCGGGCGCATTTGATGTTTTTATAAAAGGCGTCCATAACAACTCCCAGTCTTCTTTTTTCAGAATGTTCTTTTTTTCACGCAGCACTTTATCCCAAAGTATCATATCGCTGCTGGTAGAAAGGAACCCCCCGCTTGGTCTTACCGCATACATCGCATCGGCGTTCACCAATGTATCTTTTTTGTGCATATAACCATTGGCACGGTGTGGAATGATGGGATAAAAATCGGTCATCTGGCTATGCTGCATTCCTGCAGGAACAAAAAGCGTTTCGCGTATATAATCCTGCCAGGGCTTCCCGCTAACCTGTGCAATAATATCGGCCAGCATATAATAACCAACATTGCTATACTGGTATTTGTCGCCTGTTTTAAATTCAAGCGGAAGCGGATAGGCCGATTTAACAATAACAAGGTCGGGCTGGATAATAGCATTATTATAGGCTGGTCCTTCCCTCCTCAGCCCGGAAGTATGAGACAGCAGGTGCTTTACCTGAATTGGCTTCCATGCCTCCGGTGCATCGGGGAAAAATTTATGTACCGGATCATCGATCGACAATTTTCCGTCTTCCATTAATTTAAGGATGGCCGCAGCAAAAAACTGCTTGCTTACAGAACCCAGCCTGATCACCGTTTCAGCCGTTACCGGCACGTTGTGTTCCACATTGGCCAGGCCATACCCTTTGTTCACTACCGGTTTTCCGCTTTTAATAACAGCCAATGAAAGACCTACGATATGCTGCTCCTTCATCATCTTTTCAACAATCAGGTCTGTGCTGTCAATTTGCGCGTAGGCAAAAACGCGGGTCAGGAGCAGTAGGGTGATCAGTGTGGTTTTCATGAGCTTAGGAGGCTGGTCTGTGGTCTGTAGTCTGTTGTCTGTGGTTGTTATTAGTTAAAGGTACCGGTTGTTGTTTATTTTTTTAGTTTATTAGCTAGTTTGTAGCCTGATCATTATTAATAGACATTACCCCGAAAACTTTTTACCACTAACTAACAACAACCACAGACAACAGACTACAGACCACAAACTATTTCTCCGGCGCATACCCACCCTTTTCAATCCACGTATCCCATGCTTTTACAAATTCAGCATAAGACAAGGGCGGTGGCTTCCGGCCTTCTCCCATATTCCATCCTGCTTTTACCAATGTATCTCTTGCATGTGCAATCAATTGGGCTTTGTTTTTATGGCCGTTTCTTTTATAGTCCATGATCTGTAAGGCCAGTTCGCGCGGTTTCTTTCCTTCAAAAGCCATTTTCATATCCGATGGTGGCAAAGCCCATTTTGGATTGCCGGGCGGACGATTCGGTCCGGGCGTATTTTCAGGCTGGTGGCAGTTGCTGCATTTCATCGCATAAAGTCCGTGGCCATCGCTGCCACGCCGGGGTGCCATGGTGTGCAAATGACTGTCGTCTCCCTGCAATGGTACATCACCCGCAGGATGACAGTTCATACAGCGTGGACTCATGAGTACCTTATATACTTCAGCAAAAGCTTTTACAGAAGCGATACTATCATTGCCTTTCTTCTGTTGCCATCCCGCACTACCAACAGTATCTTCAGCAGTGAATGCTGAACTAAATACGCCTATGATCAAAATAATGGCGATCATAACCGCCATCATCCTTGCTGGCAAAAAGTAGTGCGGTTTATCAAAACGCTGTTTCATAATGTAGATTTCTGGGTTAGTTGCCTGATACCAATAGGTTATTTGCCTCCTTTTTTCTGCAGCTCAGCAGCCAGGTGAATTGCTTCCCTGATCCTTAAATACGTACCGCAGCGACAAATATTGCCAGCCATGCCTACATCAATATCCTCGTCGGTAGGATTTTTGTTTTCCCTGAGCAGCACTGCTGCCGACATGATCTGTCCTGCCTGGCAATACCCACATTGTGCAACATCGGTTTCTATCCAGGCTTTTTGTAAGGGATGATCATTGTTTTCTGACAGGCCCTCAATGGTCACAACTTTTTTTCCTGCTGCGCGGCTGGCCTTCGTTACACATGAACGAACGGCTTCTCCATCCAGGTGCACAACACAGGCGCCGCATTGCGCTACACCGCAGCCGTACTTGGTTCCCACAAGATTGATATGATCTCTCAATACCCAAAGCAAGGGAGTATTGGGATCGACATCTACGTTGTATGTTTTCTTATTGATGTTTAAGGTGATCATAGCTGAAGAATAAGTTTGAAGGTCCTTTATTCAATTATACATTCGTGAGCGTATTCAGTTGTGTGATGAAAGGCTGGTTATAGAACCGCTTCCCGGTCATTTTGTACAGCGCACCCGCAACTGCACCAAATACAGGTGGGAAAGGTGGTTCACCAAGACCGGTTGGATCAAGATCATTCTGCACAAAATGAACTTCTATTTTTTTCGGCGCTTCGTTGAAACGGATCATCCGGTACTGGCTGAAATTCTGTTGATCCGGAGCGCCGTTTGTGAGTGTCAACTGCCCATACAATGCATTCCCGATACCATCCACCACTGCTCCCTCGATCATATTTATAGCAGCATCCGGGTTGATCACGATACCGCAGTCTGCAGCGCTGAAAACGCGTTCCACATAAGGCTGCCCATCTTTTTTTACCATATCCACCACATGAGCAACATAAGATGCGTGGCAGAAATAAGCCGCTACCCCCCTGCTGTATTTTTTATTTTCCGGATTATTCCATCCCGATTTTTCTTTGACCAATTTTAATACACCAGCATAACGATCGGCATTGTAGTCGTTGTTTTTACCAACCGGATTGTCTTTCGCCCTTTGCAATAGTTCCAGCCGGAAATCTATCGGATCCTTACCCATTACTTCCGCTAACTCATCCAGAAATGATTGCTCAGATGCTGCATTAAAGTTAGACCTCGGTGCACGGAATGCGCCGATCGTAATATTCGAAGGTATCTGCCATGATTCAGCCAGGTAATTGTCTACCGCACCTGCCGGAAACCGGTTCGCATGTACCGCATGTTCAGGTATTCCACCACCTTTTACATGAAACGCGATCAGGTTTTTGTTTGCATCCAGTGCAGCACGATACGTGGCCGTATACATGGGACGATAGATACCATAAGTCATGTCATCCTCACGCGTATAAACGAGTTTAACAGGCGCTTTTATTTTTTTGGAGATAACTGCTGCTTCATAGATATAATGTCCATATGCCCTGAGGCCAAAGCCACCACCCATGCGGGTCATTTGAATGTCGATTTTATCAGCTGGCAGGTTTAAAAGTTTGGCCAGTGTTGGTTCTGACCATCCGGGTGCCTGCAGTGGCCCGGCTACTACGGCCCTGTCATCCATAACATGGGCGAAGAAATTCATCGGCTCCAAACAGTTATGTGCAAGGAACGGCGCATGATAAGTGCGCTCGATAACCTGTGCGGCATTTTTAAAAGCCGTTTCCGGGTCTCCATCTTTTCTGAGTTGCTGCGCAGGTTTGGCGGCATACTCCTTCATTTTTTCCAATTGGGTGGCGGTACTTTCCAGTCCTCCGGGGATCGTTACTTCTCTTCCTCCACCCATCTTATTTTTGACATCGCCGCTGGGTTCCCAGCTTACTTTTAATTTTTTACGGGCCTGCATTACTTCCCAGGTGGTTTTGCCCACTACGACAAGCAGGTCGTTGAACGTCCGGGTATCAAATCCTCCCTGTTCAAACCCATCGGGGTACAAGGGAATACTGAGAACATCTTTGATCCCCGGCATTTTCAAAGCATCGGATGCATCAAACGATTTCAATTTCATCCCGAATGCAGGTGGGTGCTCGATCATGGCGATCAGCATCCCCTCCTGTTTATAATCGATCCCAAAAAGCGGCTTGCCTGATACGATCTTCGATCCCTCCACGTTTTTCTTTGAGTTGCGCACCACGTTAAAACGTTGCACGTCTTTGAGCTTTACTCCTTTTGGAACAGGAATGCCGGAAGCTCTGGATGAAAATTGGCCATAGGTTCCGGACCTGCCGCTTTTTTCATGGTAAAGCATCGCAGCTTTGGTTGTCACTTCTTCAAGAGGCACACCCCATGTTTGGGCCGCAGCTTCCCGCAGCATTTGTCGCGCTGCTGCGCCTGCTTCCCGGAGCGGTTTCCAATACATGCGTACTGAGTTGCTGCCACCGGTAAATTGCGGCCCCAGTTTTACATTGTCGTGAGGCCCCATTTCCACCACCAGTTTTTCCCATTCCGCATCCAGTTCTTCGGCAATGATCATGGGTAAAGAGGTCATCACATTCTGACCGAATTCAGGATTCGGGTTAAGTATCTTGATGATATTATCCGGGGTGATTTTAATATAGCCGTTGATCTCTGCCCACTCTTTAGCAATACCGGGCGCGTCCGTTGGTTCACCGGGCGTGAACCCGGATAGCCAGGTGAAACTCAGCATTAGTCCGCCTCCTGCAAGCGCGGAGGATCTAAGGAATGATCGCCTGCTTTGTTTGGTTTCCATGTTTGCCATTTTCTAACCCTTTGGTGTATGCTTAAAGTTAACTTGTTTGGCGCAGGTTTTCTTTTGGAAATTCAGAATCAGTGAAATTGGTAGGTAGCCGGTAGTTTGTATAGGCGAGTAAAAAATACAGGTAACCCCTGCAATTCCCAATTCCATTCGACATTCCTTGTTCCTTGTTCGATATTCTTCTCCCGCACACTTTCCTTTGTGGAATTGATCGAAGCGAAGGATTCAACACAGAGGCACGGAGGACACAGAGATACACGGAGGCAGCCAATTTCAGCTTTCTTCCATCTTTGTATCGCTATTGGGGTTTGCTGTTGTATTCAGCATCTGTTACCTGTTCCATCCAGTTAACCCGTCCAAGGGCATTGCTGGCGGTGATTGCGATATGTGTCATTTTTTCCTGGATCGATGCGCCGTGCCAGTGAACGGTACCGGGCGTACATCTGATAACATCTCCTTTCCGGATGATACGCACCTGCGTTCCCTTTTCCTGGTAAAGACCGGTACCGTCTGTTACCACCAGTATTTGCCCGGCAGGGTGTTGGTGCCAATAGGTTCTGGCACCAGGTTCGAAACTTACGCTGCCCACCTGTGTTTCAAGTGTGCCTTCCGGCAGCGGTATCATATCAACGGTAACTTTACCGGTCATAGTGAGCGGCCTCGTATTCGTTGTTGCAGTTGGTTGTGTCCTTCCCAATACCCGGTTCAATACGGCGTTTGCACTATCCCCTTCTTTTACCCCCACCTTGTTGCTGATAACCGTTACAATACCTGCTGCCTCTTCTGCTGATATACCGTTGCGCATGCCTACAGCAAAATGTGATCGCAGTTGCCCCTCTGCTTTGCCGATAGCCGCCAATGCCGAGATGGTTGCAAGTTCACGGGTTTTCCAATCCAGGTTATCCCTGCCGAATATGTCGCCGAACAGGTGTTCCGCCAGGAACTGGTCGATCGCGGGTGCAAACGCAAATACGCCTCCTCCTATGGGCGCACCAACGAGTTTTGTCCGGTTACTATCGCCATAATGAAACCTGTTCCTGTTTTCGGGCAGCGGGGTTGGTAATTTTCCGGGTACATCCTTGATATCTTTTTGTTGCCGTTCCTGCAAAACGGTCATGAATGTACTGAGCGCATTGAGGCTGCGCGGGAATCCTGTATAGGCATACAACTGTACCAGTACTTCTTTGATCTCGTTAATAGTGAGGCCTGCATCCAGCCCTTCAACCAATGATCTTTTCAATAACCCCTGTTCGCCATTCGCGGCAAAAGCGGAGATCGTAACAATGCTTTGCTGTTTTGCACTGAGTGGCGATTGTGCAAACGCAATACTGCCGGATATAAGTCCTGCTATCAATAGAATCGTTTTCATGGTAAGCGTTTTATTCTGCGTAACCATTGTTGAACTTCTTTATCTACTGTTACGGCTTTTTCCTCTTTGATCATCAGTAATCTACCGTCAATTTCAAATCCGCCTGTAGTCGAAAACCCTTCCGGCATTCTACATCCGGTGCAAAGATCCCTGACCGTATCAAAACTACTTCCTTTTCCGTAGCCGCCATTGGTGTTGAAAAGGATCACCGTCTTGCCACTAAGACTATACTGTTTCAAAAACGTTTTGATCGGTGGCGGGAGTTTCATACCCCAGGTAGGGAAAGCCAAAAATATAGTCGCATACTTATCCAAACTATCGATGCTTGTTTTAAGTGGCGGGAGATAGCCGGTTTCATTTTCATTCACTACCTGCCGAACGGTAGTCCGGTAGTCTGCAGGATACGGCGTTTTAAGTTCGAGCGGAATGAGTTTACCGCCAACATATTTTTGAATTATTTCTGCAACGGCCTTTGTATTGTTTGTTCGCGACAGATATACAATCAATATGCTGTCACTCGCTGCAGGTTGCGCGGCTGCACAACCTGCTATTATCATAAAGGCGAAGCCAAATATCCGTTTCATTAAAATCTCTTTGACAGATGCATCGCATCAGTTGAAACCACCAGATAATGCGGCCGCTATTGTTTACTATTGGTCATCTTAACCGGGCGCCGGAGCATTGAAAAAGTAAGTGAGCCCATCTTCCATTTACCATTCTCTTTGATGTAAACCTCGGTCACCATAAATGGATTGGTAACTTCATTGCCTCCTACCTGGGCAAGCAGATCAATATCATTCAGCAGGATAGCCGTGTTTCCAAAAACGTTCACTGATGCACCATACACTTCCGCTTTTTTGTACCAAATGCCACCGCTCCTGATCACATCCAGTTCCTGTGATTTGCCCCAGCTTCCGCCCATATGCACAAATACACATTTGTCTTCAAACAGATCATTCAAGGCCTCAACGTTTTTATCGGCCATCCATGTCCATTTGTTTTTGGAAAGATCCAGGATCTCCTGTTCTTCTTTTGTGGTGGTGGCCGCCGTTGAAGTGGGAAGTTTGGCCTGTGCCTGAGACAACTGCACAAATACAAAACAGGTAACGATGACGAAAACTAATTTTTTCATGATGCTGGTTTGAGGGTGATTATCTATCGGTTGATAAATTTCTGCGCCTGTTCCGAGTAACGATTGCCCTGCACCTCGATGGTTGCAAGCGCTTCATTGATCGCATACAGATCGTTGTTATCAAGTTGAATATTTGCTGCACCTGTATTTTCTTCCAAACGGTGCAGTTTGGTGGTGCCGGGAATAGGAACGATCCAGTTTTTTTGCGCCAGTAGCCAGGCCAGCGCGATCTGCGCAGGGGTAGCATCCATTACATTGGCAATGCTGGTTAACCGGTCAACCAAAGCCTGGTTCGCTTTCCGGTTCTCATCTGAAAAACGGGGAACCGTGTTTCTGAAGTCGGCGCTATCGAACCGGGTGTTTTCGGTGATCGCACCGGTTAAAAATCCTTTACCCAGCGGACTGAATGGAACAAAGCCAATACCGAGTTCTTCCAGCACAGGCAGTATTTCTTTTTCCGGT
>Ga0247757_10001391_pt1 | contig 16207 bp, 13 predicted proteins | sample UWRJL126311R4_FD_180929 | JGI IMG/M metagenome (GOLD analysis project Ga0247757, IMG submission 180929) | Plant litter microbial communities from Arlington Agricultural Research Station in Wisconsin, United States - UWRJ-L126-311R-4 | ecosystem: Environmental > Terrestrial > Plant litter >... | reverse complement strand
TATCTCGTTGATTTGCCATTAAATCTACCAACGGGGCTCAGTTATCTGATCAGCACCTGCTAGGATTACCATTAGACTTCGTTCCTCATACATTGAAAATGCGAGGCAAGAATGGGATTCTGTATTACATTCATATATTGTTCGAAAGGCTTTGTTTCTATCAAAATCAATAACCTGGCACGTTAATTGTTTAAACTTACAGTTTGAAGTGCTTCAAAGACGTGGTGTTTTCTTTCCGGGGTTCCACAAAAAGCTAAAGTCGCTAGGAACAGCTTTTGAGGCTCAACGTTATCTCGTTCCCATCATTTACAGCTCATGTTATTTTTATAGATCGAGGTTAGTAAGAGTTATAGGACTTCCGCTATTTCATGATTTTAAGTGGTTTAGAGTCCTGAATCGAAACAAGACAAGCTACGAAAGTTAGGAGGCCCTTCTTTGGGTACAGCATGCCAGCATTGGCAAGGCGGATGCCAGTAGAGAGGGTGGTAATGGACCTGTATTTGATTGTGCATAATATAGTTTTGGTAACTATCCATATCCCAAAGGTTATGTCTGGGGCTCAGCTACGGATCATCTTTACTTTATACGAATCTTCCAGCTATTCTACGTGCTTCCTGGTCCACCCAAGAGCGCAAATCGTCGGACAATGCTCGGTCCAATCTCATCATACTCTGCTTTCGTATGGCAGTAACTTCTGAACTCAGGTGTCTGACCAAGTAAACTGCCTCCAAACCAAGGGCCATGTCGCTGCCTCTTGTGAGTAATGACCTGAACATCCAAGCCACCGCTCTTCGCGCCTCCGCTTCGAGCCTCCGAAGCTTTAATCCTAGCTTCCACAAGGTGCTTGATGTCACGCTGCAAACGTCTTCCAAAATCTTTGTACAATGTAGAGCCACCCGAGAGAACGATGTTCTTATACAGTCCTCTCCGTACATCAATAGGAGAAGTTTGGATGACGGTGTCGACAATATTAGGCAGAGGGGTGAGAAAATCTGAAGAGTAAATCTCAGGATTGAAGAAAATCTCGGGAGCTAGAAATCGCTCGTAACCCACGTCAACCTGTACCGACCTGCCATTGGGATAGTTGACGGTGTGCTTGCGGAATCGGTCATCCGGCTCACGGTCGAAGCGGGAGAATTCCTTAACGATATCTGGGCACACGTAACAAAATTCTTCCTTGATGCGCTCCGCAGTCTGAAGCGACGAGTCCGGTTCACCGCGGTCTCGTAGAAGCGATTGTACGAAATTTGTTATATCGCGACCGGCAATTGGAACACTCTTGATGGATGAACCAATGACGTAACCCTCGGCGACGGGGATAACGTGCGTAACACCGGCACCAGAGTCAATTACTGTTCCTGTGAGCGAACGATCATGGACCTTTGAACTTGTCCATGACGCCGCCAAGGCAAGGACAGCTTGAACAGCAATATAGAGACCAGCACAGTTAAACGATTCGAACATGATCTCGGCGGTGTTTTCACGGTTCTCGGGGGGGTTTAGAGGCTGATTTGTGGTTAGAGTGTCCAACATGCCGGGGTGTCAACAATCGTCTTACAGGCTCAGTGAGGAGAAAGTAGTGGTCTTCTGGTTCGACACGCAGATACTTGAATATCGAGTTGGACCAGAAGCGCTCCATAAGATCCTGTTACGTGTTAATTCTCTCGATCGAAGCTTGGTACAAATTCCATACCCAGTTGTCTATTTGGCCATGTCGAATGGGATAGTGAATGCCATAGCCGGGTCCTGCTGTGGCTGACAATGCTTCGTCTCCGATGAAGAAGTCGAGGTCTTCGGTCCCCCGTTTTGCATGCAGATGGCTGCCTGGCCCTGCGCCGCCGGTCAAGAAAGATGGTTTGTTCGCGACGGCAGGCCGTCCAGAACCGGAGCCGCCTGCGCCGCCAGCCGCGGCTTTAGTAGCTATCGCAGTGGGAAAGACGAAGGACGGCGAATCGTTGCCGGCGAAACCTGAACAGAATGGTTGTTACTAATGGTATGGCACAAATCCAGGAGCTACACCGTACCAAGCTTCGAGTAGCCCGTACCGCTGTCGTAGATAGTTAGTATGTGCAGATGCTGGAGGGGCCTATAGGCGGCAGCAGAGCTTACTTGTCCATGACAACGGCGGGGGTTTGGTTCGCCATGTTTATTATTGCTCGCCGAGCTGTGCAGGCGGAGGGTGCAGCTCAGGAGTGGCCGTAAAGAAAGGAGCGTGACGCGAATTGACGGGTGAGGTTGGTGGATTCGTCAGAGTGGGATGGCGGAGGCTGGCGATGTGGGCGCTGGGAACGGGCGCAGCAATCCCGCTCCACCCGCATCAGCTTGGCAGGCTTTGCGGAAACAGGGAGCGCGGAGGCTGGAGCTAGGATTCGGCAGCGGGAATGTTTTACAGCACTTGAGAGGATACTTGAGAATATCAAGACAATGCCTATTCTCGAGAACAGACACTGCAGAGGGAGCCACCCGGCGCTTTCACAAAAGCCTATAGTCGGAGGCCTTTGCACCTGCGCTCGCGCTGTCAAGTTGAGCTGGCATGCCCAGTTTGCCTTATTGATGAGCGCGGGGGCATCTCCGCTAACCAGACTAGACTAGCAATACAAGCTGTGACAATCCATGTCTTAAGCGGACCTGCCGCCAGCTGCAGCTACAGGTATCTCATGCACCTGTTCCTCACTGTGGGTTTTCATTGTGTCTTTTCATAGCGATAGATTCTCGAGTACGGCATGAGTCTCCAGGCTGCCGTCCGGGGCCACCCTGCGGCGACGTGGTGAGTGCGGAAGGCGCGTTTGTCAGTGACTCTTCCCACCGCCCTACCACTGCCATTCTCTCTTACTCAAACTCCGCAACCCTCAATCCTCGTCTACACACACAATCTCTTGTCCACTCTCATTGTCATTGTCTATCACAGCCGTAGGGCATAGTCACCGTACCTGACCGGGGCATTCCATTCATTTCGTCATTCTTCAGCTCTCACAACCTCTATCTCTCAACTCACCCCCCGCCCTGGCAACCGGCATATCACATCAATTACCCATGGGAATCCGGGCCCACTTCATCAACAACTCTCTCTGATTCTGGTGTTTGTAGACACGCTGACTGTACATCGCCCTATCTGAACTACTCTTTGCTCCACTGCAATCCACTCGCTACAAACTCCTCTACAAACACCCCGACTGCCAGGTACCAGCTGCGACGCTGGATAGACTCCATCCTCGGTTTTTTAGACTCCGTCGACGCTGCTCCGGGACAAAATTGAGGAACATGGCGAATTCCACGATCCCCCCTGGAACTATTGACGGCGCAACCCAACCCGAAACTCTGACGCGAAAAGCTACCCGCAGTCCACATCAACATGACATGTGCTGCATCTTTGTACATGCGGGAGCAGGGTACCATAGTCACGCGAACGAGCGAATCCATCTCGACGCATGTAATGAGTTCGTTACCCACTTGATGTTGCATGTGATGGCTCCTGATATTACTTTAGCGCTGCGCAGGTCGGCATGATGATCCTACGCAACGGTGGGTCCGCAATTGACGCTGCTGAAATGGCTGTTAAAATACTCGAAGACCGGGAAATCACGAATGCAGGGTATGGAAGCAATCTCGCCATGGATGGCGTAGTCGAGTGCGATGCGTCCATTGTAGACCATCACGGCCGAAGTGGTGCTGTGGGGGCAGTCTATCGTAGGTTTTTGGTAGAACTTGTGTCTACCGCGCTCTAACGCTGACACTAGAGATCAAAAATCCTGTTTCGCTCGCCCGACTGGTACTTAATCATACAATGCAGCCCCTTTCCCTTCGGCGAGTTCCGCCAAATCTTTTGGTCGGCCAAGGAGCGTTACAGTTTGCGAGGGAGATGGGCATGACAGAATCGTCTCACGGCGAACTGGTTTCTCCAGCTGCGAAGGAGAGGTGGACCCGATGGCACTCGGATCTGAAGCACGCGGAGCGTAAGGCTAGAAAAAATGGTCAGCATCCTGCGTGCTGGAAAATCAGAGAGCCAACGACGGCTGAAGAAGAAGCAGAACAAGAACGCCTCCGACGTGAACACTTCAGGAACCTTTTGCAAGAATATTCATCACAAGAAACACCTGTTTTACCTTGCGGCTTAGACGACTCGCTTTTGTCTGCCGCTGCAAGTATCTCGAATTCTTCTAGCCCTGGTGCACAGTCCGATACATCCATGAGTGAAGCGCCTACGAAGGCCCCGGGACCGGTATCATCCGGACATTTGAAAGAAGGTAAATTGGCTAGGCCTTCATCTATGCTGGATGCCTCGCGCAATGCTTTCATCAATAGCACACAGAAAGTGCCAACTTTAAGCGAATACCAGGAGGCACATGCAGCACGAAATATAAATTCAACAATGAATGTCGAAGGGGATCCAATACATGATGTAACCCGGGGTAGCGTAGCTACTCATAGATCATGGAGCGATGGCTCTAAGGAGGATTCAGATTCCAGCTCCGGCGCCTCCACATCTAAGCCGCCTACAGCCACGGAAGAGAGCCTACTGTCTAATACGACACAGAAGGATGCGCTTGATGCTCCCGAGCCTTGCGATTTCAATTCCACAGCCTCTGCAGGATCCGTTCCAATCATAGTTAATGATACTACATTGACCAAATTGACGTCTGACCAAGAAGATCGCATAACGGATACTGTCGGGGCAATTGCAGTTGATGGCTGGGGAAACATAGCATGCGCTGCTTCTTCTGGTGGCATCGGTATGAAATATCGGGGTCGTGTCGGCCCAGCTGCACTTGTTGGTATCGGCACAGCGGTCGTACCTATGGATCCTGATGACCCTGATGAAACTTCTGTTGCTACTGTCACAAGTGGGACCGGAGAGCACATGGCCACAACCATGGCAGCGACTGTCTGTGCTGAAAGATTATACCAAAGCGTCAAAAAGCAGAAAGGAGGAGAGTATGCTGAGGTCACCGAAGATGAAGCTCTGAGATCAATGATTGAGCACGAGTTCATGGGTAACGTTCTCATACATGAATAGCACCCGATATATCTAACCCTCAATGCAGGTCACCCAAGTGTAAAAAACAGCAACTCTGCAGGAGCAATTGGAATTCTCGGAGTCAAAAAGACTCGATCCGGGGTTATGCTTTATTACGGCCACAACACCGATTCGTTCGCAATGGCGTCCATGCATGCTACAGAAAACGCTCCATGGTGTACCATGTCACGAAATAACGGCAATGGACACATCGCTCAGGGTGGTCGCATGATGCGGCCTCAGCGGAAGAAAAAGGCTAAGACAACTGTCGTCCAACAACAACATTTCTCTTGACAGGCCTAATCAAGTCTGCTAGGTGAAGTAGTATTCTAAGCTGGCCAGCTTACCTACAACCTAATTTTCTGCTCCCAATCGTAGTGGCCAGCTTATGATCCTCCACTCTGAACCTTACCCTACGAAAAAAAAAACCTTTTACTTTATTTATTACTATCGAAAGGATCGCCGTCTACCCGAGCGACTGCGAAGGATAAGAGGGAAACGGTTCATGGCTACGAAAGGTAAAATCGGCTCTTCTTCATTACAAGCATTTTTGAGGGGTCCAATACGATTCCACATGGGTCAGGTATGCATAACTGTATAGCCCTCGTGCGGACCTCAATGTAGCCTTACTGTATCGTAAGGGATAATGATAATACTATTCAGACATAATCAAAATTCATAGATGTACCCTTCTGATCTCATAGTGACATCTCTTTTGAGCTTAGAATCATATAAGTCTGTAAGCTCTAAGGTGGTTATTTCTTTTGACATTCACGACTTGTCTTCTCGTTAGTTGATGCCGGCGCGTCCGCAATGCGCGTCGTTGTGGTCTAGCGCACGGGCCAGACCTTAGCCGTCAAGCTCAAAGCGAACTGCCTGCTTCATGTTCACCTATCTCAACTCTGTGTCCAACTCCTACCGTCCTCCGACTTAGCCAACATCCGGGGCACTGGTTAATTTTAAAAGCTCAGCTGGTCATGATCCGGCAACCTTGAGAGCAACAAGTCGTGCCGGCCCCAGGAACATTGACTGAGCATAATGAACGCTATTGATGGCTCTGAACACCATGTGAGGGCGGACGAGAGTATTTCAGCTCTTTTGCCTTTTTGGAAGCGCAAACTGACCCTAGATTAGGTGCACCGCCGTCCCTCCTTGCGATCGTTCTAGATACAAATCCACATGCCTGGGCGCATCTTTCCTCGACCCTTCCACTCGCTACGGCTCTTGCCAACCTTCTCGTCTTTATAAATGCGCACCTTGCCTCAGGTAATGCAAATAGTGTCGCTGTCATAGCATCACATTCGAACAAAGCATGTTTCCTCTATCCGACACCTACTGCTTCTTTTTCGCAACCCAGTCGCGATAAGAATGGTAACGTCGAACCGAATGGCATTGCGAATGGGGCTTCTTATTCAGTACCGGATAATCCAAATAAGTATCGCCCGTTCGCAAATGTAGAAACAGCCATCTTAAATAACTTCGCGAAACTCATGGAGAATACAAAAGAGAGTCATCTATCTGCAACTCCAACGACGCTGATTGGTGGTGCTCTGTCTCTAGCTCTGTCCTTTATCGCGAAATCCACGCTCTTGCACGCACCCACTGCCACTCATGGGGATGCTATGCTTGCAATCGCAGACCCAGAAGCTCAACATACCCAGGTTGTTAGTCTGACCAGCCGCATCCTGATCGTTTCGGTATCTGGTGATCTTGCAAACCAATACATTCCCGTCATGAACAGCATATTCGCTGCACAGAGGAAGAGAATACCAATCGACATATTGAAGTTGGCAGGGGATACAGTGTTGTTGCAGCAGGCCAGTGATGCAACTGGTGGCGTGTACATGAAGCCAGAGCGACCAGAAGGGTTACTGCAATACCTCATGATGGCGTTCTTGCCAGATTCTACTGTAAGGAAGAATTTAATTATGCCTAGCGCGGGTGGCGTGGATTTCAGAGCCGCTTGCTTTTGCCACCGGAAAGTAGTAGACATTGGTTTTGTGTGCAGTGTGTGCCTCAGCAGTAAGTGCATTCATTACTTGGTTCGATGCTATGCAGCTAGATTGTGCTAACATGTCTAGTCTTCTGCACATCTAACCTTCCAGACAATCTCTGTTTGACCTGCAACTCCTACCTGTCGCTCCGCGCAGCACAGATGAACCCACCGGCTTTGATACAGCGCAAAAAGAAGAAGAAGAAAAGGGGAGGTAATGCAGACTCGGTTACCCCGGGAGGTAGCACTCCTGCGGGGTCGGGCACGCCGATGCATGCATGATTTACGACAGACATTCATTTGAACAATACTTCTAGATGAAAAGTGGATGATGGAGCATTACAACCTCAGGTTCAGCGGAGACATCAATCATACAGTCCTATCAACATGAAAGGCTGGGGGCTCGGCGACGAAACTACTCGTTTACACCTTGCACGTTCACTAATTGGTCGGCGACTTTGTGCCTAAATAGGCTGTTCGGTTTCCCTTTGGGGATAGCGTTTAGTAGATCCATCCCGCATTGGTAGGCGTTTGGAAACAATACTGTTACTTATGGGCCCAGAATGTGTCAGACCTTGCTGCGTGGAGAGCTGAGGAGACAAGGTGCATTGATGCACACGATAGCTGAGAACAGGCATTGACTTCTGCGTTCAGATCCTATGCTATCGTATAGAAGGATCATGATGACGTGCTGTGGATGGATAATTCAGTTTGCACGATACCAGGTGCTCAAGATAGCTGATAAACCATGTTCTGTCTTGTGTATGTAATTCAAACGCGGTGGTAAGAGAGGCCTCGGCTATGTGGGGAAGCTCGTATTAGTGCTTCCTACGAACGCGTAGCCTGCCGAGGTCTACAGTCTGCTTATCTTCTCTTCGCGACAATAACGACGGCCAATCGTTGCTATAGCGTCAAATACGCCCTGTCAGCTTGCATGCAATCCGCCAACCCTGTCAAAATTAGCTTCAATTCGAAAGCGACCGTGACGCTACTCGATCTATAAAGGATCTGGCAGTGCAGACGCGAGTTCGCTTGGACTTCCTGCCCACCCCTTTTTCGCTGTGGTCCAACCTACCTTTCGGCAGCAGTTTTTCAGTTTCTCACCGCTACACATTCAACATGGGCGAAACGATCCGCCGTGTCAACGGCTACGACCAAAATGCTTATACATACTACCCAGTTCTAATCGTTGGGGCGGGGGCATCCGGTATTGCAATGGCATGCAAGCTCAAAGAAGAGCTCGGTTTCGATCAATTCAGGATATTCGAGCGGCAAGGAGGGATCGGAGGGACTTGGTGGATTAATAGGTATCCTGGAGTCGCTTGGTGAGTTATAGCTCGGCTACTGTAAAAGTTGCCTCGCGCTAAACTCATGCTGACATCTCTTAGTGATGTCCCTGCGGCCTTCTATAGCTTTAGCTTCAAACAGAATCCGGACTGGTCTGCTTTCTATCCGCCAGGGCGCGAAATTGTACAGTACTACCATGAGGTCTGTCAGCACTACCAGATCACCGATAAAGTCGAGCTCAACACCGATGTCGAACAATGCACATGGCGAGAAGATGAGAAGCTCTGGGAAGTCCGACTACGGCGCATGCATGCAGGTATGGGTGACCTGAGTTCGAAAGATCGCAAGAAGATTGTCAGGGAGAGGGGGGAGGAAGCTGTATACTCTGAAACCGAGATTGTGAAGGCCAAGATCGTAGTCAGTTGCGTCGGCGGTCTTGTCGAGCCAAAAGGGTGGCCTGATGAGATCCCAGGCATCCAAGATTTCAAAGGCCCGGTATTTCACTCAGCACGATGGGATGAGAGTGTCGATTTTAATGATAAGAATGTGGTTGTGGTTGGGACAGGATGCTCTTCAGCACAGCTGGTCCCAAGGTTGCCCAACGCTCCTTACAACGCTAAGTCTGTTACCCAGTTGATGCGAACACCTCCATGGGTTGTTCCTTCGTCTATTCCTCCGGGTGGAGATGAATGGTGGGAGAGGAATTCGCCTCAGCTCTTGAAAGCTGTCCCTGGCCTCCTAGGCATCCTGCGATTGTTCATCGCAGCTGGCGCAGAATTACAATTCCTGCAGCTTTTCCCAAACACACCGTATGCGGAAAAATACCGTAAGAAACATGAAGAGGGACTTATGAGGCGTATGAGGAGGATTGTGCCTGAGAAATACCATGAGATACTCACGCCTGATTATGGTGTCGGTTGCAAGAGGAGAATCTTTGACAAGAGATGGTATCAAAGTTTGAACAACCCGAAAATTGAGCTCACCACCCAACCTTTGACTCGCGTCAAGGAGAATAGCGTTATCATAGGCCCTGGTGCAGTATATCCCAAAGATGCGAAGAACGGTCTTGCGGAAAGGGAGGTACCTGCCGATGTCATAGTGCTTGCCAATGGCTTCGACACCACCAAATGGCTGCATCCACTCCGCGTTGCTGGTAAAGATGGAAAAGACCTCGTGGACACCATGGATGAGCGTGGCGGTCCACAGGCATACCTGGGAACTGCCATGGATGGTTACCCTAATTTTTTCCTAATTTTCGGACCGAATACAGCAACAGGACACACTTCAGTGGTCATGACAGCCGAGAACATGGTTCAGCACTCTTTGAAGTTTATCAAGCTGTTGCTGAATGGAGATGCTTCCACAGTGGATGTCAAGCATGAAGCGGAAGTCGCGTTCACTAATGATATTCAAACTGCTCTGAAAGACACGGTGTTTATGAGCGGAGGCTGTTCATCATGGTACTATACTAAGGACGGTTGGAATTCTACGGTTTACCCGTAAGTAATGCTCAAATCGTGGCACATCCACTATCACTGACACCTGAACAGGTACAGCCAAATCGACTTCTGGCGTCGATGCCGCTTCCCGAAATGGAGTGATTGGAATATTGCATACACCAAGCAAGGAATCGCTCGCATACGCCGGGCACGAGCTCTGCGCATGCTCACTCTAGTTATCCTTTTGACGGGGGCTTACTATGCACGGCAAAACGGTGTGACATTCAGTGACGCAAGAGTGTTCATTCAGCAGATTCTCCAGAGTCCTTATGCTCATTTTAGATATGCCTCAGACTCGGTTAAGGAGCGAGCGGCCCAAGTGGTGAAGCATTATATAGGCAAGCAATAAGGGGCAATATCTTTAAGATAGAATACGAGAACGACTAGCATAATCTATGTTTTTGACTCATTACCATCAAACCACTCGCAGGCTAACTAGAACATTACCCATGCACGTGCTGCAACCCCGCAAATAGCCAGTATTGAGCTTGGGCCACAAACGGGCGGCGTGTGTGCGACTGACCTCCGATCTCCGCAGCCTCCGCCCTCCGCAGCCTCGGAGCCAAATTCAGGGTGCGGCCTGAGATTCCTACATGAATAGCCCGGCGAAGACGATGAGTGCAAGTCCTACTGATGCAGCCAACAACACCGCTCAGAAGCGGCCGAACGAGGACTCGGCTCCACAGCCCAGAGCTAAGCGCAACCGCTACATCTCCATAGCTTGGTGAGCCGGGCATACGTATTATGCAGCAGAGCAAGAGGCTGATTGCGGAGCTAGCAATGAGTGCAAGCGCAGGAAGATAAAGTGTAATGGCCAGACTCCTTGCCAGCGATGCGGCAATCTGTCGCTAGAGTGCCTCTATGCACCGAATTGCTGCAACAACTTCAAAGACACCGAAGAATTCAAGCAGATGTCAGCGCATATATCATCTCTCCAAGAGCAGGTCGACCAGCTCTTTGTGAACCTCAATGCACTGAGAAGCCAGGTCGATGTCCAGAGTGCTGGCTCCGTTGGGACGCCTTTCAACCAACCAGACTACCCTCGCGCCATGTCGATTAATCAGATGTCCATAATACCTCACTCACCTGCGCAGCAACGATCCAAGTCCTCTTCCAAACACCCGCGCTTTCATGGCCCGACATCAAGTGCGTTCAATCTCGGCGTTGCAAAGACGAGTTTGCAGACAATGGGCATAACAGGGCCGGATGATGCAGAAGACGAAGGTGTAATGACACAAGATGCTACACCTATGGATAGCCCACCACCTGGGCTCGCCTTAATGCATAAGCCAGCGCTGCATATAGACAAAGATCCCATCTGGGCAATATCGAAACAGGAAGCTATCAGCCTAATACACCTTTGGCAGGAAGAGGTGGGGCTAATGTACCCATTCCTCGACATCAATCATGTCACACGCTATACAGAGATGTTATTCTCCTTTGTTGAGGCGGCTGCGCGTTCGGGACTCATGCAGGGCGCTCTTCCAGGTGCTGATGCAATCGAGGATGAGCAGACTAGCATTCTTAAGGTGATGCTTGCTATTGCATTGATACTTAAAGGCCAAGGAAAGGATCCACTTGGAGAGAAACTTTTCAATAACGTGCAAAAGGTTATTGAAAGAACAATGTCGGAGCCTGTGGATGTGAAGAGCATCAATTTGTTGATGATGACCGTATGTCTTATGCTCTCTTATTGGAACTGTGCTGATCACCGAAGGGCATGTATCATTTCCACAAGGACGATGAAGTTCTTGCTTGGCGAACAATTGGCCTGGCAGCACGTCAATGTCTAGAGATGGGGTTGCATCGACGTGAAGTTTATAACTCGTTCACTGATCCTGAAGAGCGATCGGCTGCCATTAGAACTTTCTGGTCTGTGTACGTACTTGACAGACGCTGGAGTTTTGGCACAGGCATGCCATTTGCCTTGCAAGATGCCGACATCGACCCTAATCTACCAAAACCGGTATGATAATTGCTTTCTTACTAGAATTTGTCTACTAACCAAAATAATAGGATAACTCGACTCCCTACTTAAACGCAATGATATCGTACAGTGTCATAGGATCCAAAGTATGGAAGTCAATTGGCAATGCTGACGCATCTCAAAACATCATCAACAAAGAGGATATTGGGTTCCTTGATTTTCAAGTGCTTAACTGGCACAGATCCATACCTGAATCTCTAAAATTTGTTCATCCAGATAGTGGCCGGCAAGTGGATCCATCACTCCCGCGTGGTCTCCGTCGGCTCCAAGTCGCCCTATACCTACGGGCAAACCAAATGCGAATCTTGATCTATCGCCCAGTCTTGCATACGGCGGCATCGATAATCGCTAACATTGATTTTGCGAACACAGTAGTCAAAGTATCCAAAGACACTATCCGAATATTAACACATATAAATCGAACTTCGGATATTTACAAGGCACAGCAGACGATGTTCAATTATTTCCTCATATCGGCCCTTGCTGTACTGTTTTTGGCAGTAGCCCATGCACCAGCTGAGTTCAGCACCCAGTGTCGAGATGAGTTCTATCAGGCGCTAGATCTCGTCCGCGGTCTATCAGCAGACTCATACGTTTCAAAACGATTGTGGAAGACTATAAAGATGCTGAAGGAGGTTGGGCCCCATCTCGGCTTGAATATAGGTAGTGATGCTTCAGACGCGCATTCGTCAGCCGCCGTCGCCATGGCTGGTCTAGCTGGGCATCAGGTAGACGAGATGGCAATCTTTCAAAACGGGCGAAAGGGGAATATTGATACACCACATGGCATGGCCTCGGACCTGACAACATTGTTCGAGGCTGCGGGCAGTTATCCGGCTATGGAGAATGGGTTCGGCTTGTCCTCATCCGAGATGACGAGCGGGGAATTTGTGTCAGCTTTTGGACAGGAAGACGAGCTGGCGAGGATTATGCGGGATCTCTTCTAGATGATTGGACCTCGAGGCAGAGATGAGATGTGTTGGCAGTAACTACACGTTAGTAGGCCCTAGGATAGTAAGGTAGAAGGCCCGAATCAGAGCTGCAGACTGGCGGACTGCAGGCGTACGTGCGGCTGTGCAAACATATCACGTGACTCGATCGCGGGGCTGGATCTGACCAAGCCAAGCCTTCCTGCAACGACCACACGAAAGGCCCGACAGCCACAAAACATGCATATAACCACCCTGGGCACAGCTCACATGGTCCTAGGGCCAGTTTGAAAACATAGCATAGCCGTCCCGAGCCTATCGCTATCACTACAGTCAATCGATCCGTCTTCGCGCGACTTTCCTTGGCTGCACCTGCCCTGTCACCGCAAGCGCGCCTCTTACCTGCATTCACGCCGCGACCCTCTAACTGTGCGACCAGATCGTTGTTGTCGCGACTCAATGATCTAACAGTGAGCCTGCGCTGCAACATCCGCCCAGCAGCCCCGTTTTCGCACAGCTTGGGCCTGTCGCAACCACACCCCACATTCTCTATTTTCGACCCCTCCTAGGCACGAGCCTCCTATCATTCGCACCCCCGACTTAACGATCGCGTTTACCGATCCTCCCGACCTCCCGGAAGCTCCCATCGTGGGCGTTCCGAGCGATAGGCCGTGGGAAGTACCTCTTACAAGCACACTGCTACACTTAAAGCGAGCACCATGTCGTCGTCATCGCAGGTTACCGAGTCGTGGATATCCTCCTTCTGCGGGCTGCTCGGCCACGAATATTTTGCCGAGGTATCCGAAGACTTTATTGAAGATGACTTCAACCTCACTGGTCTGCAGTCACAGGTGCCCATGTACAAAGAAGCGCTGGAAATGATACTAGATGTGGAGCCTGAGGATGACGAGGACGAAGAAGAGGAGGAGGAGGAAGATGAGGAAGACGACGAAATACTTGGCGATGAGAGGCCAGCGGGGTATCGGAGGGCCAGCGATCGAAGACATCTAAGAATAGCTTCTGATCTCAGCGTGATAGAGAGCTCTGCCGAGCTGCTCTATGGCCTGATACACCAGCGATACATCACCTCACGACCTGGGATTCAGCAGATGGCAGAAAAGTACGAGCTTCAACACTTTGGCACATGCCCTAGGGTCCACTGCAATTCTTGCAAAGTGCTACCAGTCGGACTGAACGATAGCCCTGGTCACGAAACGGTGAAGCTGTTCTGCCCTTCTTGCTTGGATGTCTACACGCCACCGAATTCTCGCTTTCAGACAGTGGATGGTGCCTTTTTCGGTACGACTTTTCCTTCGCTTTTCTTCATGACATTCACGGAGCTCGACATTGGAGGTGGCGTCCGCAACAACTCTTCCGGCGCCGCAGAAGCCTTACTCGCTATACAAGCAGCAAATGCGGAAGCAAAAGCTCGCAACAACAATACCACCCCAGCCAATGTTACATCCATAAACGGTGTTGCACCACACAACCTCGGCCCCGGCCTCGGCGCAGGTAATATCTATGAACCCCGCATATATGGGTTCAGAGTTAGCGAACGGGCGAAATCAGGACCAAGGATGAAGTGGCTACGGATGAAGCCAGCGGACGTAACAGAACTTGATGAGACGCGGCGGTACTGGGAAGACCGAGGTTCCGATGAAGACCGACCACACGATGATGATCTTAATATGGTAGATGTAGTCGAAGGAAAGGTAACAGGTTCTAGGAAGAAGATTGTGGGTAGGAGGAAACGGACTAACGGCTCGGGGAATGGAGGTAGTCCCATGGATACCAATGGTGTGGGTGCAGCAGGTTAGACATCTCTAGCAAGACGTCCTATTGATAACTTTGAGAAGGCTTAATGTTCTCTCGTCCCCAACATCACAGAGATTGCCGGACGAGGGCTATTGTCTTAGTGGAACGGTAGTATCCTTGAGGTGGACAGGTTGAATAGGCTAGCGTAGGCCGTGGCATGGCAAGGCAACAGTGAGATGTCTTACCGTGTCTCAGGTTAGGGTAAACTTTCCCTTCTCCTTGCCTCTAGGGTATTGACATGGGGGTTTTCTTCATCACTTTTACAGTTAATTCAATCAGGAAGTTTTATGGTCAAGTGCAAAATGTCTTATTTCATTAGACAATCATGTGAGTCCTAACGGAATTCGGAATTCATGTAGACTTCCAATTCTACGGTGAGCACTGTATACATGCTGCTTGAAATATCGTTAGTGATTCCAGGGTAGCATGATGTCTTGTATGGTAATCCAAGGGGGTGAATCCCTATCGTCGTAAGTACCATGAATTGGCCACTCTTCAATGCATAAGAATAAGCCAGCTTTCTCTTTCCGTTGAACGTGAGGGCTTCCCATGACGTTATTTGTATGAAAATCTGTCCCTGATTTAAGAGATAAACGCAGTTGCGAGACTATGCTAGTCGTGCTATGGCTTTTTTCGTTCACGACATCGATCGCGATTATGCGAGTCTTCTCGATGCTTGATATACTGAATTAGAGAGAGAACTGTTACTCTGTATCCGATGCTTTCTGAATTTGCTCGCACGCTAAGATGCTTCGACCATTGCCAGTTGTCCGCGTCCCCTCCCAATCATATTAGTCCTTGTCAAGATAATCGAACACATTTAACACTACTACAAATTCGAGGGGATATTTTTGAGAGCGTGCCGTGTACTTAATTTCCAGAAACCCATAACAAATGCTACTAGAGCGATAGTAAGGACGAAGTACAGCCATATCCAATTAGATATATGATCACCAGGATGCGTCGGCTTAAAGTCCATGAATGAGGTGCTAAAGAAGGTCTAGAGATCCGATTAATTTTCTGGTGTTTTGAAAAGACGACCTTGAGAACTTACTGCAATAAAAGTTGGTGGCAGAAAGAATAAAGTTACTGCAGCGATAACGCGCATGGTGGCGGAATCTTTCGCAGCAGCAATCGCGACTTCTCTCATTGCGAGATTATCTTTCCGGCTCAGCTCAGCGATATCCATCGATTGCTTAGCAACTTCAGCCGACTTCTGGGCGATTTCGAGATTAATAGCACTATCTCGTTGCGAGACCAAGCTGTAAACCTGCAAGTCCAGCATTAGCTATATCTTTCATGTAGGTGAGATAAACTTACTGTCTGGAGCAGTGCCTCAGCGCGTCGTGTGAGATAGTCGCTCCGGGCTTGTATGCCATCATACCAGCTCTTGAGGCGTTGGATATCTTCTTTGATTGCTTTCAATTTTTGTATAATTCGACTATTTGTGCTGGCGGGATCTGATTCCACCATTTCCTTAATATTACCGAGTAGACTCTGTGATGTCTGGCAAGCTTGGCTGTAGTATGCAAGCTCGACGAATAAGCTATTCAACGAACGAATGGCGCCGGTTAGGTCTAAAGTCTTGATATCGAACTTGTCTTCATGAGTTGCCCAAACATCCATCTTCAAAGAGTTTCCAACCTCCCAAACGTCATTATGTCTGAGTTTGATCTGGTTTGA
>Ga0247757_10001390_pt1 | contig 16213 bp, 16 predicted proteins | sample UWRJL126311R4_FD_180929 | JGI IMG/M metagenome (GOLD analysis project Ga0247757, IMG submission 180929) | Plant litter microbial communities from Arlington Agricultural Research Station in Wisconsin, United States - UWRJ-L126-311R-4 | ecosystem: Environmental > Terrestrial > Plant litter >... | reverse complement strand
CCGTACCCAACCTCGAGACGCGAATTTTTCGAACCCAGCGCGACGTGGCCCGCGGCCGCCGCGACGGTGGACATCAATCGCCGAAGCCCTCTTGCGCGCTGGGCATCCGGGCCCACAAACCGCGAAGTTCAGGGCGATTTGCCGTTCGCGGGCGGGGGGTGAGCAGTCCGCGGCTCGTCACTGTCCTAGCCGAGAGTCACTCACTGACGCGCGCGTCGGCGTTGCCGAACGCGAGCAACGCGAGGCGCAGGGCCGCACGCGGCGTCGACCAAGGTGACGGCCATTTCGCACGCGCTCGCCCCGACACTCGGATCACGATCCATTTGGGCCGCAGCGACGGTGCCGTCGTACAGGATCACGAGTTGCTGAGCCAGGCGCGTCGGCTCCCGCGCACCGGCCGCCTCCGCCAGCTCGAGTAGCAAGTTGCGCAACCAGGCCCGCGAGGCATCGCACACCTCCTGGGCGGCGCCACCACTCGAGCCCTCCGCACTGGCACGCAGAAACGCGCAGCCGCGGAACGTCGGTCTGGCGATCACCTCGGCCAAGCCGTCGAAAATCGCGATCAGTCGAGCCCGCGGACTCGTGTGGTCCGAGATCGAGTGCTCGATGCGTTTGCGGCGCTCATCCATGCGCTGCGTCAAGTACGCGCGCACCAGTTCGTCCTTGCTGCCAAATGCGCTGTACAAAGAAGCTTTGGCGACACCTGCGCTCTCGATCACGCGATCGATGCCGACGGTGTGAATGCCCTCTTCGTAGAAGAGTTTGTTCGCTGCATTCAGCAACCGCTCGCGCGGCGCCTTGGCGGAATCGCTAGCCATGGCTTGACATAGCAGACAGGTCTGTCTAGATCAACCCTATCCAGACAGACCTGTCTGTTCTGTGCACGAAATAAAACCTAATGATTACAGCAGCATCGATTGAATCCAGGCCCGCCTCCGCCGGGCGCACCGGGCGATTGTCGAAGGCCACCACGTTTCTGCTGCTGTCCTCGATCGTGGTCTCTTTCTTGGCCGGGTCGATCGCCCCCACGCCCGTGTACGCGCTGTACCAGGCGGCTTGGGGCTTTACGCCCATCACGACTACCGTGGTGTTCGCGGTTTACGCGTTGGCCGTCCTTGCTTCGCTGCTGATCGCCGGGTCGGTTTCCGATCACGTCGGTCGACGCCCGGTGCTGCTCGGCTCGCTCCTCCTGCAAGGGATTGCGATGCTCGTGTTCTGTACGGCGGGTGGGGTGAGTGCATTGCTCATGGCGCGTGTGATGCAAGGGCTCGCGACTGGCGCGGCACTAGGTGCCCTGGGCGCAGGCCTACTGGATCTCGACCGCGCGCGGGGCACAGTCGCCAACTCGGTAGCCCCGATGCTGGGCACCGCCACCGGGGGCGTCGTCTCTGGGTTGATGGTGCAGTTCCTGCCGGCGCCCACTCGTTTGGTCTACCTCGCGATGTTGGGCGCGTTTATCGGGCAAGGGGTGGGCGTGCTGCTGATGGCGGAAACGACCGTACCCAGCCCGGGAGCCCTCGCCTCCCTTCGCCCACAACTGAGGCTGCCGGCGACGTTGCGGGCGCCGGTGCTGCTCGCCGCTCCATTGTTGATCGCGGCCTGGGCCTTGGCGGGTTTCTATGGCTCACTCGGACCGGCGTTGGTGCGTACTTTGGTCGGTACGAAATCGCCATTGCTGGGCGGCTTGGCAATTTTAGCCTTTGCGGGCAGCGGCGCGGTCACGGTCTTGCTGCTGCGAGCCCAGAGCGCGCGACGGATGACCCTGCTCGGCGCGAGCTGGCTCGCGGCGGGCGTTGCGCTCACGCTGCTGGCCCTGGCCGCCGGCTCCGCGGCCACCTTCTTTGTCGGCACTGCGCTCGCCGGTGCCGGCTTCGGCGCGGGTTTTCAGGGAGCCCTTCGTACCGTCGTGCCGTTGGCCGCGGCCAGCGAACGCGCCGGGGTGCTATCCGTGCTGTTTTTGATCTCTTACCTGGCCATGGGGCTGCCCGCTGTCGCCGCCGGAGTGCGCGTGGTGCACGGGCCAGGCTTGGTGCACACGGCTTGGGAGTACGGCGCCGCGGTGATCGTGCTCTCACTCATGGCGCTCGGCGGAGCCGTGGTGCGGCGACCGGATTGACCGTTTGCGGCGCAATCGCTGTCGCGATCGTGCGGCTCTGTGTCCTTAAGTCACGCCGCCCGGCTGAACCGCGCGTCGATCTGACGATTGCGCTGACGAGCCGACGCTGGCACGCGCGGTGCAACTCGAAACCACAGCATGAACGATCCGGCTGGCAATTCTTCTTCTCCTGCGAGCTCCTCGCGCTCGATTGCAAGTTTGCCGGCCCCCGTGATCGTGATTCGTGGCGTTGCCAAACCGAAACGTTCGCTCGCACCGTGGGTGGTAGGGGCCTCGCTCGCGGGAGCGTTGACGATCGGGCTGGTAGCCCTCCGTCGCAAAGGTGGACGGCACTCGAACAATTCGCGCAAAAGCGTCCTGGGGACCGTGACGAAGAGCGTGCTGTTCGCCGCCGCGGGTACCATCCCCAAGATCTTGTTACGTCGCCTGCTAAAAAGAGCCTTTCCGGGGGACGAGCAGCGCGCCATAGACGCCGGGCCGAACGTGGCCGCCGCGGCCAGCAGCCGCGCTGGAACTGAACGCGTTTCCGCGCGGCGTTAATCGAGCGCGCGGGTTGTGCGTGTCTAGCGGGCGAGGAGCGTTTACGGTTCGCGCTCGACGCACGCGATGCCCCCTCGAATCGACATACGCGCGCCGCGCTGGACGAGAAGCCGCCGCCAGGCCTACCCAACCGCGTCATGGCGCGCGTGGCGGCCCTGACCACGATGGTGGAGTTCGCCCGCATGCTCGGGGCAGCTCCCATGGATTGATCACCTTGCGCTGTGGCTGGTAGCGAAGGTAGCGCGCGTGCTCACCGCGCGCGTCCTCGGCTTGGCGAAGTTGGACGATGCCCTCGAGGGCACGCTCATCTCCCGCTTTTTCTCGAGCCTGGCTCGGTGCCGGAAGTCGCGTTCGACCTGAGCGTAACGGCCGAGTCGTCCGATAGTCCGGCATCGCCCTCCCCGAATGTTATCCTCGCCCAGCGCGTCGAAGACTGAGCGCGCTTCGGGCCACGAAACTTGCCGAGGAACTTTCCCATGAGCCTAGCCAAAGACTTCAAAGAATTTGCCATCAAAGGCAACGTCGTCGACCTCGCCGTCGGTGTGATCATCGGCGCCGCGTTCGGCAAAATCGTCAGCTCCTTCGTCGCAGACGTGATCATGCCGCCGCTCGGTTTGCTCACGAGCGGCGTTGACCTCAAGCAACTCGGCTGGACACTGCGGCCAGCCGTGGACAAGACACCCGCGGTCGTCTTGAACTACGGCTTGTTCCTGCAGAACGTGTTCGATTTCTTCCTGGTCGCGGTCGCGATCTTCGCCATGGTGCAGTTGATCGCGAGGCTGAAGCGCGAAGAAAAGGTGGCCACGCCGCCGCCTGAGCCGCCCAAGCAAGAGCTGCTCCTCGAACAGATCCTGGTCGCGATCAAGGCACAGCAAAAGTAGCCGGTTCCGATCGCTGAGGGCCGAGCTCGAGCGCGACGCGACCTCGCTCGAAACGAACGTCATGAAGATCAAACCGTATATCGTGCTCGTGGGCATGGATTTTTCTGAGCTCGCTGATCGCGCGTTGCAGCAAGCGCTCGAGCTCCACGCCAGTCCATTGGGTCCACGGCAGAAAACACCCTGCGCTTTGCGGCCTGCCCAGTGCTGATGATTCCCGCCGGCAGACACCCCAGTGAATGCTTCGTCGAGTTGTCCGGGAGCCCGCTGAGCGTCGCTTCCTGCTCCGCGACGCATCGACCTTCAACGCGGCTCGAGGCATCGTCGAACGCGAACGAGGCGAAAATGAGCCGAAGCGAGCGCTCGCACGGCAATCATGTTTCTGGAGCGTAACGGCGCCAGAGCCAATCGGTTGACGCTTCGGCCGAGCAAAAAAAGATCGCTGTCGCCTTGCAATCGTGACTTTCGCGACGGGCGACTTCGATTACTAATAGGACCATGGCGCGCCACATCAGCGGTACCTATCGACGAGTGGACCGCGTCCGCGCAAGGCTCGGCACTACCGTACGCCTCACACTCGAGGGCTCCAGCCGAGACCAGAGCGCAACCCTGCACGAGCTCGGCATGTCGGACTTGCTGCTTTCGAGCTCGGAAGTACCGAGGCTGGGCACGCGCGTGAGCGTCGCCATCACGCTACCCGGGCGTTATCTCGAGTTCGAGATCCCTGGCATGGTCACTTGGCAACTCGATGGTGAGTTTGGCGTTTCTTTCGATTACTTGAGCGCACGACAAACCTACGGCCTGGTCTTGGCCATGGACGTCATCAGCCGCGCCGCCGAAGAAGCGCCGATTCCCGCGCGCAACGCGCAGCGCTGACGAGGGTCAGAGTCTCTGGGCGTCGCCGGTCGGATCGCAGCTGGAGTAGTCGTTCTGGCGCTGCTGAGCGCGGCCGTGCTAGCCGTGCGCGGCGCGATGCAAGCGCGACGCGGCCGCGCCGAACTCGCGTGGCGGCGTGCTCACGAGTGCGTCTTGGCTGGTTTTGCACGGCCGAGCGGCGCGCGGGCCGAGCCGCTGCGACTCTGCGCGAACTCATTGCGTCAGGCAGCGGAACTGGCGCTCGAGTTGCCGGAGCGCGGCAGTCGGCAATTGGAGTTCGACGCGGCGTTGCGCGAGCTCGGGGCCGGGCTCGAAAGCGGAGACGAGCCACGAGTCCCTCCCGCTCTCGATCGGGCCGCGCGGGCGGCTGATGCGCTCGGCTGGCGCCCAGCGAACGGCGTGCGCTAAAGCTGATTGCGCATGGCTCGCCCGAATTGGTTCCTCGCATTTCCAATCGACGGCGCGTTCGTGCTCGATTTGCCGCCGCTACCGAGCAACTTTCGACGTTTTCATCAGGAGGACGTGCATCTGACCCTCGCCTTCCTGGGCAGCTGCGGCGAGGCATCCGCCCAGCGTGCACTGCGGGCGTTGGACGAACGCTTGCAATGCACACCGATGCCGCCGATCGCGGTGTCGTTGGCCAAAGTCGTCCCGATGGGCGGTTCACCCCGAACGTACTCCGCGCTATCTGCACTCCTGGGAGACGGGCGCGCCGAGGCCAGCGCGTGCCTGGCCGCGTGGCGTGATCTACTCACCCAAACCGCCACCGGCCGCAGCGAGAAACGAGCCCCGAAGCCACACGTTTCGATCGCTCGCCCTCGCAGCCGCGTGAGCGAAGCGGATCGCGAGGCCGGGCTATCCTGGGCCGCTTCGCTGCAGCTCGAAAGCGTTCGGGCCCGCCTCGACCGAGTCGCGCTCTATACCTGGAGCGAAGCGCGTCGCGAGCGGCTATTCCAAATCGTGGCGCAGCGCGCGCTCGGCTGATCGATGGCTCGGTCGCTTGCGTTTGCACTGCTCGCCGTCTGGGTGACAATCGCCTGCGCGAGCGCCGTCCCGCCCGCGGGAGACGACGACTCCGAGCTTCCCCCCGTCGCGGACGACTCGTGTGCGCGCTTCGGCTTCCAATTCACGGAGGGCGGCTGCCCCGAGGCCGAATGCACGCTGCCGTTGTGCAGCTGCCCCGTGGAAATCAGATGTATCCGTGGAAAAAACGAGCGTTGCATGAGCGCTGTCGACTGCGCCGTCGCTTGTGCCGTGGAGCCCGCTACGTTCTTCTCGTGCGCCATCGATATCGCGCCGTGTCGGGTCGACGGCGACTGTGTCGATGAGCGGTGCGTCGTCGAACCGGGGGCGCCAAGCGGCGAGTGCGAGAGCGGTGAGCGCGGCGCTCGCTGTCGCGAGGACCAGGACTGTAAAGTCGGCAACTGCGTCGCGGGTGACGGTGGCAACCGCGCTTGCTCTCCGGGCGAGGAAAGCGACTTGTGCAACCGGACCACGGACTGCCAAAGCAAGCGGTGTGCGCTTGCGCCGGGAGCACTCACCGGCACCTGCGAGCCCTAAAACGTGCCCGAGATGGTCGGACCCAACGGGATGACTTGCCCGAGCGGCTGCATCGCGGTGGACGAGGCCGTGCTTCGAGCGGCGCCATAGTGAAGCAGCGTCGGCATGCCGTAGCCGACGGTGAAGCCGATCATCGCGCCGACCAACACGTCCGTCACATAGTGACGATCGCCCAGGACGCGCAGCGTCCCGGTGGTGGCGGCGAGCGTGAGCGTACCCGCGCAGGCAAGGACGTCGGCCAAGCGATCGCCGTACAACGACACGTGCAAGTGGTGAGCACAGGACAAGCCGGCCGCGGTGAAGGATGTGTTGGTGTGGCCGCTCGGGAACGAGCCCATCACGTTCGACTTACACAGCGGATCGTAGTTCGGGTCTTTTTGGCACTCGACGTACGATGGTCGCGCCCGTGCGACGATTTTGAACATCGAGGTGGTGATCAACGTGCTCACCGCGAATGCCTCGGCATCCATCAACAACATCTGCCCCGACAAATCGGTATCCCCTCGGGCGAGCGGTACGGTCAACGAATCGACGGCGATCGCCCAGCTGATGGCGGAAAGCGCCGTCCAGTCACTCACCGTACGCGCGGCATCACGCTGGCGGTGCGGACGCAAACGCAGCTGATCGCGAAAGAAATCGTCGAATAGAAAGCCGCCCGTGCGCCGTGGCGACCGTGCATCACGCACGCCGAAGTAGAGCACCAACGCCGCAGAGCCGGCCACACCGCTGAGCACGTACTCGGAAGGCCGGAACTTGGGCCAGCGTGGGTCCCAACCAAACCCGGGTTCGTCCGCGCGAACGTGGGGCGACCAGGCCGAGCCGCAGAGCGCGATCAGCAGAGCGAGTACCTGGCGCAGCCAACGCGCACTCATTCCGGATGATCGGGTCGCTGCAACCCTACCAAGCGTAAACCGCGTGGCCCAAGGTCGTACAGGTGCGCCAAGAGTGGTCCGCGCGCGACGCCATTTTCGATCTGGATCACGCGGTAGCGTTCGGGCGCGCCGTCGGCAACGCGCGGGTCGATGGCGCGCGGCGGCACGGTGAGGCATAGCGAGCCACCCGCTCGGGCTTCGACGGGGAGCGCTTCGCGGCCCATGCGAGCCGCGTAGTGAAAGCGGTTTTCGGGCGAAATCTGGCGCCAGCGCGCGAGATCGAGCGCGCACAGCTTGCGCCCTTGCTCGACTCGAACGTCCGCGAGCGGCGAGAGCCGTGTCAGGTAGCGCGCGAGGATTTTGGCTAGGCGTTCTTGCAGGATGCGGTCGATGAATGCCGTATCCTTGGCGTCGGAGAAGCGCCCCATTTCCGCGAGCGCCTTCACCATCGGCGGCGTGAAACGCGCCAGGATGCGCGTCATCCACGCGCCATCCCGCTCGGTCATGCGACTGAAGGCGGGGTTCGGATACTCATTGAGCCATTTCTCGGGCTCGAAATTGGCGCTCTCGAAGTAACCAAACTTCTCGCGCCCGGGCGTCCGTTGCACCCGCTCCCAGGACCGCGTCGCGATACCGAGGGTGATGAAGTCCAAGCCGATGTCACCCCAGTCCAGCAGGTAGGAGTGACCGAGTCGGCGCGAGATCCCGTCCCAATCCCACTCGGACCCGAGGCTGTCGCTGGTATCCAGGTAGTAGTGGCGAACGTAGCCGGGTGACGAATCGGGCGGGCCTTTTTTGCCCGCATCGGCGATCCATGAGTCCATCGAATTCTGTTCGCGCGCGTCGAAGTGGTGAATCCACGCGGCGAGCAGCCGGCCCCCACGCAGCTCACGCCGATCTTCGTGCGGGATCACGTCGTTCGGATCGTCGCTGCGCGTCCCTTCGTAACGGAAGGGACCAATCAGTTGTCCCGGCAACCACGCGGAGGCTTGCATGCGCACGAGCTCGCCGCGTTTGGTGGCCTCGGCCAGTACGCCCTTCAACGCCGCGTCGTCGAACTTGCGTTCGATACCGCTGTTGTTCTTGAAGCGCAGGCCCGGCTTCAACTTCAACGCCGAAGGCTTGAAGTACACGACCTGCTCGCAGGAGGTGAAGAAGCCCACGGCGTCGTACGCGGCGGCACCGATCACGCTGGCCGCGGTTGCGCGTTCGGGCTGCCCTTTGGGATCGGTCTTGAATAGGAACTTGCCCTTGCCGGGTATGTTCACGCGGAAGCCGAGCGAGGCCCCGTTGACCTTGCCTTTGTCGATTGGCCAAGCGCCGTCGACGGTGGCTTCACCATCGAGCAGCTCTTCGGGCTTGCATGCGCCGGCCGTCAACTCTTCGAGGTCCAAATCGCGCGCGCCTAGGCGATTGGTAAACCAGGCCGAATCAGCCACTTCATCGAAACTATTCACGTTCGTGGCCTCGCCCCCGGGATCGACGGCGAACACCTCGACGAGCGGGCGAAAGATCGAGTTGTCGATGCCGTCCCACGCCAGCGGAGAGATGTAATTCTCCGGAGCACAAGAGATGTGATGCGGGTCGTCGTCCGTCGCTTCCTCGCGACACGGCACGCTGACCGAACGCAAATCCGTATCGATGCGCAACGGGTCGCGAAGCGGGAACGGTCGCTCCGCGGACGAGCAACCGAGAAGAACGCCGAGGCCAAGTGCCAGGCCGCACACCGCCCACGACCAACTCACCCTAAAAGCCACGATTGGTCCCCAGCAAGATGCGGGCAGAGTCGACCTGCCCCCCATGCTCGAAGGTCTCGGTGCCGAATCCCACGAGCAATTCGAACGAGCTGTCGCGCGAACCCACGCTCTCGATCCCGATCGCGGCGGACAGCCGAGAACGCGAGAGGTCGAGCTGTTTGAGGTGATCGCCGTACACGTTGCCGACCGCGGCTTGCAACGAGCCGTCGAGCCAAACCCAAATCGGCCAGCGGTATTTCAGGGTCACGACGGCCGCGCTGTTGTCGCGCAATCGCCCCGGATAGAAGCCTCGCATTGGCCCGGCACCGCCGAGTGACACGAGCTCGGTGAACGGAACGGGGCGCTTGTTCAGTGAATCCACGAACAGCGTGGCGACAGAGAGGCTGACCACGCGGTTACGCCCGTTCAAATCCAGAAACGCGCCCGCCGTCGCGGAGTAATTGAGCCAAGCGGCGCCGGTCGCGCGACGGATGTCCGTCCCCTGCTCGGCTTGCAGTTCGACGCGCACCCCCGAGCCATCCGCCGGACTCGGCAGGCGATTGTCGAATGCCACGCGCAGGTTGCTCGTCTGCGCGGTGTAGCCGCGGGCGAAGCCATCCGGCTCCGCGAAAACCCCGGCCGCGACTTGGTCGTTCAAACTCGGATCGTCTTCGTAGTGGCCACGCCGAAAATCCAAACTGCGGACGCCGAGTCCGGTCTCGATCCGGCTCGAGCGCCACAAGTCGAACGACATCGACGCGCGCGCTTCGAAGCGCTTCTCTCCGTAGCGGCTGATATCCGACTGCAAGGTATCCGGACCGATGCCGAAAAAGGTTCGGTCGGGTCGGGTAATGCCCGACACATTCAGATTGAGCGAGTCGTTGCCGTGAAAGCGGATGGTGTCGCTGAGCGAACCCGCAAACCATTCCGAGCCGCCCGTGGTGCCGTGAAAGCTCAGATTGTTGCCTTTGAAGCCCGCGTCGTCCCAAAACGCGTACAGGCCGATACTCGGGCGAAAACCAAAGTCGACGAAGCCGAGCGGCGCGAAGCCCGCGCTGTGATTGGGCCCGAAGAAGAAGAAATTGTACAGAATGTCCGGCACGTTCGCGCGCTCGGCCGCGGCAATCAGCTGCCCGAGCGGCCAGCGAATGCCGTATTCGGTGACGAGGTATACCGGCGATAGAAGCACCCTCGGCACCCAGATCACCACGTCACCGACGGTGGTCGGCTCTTTGCCGCGGTTGCCGTAGTCCGGCAATTGGCGTTTTGGCGACGCCGCGCTCGCGGTGTTGGCTAGCGCGAGCGTTGCGCACAAGGCCGCGCCCAGTGCCCGCCAGTTCATGAGGCTGCGGGGCTCGGCTCTGCGTGGCCCTCGGCGCTTGGATTCTCATTCTCCAGCTCTTCCGAACGGCGCTTGTGTTCGCGCCCGACCAACACCACCACGAACAGCCAAACCAAAATCAGCGCCATGTTGATCGCGGCGAACACCTGCGTTGGAAGCGCCAATTTTGCGCCGACGTAGACCACGCCCGCGGACAAAACGTCGCCGAAGCGCACGAAGAACGAATCCACCGCGATTTTACCGACGTATTTTTCGACGCGCGTGGCGACCAAGTACAGCGCTTGGCGCGCGGTGTTCTGCACGGAATAGTCGAGGCTATTTTCTGCCACTTTGGCCAGGCGAATCAGCGAAAGCACGGGCGACAGCAACATCACCGTGTAACCGCCGAAGGCAACGATGGGCAGGAAGAAGAGCGCCGCCCGCACGCCGAGCTTGTCCAAGATGCGCGACACAGCGAACAGCTGCAGGAGCACCCCCAGGATATTCACCCACTCGAAGTACTCGGCCTTGAACTGGCCGATGAAGACCATCGCCTGCTTGTGATCGACCGCCTTGTCGGCGACCGCAGCGAGGAGCGTGCGATCGAGGATGTACTCTCCCGTGGAGTTGCACCAATTGATCAAGAGCGTCAGCACCGCGATCAAGATCAGGTATTTGTCGCGCGCGAGCAGCGAGAATGCCGACTCGTTCGACAAGGGCTTGGCATCCTCCGCTTTGGCCTTCTCCCCCGCGGGGGCCTCCACCCGGGTGTTGATCCAGAGCAAAAGCGCGCAGCAGACACCGAGCAAGATGGCCGCGCCGAGCATCATGGCTTGCGGGCCGAGCGGCACGACCATCTTGGCCAGGTGCGCGCCCGCGACCGCACCGAGCGAGCTGCCAATGCCAATGACCGCAAACAGGCGCTTGCCTTGCTCGGGCGTGTAAACGTCCGAGGCGTAGCCCCAAAACTGCGCGATCGACGTGTAGTTGTACACGCCCACCCACAGGTAAAAAGGTATGGCTATCGGGACCGCGGCACGGGCCAACACGGCGAACAGCACCAAGTTGCTGGCGAAAAACAAGTACACGCCCAAGAGCAACCGCATGCGGCCGACCTTGCGCGCGACCCAGCCGTAAAGCTGCACGAACCCGAGCAGCAGCACGGCTTGCCCCGCCGCCGCATACGACTTCACCTCGGCGCCCCCGTGCAGGAGAATCAGCGGCTCGCGCGCGGTTTTCAGCAAGTAGTAAGCCGTGAGCAGCAAGAATACGGTCAGCGTCAGCACCACCGCCGTGAGGGCCTCGGCGGGCTCGACTTTGGCAAATGGGCGAAGCAGCACGGACAGCGCGCGATCGGTACGCGATTCTTGGGTCGTCACGGGCGCGGCTCGAGCCTCCGGTTCATGGCGCGATCATAAGGGGCACCTCTGGCAATGTCAGCCTGTCCAATTGCGGAATTTTCGCGATTGTTCGAGCCGAGGCGTTTTGACAGCTTTGCGACGGAACCGTCGCAGCTTAGGTTGCGGGCAAGTGAGGTCCGGCAATGTTTCGGCTGAGTAAGGCAAAAGATCCGTTTTTCTCCGCGTTTTCCGCGCATGCCCGGCTGACCGTGCAAGCCGCAGGGCTGCTTCGGCAATTGCTCGAGGATCCCGCCAAGCTCCCGGACCTGAAGCGCGAGATCACGCGAGTGGAGCACGAGGGTGACGAGATCACCCGCAGCACCATCACACGCCTGCGTAGCCAATGGATAACACCGCTCGACCGGCCCGATATCCACACCTTGGCAACTCGCCTCGACGACGTGCTGGACGTCATCGAATCGATCGCGGAGCGGCTCGAGCTATTCGACATTCACGACTCGTCCAAGATCGCAATCGAGGCCGCGCGCGTCTTGGAGAGCACCGCCAGCGCCATGTCGAAAGCCGTCGACCTACTGCCCGAGGCCCGCAAACGCGCCCAAGAGATCGTCACGCTGTGCGGCGACATCGCCAAGTTCGAGACCGAAGCCGACACCCTGTACCGGACCGCGATCGCCGAGCTGTTCAAGGCCGGAAATGATGCGCTGATGGTCATGAAGTGGCGCGACATTCACGAGCAGCTCGAGACCGCAACCGACCTGTGTGAAGACGTCGCGAATGCACTCGAAGGCGTGGTCCTGGAGTACACTTGATGTTGATCGCCTTGGTTGCGGTGATCGCCCTCGCGTTGCTCTTCGACTTCGTGAACGGCATGCACGACTCGGCGAACTCGATCGCTACGGTCGTCTCGACGAGGGTCCTGAGTCCGCGCGTGGCCGTGGTGTGGGCCGCGTTCTTCAATTTCATCGCCTTTTTGCTGTTCGAATCGACGGTCGCGAGCAACATCGCGCACGGCGTGAACGCCAGCGTGGTCTCGCTCACGGTCGTCGCCAGCGGACTGATTGGGGCCTTGATTTGGGACATGCTCACCTGGTGGATCGCGCTGCCTTCGTCCTCTTCTCACGCTCTCTTGGGCGGCTTCGCCGGTGCGGCGGTGGCCAAGGCGGGCTTTGGCTCGCTGGACCTGAACTTTCTGGGCAAGACCGCGCTGTTCATCGTGCTCTCGCCGGTGCTCGGTTTGCTCCTGGGGGGCGCCAGCATGCGCCTCTTGATGCTGCTATTCGGCAAGCGCTCACCGCGCTTCGTCGATCACACGTTCCGCCGCGGGCAACTCGTCTCGGCCGCGCTCTACTCGCTGGGGCACGGTGGCAACGACGCTCAGAAGACGATGGGCATCATCACCGCGGCCCTGCTCGCGACCGGCCACCTTTCGCGCCAGGTGAACGATCGCAGCGTGCCGCTGTGGGTCGTGTTGTCTTGCCACACCGCCATGGCGCTCGGCACCATGACCGGCGGATGGCGGATCGTGCGCACGCTCGGCATGGGTGTCGCCAAGCTACAACCGGTGGGCGGGTTCGCCGCCGAGACCAGCGGCGCGCTCACGCTGTTCGTGGCCACCAAACTCGGAATCCCCGTGTCGACGACGCACACGATTGCGGGGGCGATCATGGGCGTCGGCAGCGTCACGAAGTTGAGCGCGGTGCGTTGGGGCGTAGCGAGCCGCATGTTGCTCGCTTGGGTGCTCACGATCCCGTGCGCGGGCCTGATCTCGGCCCTGGCCTTCCTGCTGGCGACTTTGTTCGACATCCCTAGCTGAGCCCATCACGGCTCACAGCGTTCAGCTGGCAGCTCGGCCACCCAGGCCGTGAGCAGCGTGAGCCCCTCCTGATCCGCCAACGTCGACGGGCCACGAGGCATGTGAATGCGCGGCTGCTCCGAGCGCATTCGGGCCAGAAATGCCGATTGTTCCGGGTGCCCCGGGACGAGCACGCGATCGCGCCCATCGACCGAGCGTGTCGGGCGACAACTCGGCATCTCTTGGCGCGTCGTGTACTCGAGCCCCCAGAACAGGTCCGTGCGCTCGGCGCTGCCTCCGGGGCCGTGGCAGTGGCTACAGTTCGCGTCCAAGTAGCTGCGCGCACGTGCGTCGAGCGAGGCGTTGCCCATGGGGTCGGAGAGCAACGAGTGTTCCGGGGGGCGCCGATCGATCAGGCCGAGCCGAACGAAATGCGCAATCTGGTCGTGCGTTCCATCGGTGTAGTCGGCCGCGTAATCGAGCTGTCGCGAACGGATGCCGAGCGCACGCCCTTCGTGGCAGCCCGCGCATTGCGAAGTGCTCGGCACGTGAAACACCTGCTCCCTTCGTCGTCCGCGCTCGTCGATCCACGCGACCGGCACGTCCAAGTCGCCGCGCGATGCCCTCGCGTCGGTCTGCGCGTCGTTCCAGAGGTACGTCGACGCGGTGAAGCCGGACTCCGTACGCACCAAGAAGCGCGTTTCGATCAAGCGCTCGCCGAGTCCTGGATCACGTAAATCGCGGGCAAATGAGAAGGTTTTCAGCAAGTAGCTCCCGACGGGCAACTGCCAGTGATCGGCACTGGTCTGGATCTGCGAGCCCGGTGGCAGGTACAAAAAACGGCGCTTGCGAGCGCCATCGGCATACAGCGGAGCATTGACGTCGTACGGCACGAAGCCGTCGCGCGGGACTTGTTTGGCGGGATCCCCGGTGAAGATCCCGAGCTCAGATAAACGCTCGACGGGCGTCACGGCGCCGGGTGGGGCGATCGGTTGGAGACGGCTGCAACCACCGAGAGCCAGCAACGCCAACGTCAAGAGGGCAGCCGCCAAGAACGCGGCGGCACCGCGCACATGATTCCAGAGGCTCCATCCGGCAACGTACCCGGGCCAGTAGCGCTCCGCCTCGGCGCCGTCGGCTGGCAAGCTCGACAGCGCAAGGTTGCGCGGCACGTGATAAAGCCTGGTCACGAGGATCGTGCCCACGAGGTACATGCAGCAGCCCGCGAGCCGCAGGCCAGCTCCCAATCCCCCGCCGCGCGCGAGGCCGCCCAGCGCACTCAGCGCGATCACCAGGCACGCGAGCGCCGTTCCCAGGAGCACCCCCAAGAACCAGCGGTTCAACACGACCACGTTGATCGACTGCATCGCCCGGACGCCCTGGGCGGGGCGCAAGCGCGCCAAGGCGGGCATCACGAAGCTGGAAAATCCGAAGAAAACTCCAGAAATCAGCCCGCAGCCCAGGGCCGCGAGCAGGGTGATGAGGAGCGTCATGAACAGCAGTCTGGGCCGTGCACAGATGCATCGCTACTGACAACAAATCAGGATATCGTTGCATTCATGCAACGCCAAGGAAGCTCGAGCGAGTCAATTCGCTGGGACGACGTGCGGCTATTTCTCGCCCTGTGCCGCGCGCGCACCGTGAGCGAAGCGGGGCACGCGCTGGGCGTGGACTCCTCCACCGTCTCGCGCCGACTCAGCGCGCTAGAAGGAGCCCTCGCCGCCACCTTGTTCGATCGCAATCACGAGGGGATCTCGGCGACCAAAGCCGCGGAAGATCTGCTACCGGTCGCCGAAGAGATGGAAGAGGCGATGCTGCGTTTCGCGCACGCCGCCGACGGCCTGGAGCGTGAAGCGTCGGGACTCGTGCGCGTCGCATGCCCGCCGGACGTGGCCAACGTGGTCATTGCTCCGCTCTTGCGTGAGCTGTTCGCGCTTCACCCCAAACTGCGGGTCGAGATTGCGCCCGGCGAAGCGGTGATCGATCTGACCCGGCGAGAAGCCGATCTCGCGTTGCGCACGGTGCGGCCCGCACAAGGGGACCTGGTCGTCACGCGGCTGGCCCAAGTGCGCTGGGTGGTCGTGGCCTCCGCCGAACTTTCGCGCGAGCTCGGTTCGCTGCGCTCCTGGGCCGACGCGCCGTGGGTGGGCTGTGGGCCGCGCCTCGCGCAGATCGGTCCGGCGAAATGGCTCGCGGCGCACGCGCCGGGCGTCGACCCCGTGGTGCGTTCGGACAGTGTGATGGTCCAGATTGCGGCCGCCAACGCCGGCGTGGGCGTGGCTTTGGTACCCGAGCCGAGCGCCGAGCACTATGGATTGGTACCGTTGAAGCTCGCGGCCAATTTGCGCGCCGATGCGGCAAACTGGCCAACTGACGAGCTATTTTTGGTGACCTTGCGCGTGCTGCGCGAGGTGCCACGAGTGCGCGCAGTTTGGGATCTGCTCCTGCAACGCACCGGCGGCCGAGCGGCGCGCTCAGCGGCGAATCACCGCGTCCGGTAGCTCGTTCGTGTCGTCGGTTTGGCGGGGGGCCGCGGCGGCCAAACGCGGTTCGAGATCGGCGATCACTTCCAACAGGCCGTCTTTGAGACGGCCTTCACGCACGCGGGTGATGATGCGCTGCACTTCTTCAGTCCAGCCGGCTTGCCCCAGCTGCGCGTGAATCGTCGCGTCACCGAGCAGGACCACGCGGCGTTCGAGTTCCGACACGAAGATCAAGAGCGCGGTGCGGCCCTTGGTCCCGTACAAGCCGCGCTCGGCGAACAGCTGAAAAGCACGGGCGTGGGCCGCTTGCTGTGCCTCGCCCGGCGAGACCAAAAAGCGCTGTAGCGGCAGCCAACCGAGCACGAAGAAGCTCGACACACCGGCCGAAAGCTCGATCAGCAAGGCGAGAGCCGGCGACCACCCCGGCAAGAACTCCAGCACGCAAAACGCCGCTGCCATTGCCCAAGCCACCGAAACCAACAGGCGGCCGCGCCAATAGTCCCCACTGCGCGGGACGACCGCCACGACCAACTCGGCGGCCGTGCCGCCCTCGACGCGCGTGACCGCTGCCTCGACCTCGCGTGCGTCAGCGTCCGAAAGGAGTGAAGTCGTCACCATGAGTCGGAAGCGCCGCCACCGCCAAAGCTCCCGCCGCCACCACCGGAGAAACCGCCACCG
>Ga0247757_10001389_pt1 | contig 16214 bp, 15 predicted proteins | sample UWRJL126311R4_FD_180929 | JGI IMG/M metagenome (GOLD analysis project Ga0247757, IMG submission 180929) | Plant litter microbial communities from Arlington Agricultural Research Station in Wisconsin, United States - UWRJ-L126-311R-4 | ecosystem: Environmental > Terrestrial > Plant litter >... | reverse complement strand
GGATACGCTTCATGTATCCTTCCAGCGTCTTGATGCTCTTTATGTGCGTCCGCGAATGGGCAACGTGCTGATCAGCGAGGGTGTCGAAAACCGGCACCGCGCGCTTCTCCTTCTTGGCCGCGCCAGGATCGCCACCCAGCGCGATCTCGGCGACCAGCTTGCGGGCGACCTTACGTGCTTGATCGAACGTCACCTGATCGGCGCGCGCGATCTTGATTTGCTTGAGGCGGCCATCGGGGCCGGTGGCGCGGGCATAATAGGTCTTGCCGCCAGACGGCCGGACTTCGAGAATCAGGCCCTTGTTGTGGTTGCAGTACAGGTCCAGCCGGGAACGGCCGGGCGGACATTCCGCCGCCGCGACAACCGCCGCGTCCAATCGTGTTTTCATGTGTCATTTCCTTTCTGATTTTGTCTCGGAATTGAGGGCGCACGACGTCGCCGCCGGCCGCCGAGGGGGCGGAACCGGGTGGGTCAAACGGTGCCGTGCGGTGCTCCAGCGAGCCGGAACGGGCAGTTTCAGGGGGCGGGGGAGCGGGCTTGGCGGCCAACGCCGCAGCGTCTCAGTTTTGCCCCCGGCCCCAGTTTTGCGCCGCGAGGTGCGACGGTGCCGGGGTGCGGCGCTGCGATGCTGAGACGCTGCAGCGGTCCCTCAGGTGCTGTCTGGGGGTGCCATCGGGCTCGGGTGGAGCGAGTAGATCATCGCGCCTCGGGCCTTTCTCTCGAAATACCATTTAGCCTGCGCGGGGTCGGTGCCGGTGTATTTCTCGATCACGCGGATCGCCGCGCGTTCGCTGATACCGGCCTGCTTCGAAGCCGCCTTGGCGAGCGGCATCTTCGCAAATTGCTGCGATCCGATGAGCGCCTGGATAGAGGCGATTACCTCGCTGTCCTCCTTCTCCTCTTCGATGCGCCGAAACCCTATCAGCTCGTCGGGGTCCAGCGGTCGAACCGACGCAAGGCGCTCCGCGTAGCTTGCACTTTCGCTATCCGTGTAGGTGTAGGCGACCGAACGCGCGCTTGGCCCACGGTTCTTGATGCACTCGAACGAGACCACCTTCTCCCCAGCGAACCCATCCTCCTCGACCGGCCCCATGATGAAGCAGGCATCGAAGTCGTCCCGGAGGTCAGTCGTGCCGCCAAACTGCAACTTGCCACTCGCGGCCGGCTGCTTGTTCGTGTGAGCGAAGCCCAGGATCGTGGCCCCCGCCATGACCGCCGCGCGACACGTCTGGGTGAAGTGGCTCGCCTTGGTCTTGTCCATGAGCGACGTGACCTTCTTGACGGTGTCGATGATGATGAGCGCGCCCTTCGCCGTTTGCCGGCCGGCCATCGCCACGAACAGCTCGGGGAGCATACTCGGCTCGAAACCTTGATAACCGGGTGCGATGGTGTGAACGCCAAGGTCATCCATCAGCCGGATCTTCGTCGCGAAGCCCGCGCTGCTGTCGTCCATGTTGATGTAGTAGACGTTATCCGGCGTGATGCGCCGTTCCGCCACCGCGTCCATCAAAAGCTTGAGCGCGACCAAGGTCTTGCCGGCGTTCGGTGGAGCGTACCAGACCGTTGCCTGCCCCGCGAGGCAGAGACTTCCCAGAAGCGGCTGCGGCTCGACGGCGAGATTGGCGAACTCATCCGCCTTGCCGCGCAGCGAGAACTGCGACAGCGGGTTGCCGATGATGATCGGATCGAGTTCCGGTTCAGGCGGCAGAGCCAGTGCGGCAAGGTGATCTGCAATCAGGCAGGACAACTCTTCCGGACAGGTGGCTTGCTTCTCCGTGCCCGCTGCCATGTTCGCCGGGAGCACAATTTGCTCGCCGGGACCGGCTACCGTGACGCCCGGTGCGACGATCGCCTTGAGGGCCGCGATGACCGCATCGTCGTCCACCCGGAACAAGCAGTAGGGCACGTCCGAAACCTTGAACGCAAGCCGCGGTGGGACGCCCATGCTCTTGAGCGTATTGACCGTTGTGGCGTTGTGCGCCGGGTCGGCGGGGAAGATTGCGACGATCCCTTCCGGTAGGCTGGCTGAAAGCGCATCCGGGGCGGAATTTCCGGGGTCGATCCTGAACCCCCATCGCTGCCAGAAGTTCGGCTCGCGGCTTGGGGGCTCTGATCCGCCGGGCGGCGAAATGATAATGTCAGAACCTTTGATCATGTGAATACCTAGTCGCAAACTGCGGCCCCGAAGCTCCCTCCGAGGCCGCGCTGGCATTAGTGTTGGGTTGAAAGAAGGGCGTACTGGCCGTCCGGGTGCCGGACCCACAGGTCGTGGGCCGGGTCAGTGCCGGTGTGCTTGGTGAGCAGTATTCCCGTGAGGCGGCCGGCAATCACGTGATGTTTGCCGACCGTTCTGACGATATCGTCACGGTGGGTGATACCTGCGTCGATACAGGCGGCGATCAGCGCTCGGCTTCCTTCCCTGAGAACAATGTCCCACTGATGCGCAGCGAGCATTTTCCGCCCCAGCGTGAGCAGCGCATATCGATAAGCCGCGCGTTCTCTTTTCATCGCCACCTGTCGAGGTGAGAAAGAGCGCCACCACTTCATTAGTCCGGCCAACCTGCGCCAAGGCGCAGCTTTCCGCTGGCCGAACGACATTTCGTTCGTCATCATTTTTGTCATCCGTAATTTGGTCCCGCGAGGGGTCTAACGTCCCCGCGCAGTGCATCGCTGGCAGTGGGATTTCGGCCTGTAAACGAGAAAAGCTCCTCGCATCGCTAAACTGAATGCAGCTTCTGCATGACAGTGGCTTCTCGCCCGTTTAGGCCCGAAAATGCAGCGCCAGCACCGCTCAGGAAGGGCGAATCAGTTGGCGGGATTGCAGGTTGGGAAGGGGGAATCCGTGTCGTCCCTGCGCGTCGAGACTCTTCGCCTATGTTGGCTGGAGGCCTTTATCGAGGTCGCCGAGACGGAGAACATCTCCGAGGCAGCACTGAACCTTGGCTATGATCAGTCAACCGCCAGTCGCTACATCCAGAGGCTGGAAAAGTGGTTGGGCAAAAAGTTGATCGAGCCCGGCAAGGTGTCCGATCTGGAGAATGCGCGCATATCGATCGGTCTCACGGATGAGGGTTTGGAATTCCGTGAGATTGCTGTTGCCGCCGTGGATGCGCTAGTCGGCTCTCGTACCGAAGCGGCGAGCCGAGCCGATCTCCTGGGGGAAATGGCCGTCATGCTCGGCAAAATGCGTGCCGCCCTCGACGGCATGAGAAACCCGCGCATTGCCGAGGCACAACCAAACGTAGAGGCGATGGAGGCCCTGTTTGAGTTGATGGTTTCCGATACCGAAGTCGAAGCGCCGATCGACGCGCTGAAGAACATCAACAAGTCTACGCGTCGGTTCTTTGGGATGTTCGAGAGGCGCAACCGCAAGCTGCCGAAGGCGACGTCCGGTGACGAGTTCGACGCCGAGTTTTTCCTAAAGCTGGCGGCCGAGCAGGAAGCTCAGAGGAAGTAGCCGGTTATTGCCCTCCAATTCGTTCGATCGCTTTTCCAATCAGACAAGCGGTCAACGTGATGCCGACGATTGCGAGCAGAGTTGCCGGGTGCTTTTCGACGATGCTGGCGAACGCCAAAATCGCAGCAAATGCCAACGTCTCTTTTGGCTTCGTAACGAGGCCGAAGACGATACCGACCAGCACCATGAGAACGAGTACCGCCGCCGCCGCTTGAAGCGCAGCGACGACGACACATGCGGTCAGCAGCAATCCAAGAAGGCGCATCATACGCCTTCCGCGTATCGTCGGCATAGGGCAAGCAGTTGGGGATCGACGCCCTGGGCGTCCTGGACGAAAAGCACATAGGCAAAACCGCCGCCGAACGACTCGACGAGTTCGTACCAGCCGTCGTGTCGCGCCAGCCAATCCCAGTAGGGACGGAAACCATTGCTGCCGAAACGGGCACCATCGATGGGCTCGACGAGTGGCGAGAAGCCGACCTCGCGAAGCAAATCCTCCTCGCGATCGCCCGGCTCGACGACCACAAACTCGGTACATTCGGTCAGATCGTGCTCGGCGGTGACGAGGCCCTCGATCCGGGCTTTGAGCAGTGCGAGCAGCTTCGGGTCAAGGTCGAGGGTCAGGGCGCTTTCCATTGAGGCGCGGTCGAAGAGGGTCTTCATATCAAGTCCTTTCGGGCATGAAAAAACCCGCTCCGAGGCGCGCTCGTGCGGGCTGCGGTTTCGAGAATTTCTGACGTTTGCGTGTTCGAGAAGGTACGCGCGGACCTAGTTTTCGCCGGCTGTGCTGTACGCGGCTTGATCCCGAAGGATCGACAATATCCTGGGATCGAGGCCTTTCGCGTCGGGCACGAAAAGCGCGATGCCGAATCCGTCGTCGGACAGAATCACGACTCCCTCCAGCCAACCACCATGATCCCGGACCCACTCGAATGCAGGCTCGGTGAAGAGCGGAAAACCGATGCCCGTTTCGATCGCGGCTATCGTGTCAAAGGGCTCCGCGACGACGAAGTGAACCAGATCACCGAGTTCATGGTCGCTGCCGGTATCGGTGAGTAGCTGGTTGCGACGGAGCGCCAGCAGGTGTTTCAGTTTGGGGTCGATCGGCGAGTCCAAGGCGAGCGCCAAGTTCTCCGCATTGCGAATGAGCAACATGCGAGTCTCCTGTTCTGGACAAAGAAAAAGGCCCCCGGAGGATGCTCCGGAGGCCGCGATGATGTTCGTGTGGGTCAGGTCAGGGGTAATGCACCGAGATCAGCGTCTTCCCCTGCGGTGTGGTGACGAGGCTGAACTCAATATCGAGTTCGCCGCGCGAGGTGATCGCCTTGCCGCTGCATCGCAGTGCCTCGCTAGGCTCGATCGAGGTTTCGGGCGCGATGTCGTTGATCTCGATGATCTCAGGCCCGTCCCCGGACTTCGACATGCCGATGACCTGCGACACCAAGCTCTGGCAGACCTTCGGCTTTTGCGCCTCAAGTTCAGCCTGTTTTCGGTCGGCAGCTTCCCGCGCCAGCGCCTCTTGATCGGCCTTCGCGCGAGCGTCGGCTTTGGCCCTTTCAGCGGCGGCTTGGCGTTCCTCTTCGGCACGTTGCGCGGCTTCCTTCGCGCCCTCGGGGGTTTTGGAATAGGCTGCTTCCATCTGACCGGCGTAGTTGCCGAACAAGACAATCGCGACGGGAACGCCGACATAGGCAAGAATCTTGCCGACGCGAGGAAGCTTGAAGAACGCGGGCGGGCTGTGGATCAGCGCGATGATGATCGCACCTGCCAGCGCCACCCAGAAAAGCACTACCGGCGCACCCGGAATGCTGAGCTTGCCAATGTCGATCGCCATGATGAGCGCCACCAATGCGAAGAATGCGGCGACCACCCATTGAAGAACGCGGAACAGAATGAAGGGCCGTTTCCAGCTCGCGACTTTCTCGATAGCTGGCGACGGCGGCGCGTGAGATATTTCGTTTTCAGTCATTGAGTCCTCCCGGTGATGATCAGCGTCCCCGATCCAGACCGGCGAACGCAAGCGAAAATGACACGATTGGTATACAGACCGGGGCGCGTGGTTGCGGCCAAGTCCAGGCATGGATTTGGTTCAGCTCCTTGGCGTGAATGTTCGGCGTTGCCGGAAACTGAGAGGCATGACGCAGGAGCAGCTGGCGCTCGAAGTTGGGATGGAGCGCAGCTACGTCAGTGATCTGGAGCGAGGCACACGCAACCCATCGGTGCGAGCGCTTGGGCGGCTGGCTGATGCTTTGGGGATCGAGGCGCAGGAGCTGTTGCGACGAAGCCGCAGTGAATAGTGCAAATTTGGCTGGCTTTGGACCTATCTAGATAAGTTACCCCAGCTGCCGCGTTTCCCCCGCGAGCCAATGGCGTGTCGTATGCTGCTTCGGGGCCTCCGAATTGAGCGACCGATTGGGCTTTCTTGGCGCGCTACAATGGCTAAAGTGGCTCTAACTGGGGAGCGGCAAATGCAGCATATATCCGCGCGGGACGCCAAAAATGGCTTTGGACGTCTGATCGATCTGGCCCGGGCCAAGCCTGTTTCCATCGACAAATATGGGAGGCCCGTCGTCGTGGTCCTATCGGTGGAGGAATATGAGCGCTTGTCAGCGCAGGGCAATAAGAACGGAACAAAAGCCTGATGGCTACCCATACTGACCTTGCAAATCTGATCTGGGACATCGCCAATCTCCTGCGCGGCCCCTATCGCCCGCCGCAGTATGAGCGCGTGATGCTGCCGCTTGTCGTGCTGCGTCGGTTCGATTGCGTGTTGGCCGATACGAAGGAAGCCGTCGTTGCGGAGGCCAGGCGCCGCGAAGGCAGCAAGATCGAAGGCGACGCGCTCGACAGCAAATTGAACCAAGTGGCAGGCCACCGCTTCCACAACCGCTCACCGCTCGATTTCAAAAAGCTCCTGGGCGATCCAGACCATATAAACCAGCACCTGCAAACCTATATCAACGGCTTTTCGGCCAATGTACGGAAGATCTTCGAGTATTTCGAATTCACCGCCGAGATTGAGCGGATGCACGAAGCAGGAATCCTGTTCCTAATCGTCAAGGAGTTCTGCGAGGTCGATCTGCATCCCAACAAGGTCAGGAATGACCAGATGGGCCTGATCTTCGAAAATCTGATCCGGCGATTCAATGAGCTGGCCAATGAAACGGCGGGGGATCACTTCACCCCCCGTGAGGTCATTACCCTCATGGTCGACCTGCTATTTATTGAAGACGACGCGCTGTTTCAGGAATCTGCGGCCGTGAAGACTATGCTTGACCCCGCCTGCGGAACCGGCGGGATGCTGGCGGAAGCGCAATCTTACATGCGCAGCCGAGGCGCTGCCGCAAGGCTGTACGTATATGGCCAGGATTACAACAAGCGCGCCTTTGCGACCGCCGCGTCCGACATGCTGATGAAGCAGGTTGATCACAACGGCCACGGCGAGAACGTGCAGTTCGGCGACACCTTCACCGACGACAAGTTCGAAGGTCTGAAATTCGACTATTTCATCGCCAACCCCCCTTTCGGCGTGGACTGGAAAAAGCAGCAGCGCGAGATCGTGCAGGAGCATGAGCGCGGCAAATCGGGCCGCTTCCATGCCGGCCTCCCGCGCGTAAATGATGGGTCGTTGCTGTTCCTTCAGCACATGATTTCCAAGTTCGAAGACGTCGCACCTGCCAAGCAGAAATATGGCTCACGCGCCGCGATAGTCTTCAGCGGTTCGCCGCTTTTCACCGGCGGTGCCGGTGGCGGCGAGAGCAACATCCGCAAATGGATTATCGAAAGGGATATGCTGGAGGCGATTGTCGCCCTGCCCGAACAGATGTTCTACAACACCGGCATCGGCACCTATATCTGGATCGTCACCAACCGGAAGGCCAAGGCGCGCAAGCGGAAGATCCAGCTCGTCGATGCCCGCGACACCTACATTCCGATGCGCCGCAGTCAGGGGGACAAGCGGCGCAAGATCGGTGAAGGCCCGGCGCTGGAGGGTGACGACCGCGCGGACGAGCCAGACCAGATTGGCGACATCGTTCGCCGTTACGGGCAATTCACCCATAGCGAGCATTCCAAAATCTTCGACAATGATGATTTCGGCTATACCCGTATCACCGTCGAGCGGCCCTTGCGGCTGCGTTACCGGATGACGGTGGAGGACAAGGCCCGCTTTCTCGATGCCGCACCGCATCTGCTTGATGATATTCAAGCCATCGACAAGCAGCTTGGCCGCGATCCGCTGTTGGATTGGAACAAGGTATCCAAGGACATTGATCGCGTCCTGAAGCAGCTCGGATCGAAATGGCGGGCGGCAGACGAGAAGCTGTTCCGCAGCGTGTTCACCGCGAAAGATGAAGGCGCGGAAAAGGTGCGCAAGGGCAAAGGATTCGAGCCCGATCCCGATCTTCGCGATTTTGAGAATATCCCCCTCAAGGTCGATATCGACGCCTTCTTCGCACGCGAGGTGCTGCCACACGTACCGGATGCGTGGATGGACCGGACGAAGGACAAGGTGGGCTATGAGATCAACTTCAACCGCCACTTTTACAAATTTGTACCGCCCCGTCCGCTCGCGGTTATCGATGCCGAACTGAAGGAAGCCGAAGAGGAAATCCTGCGACTGTTGCGGGAAGTGACGGAATGAGCGCCGCGTCGGACCGCCGGGCGATCCGCCTGAAATTTGCTGCGACCATCAACGATGAGGCGCTGCCAGAGAATGTCGATCCCGATTTTGAAATCGCCTACATCGACATCGGCAATGTAGATTCGTCCGGGACTGTTCATGAGATCGTTGATTATCGGTTCGAGGCCGCTCCCAGTCGCGCTCGAAGGATAGTTCGCGACGGCGACGTCATCATTTCAACGGTCCGGACATACCTTCAGGCGATTGCTCCGATAATTTTGCCGCCAGAGAATCTGATCGTTTCCACGGGGTTTGCCGTTGTCCGTCCTCGCCCAGATCGCCTTGATGCCGGTTTTTGCCGATATGCTGTTCGGGAACCTCGCTTTCTCGCTGAAGTAGAAATGCGCTCAACGGGCATCAGCTATCCAGCGATTAACGCATCTGAAATCGGTGACATAGCGATAGCTCTCCCCGAACTGTCCATGCAGCAACGGACAGGTGCTTTTCTCGACAATGAACTGGCCCAGCTCGACGACCTGCTGGAAGCCAAGCAAAATCTGCAAAAGCTGTTGGCCGAAAAGCGGCAGATCGTGGTGGCGGAGGCAGTCATGCGCGGGCTGGATCGCTCCGCCGCCCTGCGCCCCTCTGACATCGACTGGCTTGGCGATATTCCTGCCCACTGGAAAGTTCGTCGGCTTGCTACGCTGTTTGTCGAAAAGGATGAGCGGAACGAACCAGAGCTGCCGTTGCTGGAGGTTTCCATCAACACGGGCGTGTCCGTGCGGCAATTCTCGAATACCCAGATTGAGGGCACGGCAGCCGATTTCAACACATACAAGGTCGCTCGCAAAGGCAGTATCGCCTTCAACAAAATGCGAATGTGGCAAGGTGCCGTGGGTATGACACCCACCGACGGATTGATCAGCCCAGACTATGTAGTTGCGGCACCGACGTTGGAAATCGACGCGCGGTTTGCGGCGCTACTGTTCCGCACACCGCCGTTCAGCGCCGAATGCGCGCGCAATTCTCAGGGCATCACCTGGGATAGGCTAAGGTTGTATTGGGACGGTTTCCGCGACATCTCCATCGGATTGCCGCCATTGGACGAGCAGCGAGAGATTGCCGAGTGGGTTGAGACTGAAGCATCGAAAATCGATAAACTGGCATCCGCTACCGAACGCTCTATCGCCTTGCTCAAGGAACGCCGCGGCGCCCTGATCGCCGCCGCCGTCACCGGTCAGATCGATATTCCGGAGGCCGCATGAAGATCACCAGCCTGTCGCTGTTCAACCTGCGCTCGTTCGAATTTGCGGAGTTCACCTTCAACCCGCAATTTAACCTGATCGCGGGGATCAACGGCGCGGGCAAAAGCACGGTGCTTGACGCCATCCGCACCTGTGCCTCGCATATCCTGCCCGCGATCAGGCGGGGACCGTCAAAACCATTCGGCTTCGGGGTTGACGACATTCACGACGAAGCACCGATCGCCGACGCCACGCTGCACTTCACACTCGATGACGAGCCCTGCCGCTTTTCACTGCGCGAATGGCGCGAGCCTCGCGCCTTCGACAATGCCGAAAATCTGGAAAAGCTACGTCGCGAAATTCTCGACGCGGACCGATTGGGTGAACGCCCTCGCAAGCTGATCCGCGATCTGGCGGAGACGCTCGACACGCCAAGTCCGACCGTGTTCAATCCATCGGAAAATGGCCTCAAAGCCCTGTACGCCACGGATAAGAGCGCGCCGCTGGTGATCTACTTCTCGACAGCGCGAACGCAATTGAGCGGTAGAAAAGAAAGCAGCTCCGCAGCGGCGCAAGGGGCGGGGGCTGCCTATGTGCGGGCTCTTGGTGTCAGGGAGCTCAGTGTTGTCCAGCTTGCCGACTGGTTACGCGCCCAACAAGCGTTGGCAATAGAGCGTGAAGCATCGCGGCACTTGGTGGACGTTGTAGAGACAGCAGTTCGCCAGTTTCTGCCTGGCTTTCAGAACCTGCGCCCAAGTAAGGTTGGGCCGTCGCAGCTGCTCATAGACCACGAAAACACCACGCTGCACCTTCGGCAATTGTCCGACGGCGAGCGCAGCGTGCTGGTCCTCATCCTCGACATCGCCAAGCGGTTGACCCAGGCCAACCCGTATCTGTCCGACCCGTTAGCTGAAGCCGAAGCCATCATTCTGATCGACGAAATCGACCTTCACCTGCATCCGCAGTGGCAGCGCAAGATCGTCGGCGATCTGACCCGGACCTTCCCGAGCTGCCAGTTCATCGCCACCACGCATTCGCCACAGGTGATTGGCGAGGTTGCCCACGACCAGATTCAGATGATCGACGGGGACAATGTGTTTGTGCCCCCGCACTCTTTCGGCGTCGATTCCAGCCGGGTGCTGGAAGAGCTGATGAGCACCAATCCGCGTAACGTTGCCGTCGATGAAAAGCTGACCAAAATCGCCAAGCTCATCGGCGAAGAGAAGGAAAAGGAAGCGCGAAAGGCAATCGACGCGTTGGCCAAGGAAATTGGCGAAAGCGATCCAGAAATTACGCGTGCCCGCCTCTTGCTCGAGTTCATGGACGAGGGCGACGAATGAGGGCCATTGCAAAGGGCAATGAGCCTGCCTGCCTTACCGAGCACCGCGCAAATGTTCCCAGCGACTATGGAAACTATCAAGGCAAACCGGCACTACGGGCAGCCTTGGTTGCCGAGCAGCGGGGGCTCTGCTGCTATTGCACGTGCCGCATTTATGCCGACGGGCAGAAGATGAAAATCGAGCATTGGCGAGGCCAGACGAACTACCCAGACCTCCAATTGAGCTACGATAATCTCTTGGGAGCCTGCCGGGGCGGTGAAGGTGAGCCGCTTGTGAATCAGCATTGCGACACGCGAAAAGGTAGCCGCGATCTGATGGTCAATCCATCAAGTCTTGCCCCAGAAATCGTCAACGGCATCCGCTATCAAGCGAATGGCGAAATACGATCCAGTGACCCTCAACTTGATGATGAATTGGATGACATTCTAGGCTTGAATGTAGCTGTATTGAGAAATAGCCGAAAGGGCGTTTTGGACGTCGTTCTTGAATGGTGGCAGAACAAAACGCCAAACCACGTGCAGGTGCAGGCGCGCATCGATAGATTCGACAATGGCATTGGCGAACTTGAGCCTTTCACGCCCGTCGCAGTCTGGTTTTTGAAACGGAAGTTGGCCGCATGACCAAGGTACAGCCCGCCCGCCATACCGAAGAAGCGTTTGAGATTATCGTCGAAGGCGTTTTGCTGGCGAACGGGTACGCCTCGATTAAACCGGACAAATTCGATCGCGCGTCAGCCATCTTTCCGGAGATTGTGCTCGACTTCATCCGCGTCACCCAACCCAGAGAATGGAAGGCGCTGGAAGCGCTGCACGGAGACAAAACCGGCGCGCAGGTACTGGCCGATCTGGTCAAGTGGATCGATGCCAACGGGTCGCTCTCGACCCTGCGGCACGGCTTCAAATGCTATGGCAAAACCCTGCGCGTAGCGAGCTTCAAGGCGGCGCATGAATTGAATGCTGAGCTGGAAGCGCGGTACGCCGCCAATGTCGTCAGCGTCACTCGCCAGCTTCGGTATTCGGTCAAGAATGGCAACGAGCTGGATTTGGTGCTGAGCGTCAACGGCATTCCGGTGGTGTCGATCGAACTCAAGAACGCCCTAACACGCTCTTCGGTGGAAGACGCGATTCATCAATACCGCAATGATCGCGATCCACGCGAACCCATCTTTGAATTCAAGCGACGTATCCTGGCGCACTTCGCGGTTGATACCGATGCCGTTTTCATGACCACGCGCCTTGCCGGTCCGGCGACACATTTCCTGCCATTCAACCGAGGGGACAATGGCGGAGCAGGCAATCCGCCCGACGCGAAGGGCAGAAGTTACCGCACGGCATACCTCTGGGAACAGGTCTTGCAGAGGGACAGCCTGCTAGATTTGCTCGCCCGATTTGTTCACTTGCAGACTGAGGAAAAGCGCGACGATGCAGGGCGAAAGGTCAAGAAGGAAACTCTGATCTTCCCGCGCTATCACCAGCTTGAAGCCGTGCGGGATCTGGTCGCGGCCGCGAAAACGGATGGCCCCGGCCAAAATTACTTGATTGAACACTCTGCGGGCAGCGGGAAAAGCAACACTATCGGTTGGCTGGCACATCGCCTTGCCTCATTGCACGATGACGCGAACGACCGAGTTTTTGACAGCGTCATTGTGATTACCGACCGGGTGGTGCTCGACAAACAGTTGCAGGACACGATCTATCAGTTTGAGCACAAGCATGGCGTTGTTCAGAAGATCGACGACAATTCACGGCAGTTGGCAGAGGCCCTTGAGGGCTCGGTGCCGATAATCATTACGACGTTGCAGAAATTTCCCTTTGTGTCCCGACAGCTCGTCCGCCTCGCCGAAGAGCGCGGGTCGGCAGGCGGCGGGGTGCTCAAGACCCGACGCTTCGCGGTGATCATTGACGAAGCGCATAGCTCGCAAGGTGGCGAAGCTGCCACCGATGTGAAGGAGGTCCTCGGTGGTCAGGCCCTGAGAGAAGAGGCCGCGCGCTATATGGCCGAAAATGACCGTGTCGGCGAAGATGAGTTGTTCCGCAGCATGGCGAAGCGCGGGCGCCAGGCCAATATCAGTTTTTTTGCTTTCACAGCGACGCCCAAGCACAAGACATTGGCCGTGTTCGGCAACGGCGGCGAGCCAGCCCATCGCTACACGATGCGACAGGCTATCGAGGAGGGTTTTATCCTCGACGTTCTAAAGCATTATACCACTTACGCGACGTATTTCCGTCTTCTTAAAGCCAGCGATGACGACCCTAATGTCGTTCGAAAAAAGGCTGCCTTGGCGCTGGCGCGCTTCCTAAAGCTGCATCCGCACAACATTTCGCAAAAGACTGAGGTGATGGTCGAGCACTTCCATGCGGCGACGCGACATAAGGTCGGGGGGCGGGCAAAGGCCATGGTCGTGACGGGATCACGACTGGAGGCGGTGCGCTACAAGCAGAGCTTCGACGCCTACATCAAAGCAAGGGGTTATGCGATCAAATCCCTTGTCGCGTTCTCCGGCGCGGTCCCGGACGACAAGCTGACTGATGTAACCTACACCGAAGAGGCCATGAATCTGGGCGTCCGGGAACGGGAATTGCCGGACGTTTTCGCGTCATCCGAGTATCAGGTCCTGCTGGTTGCCGAGAAATATCAGACCGGTTTCGACCAGCCACTTCTTCATACCATGTATGTGGACCGAAGGCTCGCCGGCATTCAGGCGGTTCAGACGTTATCTCGCCTCAATCGCATACATCCCTTCAAGGAGGACACTTTCATCCTCGATTTCGTAAACGACCGGCACGAGATTCAAGAAGCCTTCAAGACCTACTACGACGGCGCCGAAATTGGCGAAGAAGTCGATCCCGGTCGAATGTACCAAATCAAGGGAGAGTTAGATTCGAGTGGCTTTTATTCTTTCGCCGATGTCGAACTTTTTTCAGAAGTATATTTTAAGCCTAAGCTGAAGCAGAGCCCCGCCGATCATCAAAAAATGAACGCGATCATTGACGGGCCAGTCAGCAGCTTCACCGCGGTCAGCAAGAGTGACCCGGCGGAGGCGGAGGTACTGCGCGGGAAAACTCTCGCATTTTGTAGTTTGTACGGCTTCCTCAGCCAAATCATTCCGTATCAGGACTCCGACTTGGAACGGCTATACGTCTTTCTTCGGCACGTGTCGTCTAAGTTGCCCAAGAGGGGTGGCGGCCCATCCTACCAATTCGATGATGAGGTCAGGCTCGATTATTATCGCCTGCAAAAAGTGAGCGAGGGTTCAATTAGCCTGTCCGACGGGACTGCGAAGCAGCTTGACGGACCATCGTCCCTCGGGTCGAGGATTGCGCGGGATGAGCAGATTCCGCTTTCCCGGCTGATTGATGCAGCCAATGAGCGCTTCGGCACTGATTTCAACAATGCCGACCAGCTCTTCTTCGACCAGCTTGTCGAGGCGGCCATGGCAGATGCGAACTTACGTCAGGCTGCCATTGCCAATCCGGGCGACAAGTTTGAACTGCTTTTCAAAAACCTGCTGGAAGCTCTTTTCGTTGAGCGAATGGACCAGAATGAGGAAATATTCGCTCGTTTCATGAACCACAAAGCGTTCCAGGATTTCGTCACCACGCGGCTGGCTTCAGAAGCATACGCCAAACTCAGGGAGCCGGCGCCAGACTGAAATCTCGTTCGATGTAAGATGACGCATCACTACGTGGCTTTAGCGGCGCTATCCGGGAACCATGAGCAGGGGACAATAATGAAACTCAACCGCCAGCAAATCCAAGCGAAGGCCCGTGCGATCCTCGAAGCTGAAACGGGTGGCATTCGCTGGGGCGAGCTGCTCAAGCGCATTTACGGCGATGATCCGGAAACCCCGCAGAACAGCATCCACGGGGCACTTCAGAACCTCTTTGTCGTATCGACGGATATCGTGAAAGTGGCGCGGGGAACCTACCAGCTTGCACAATATGTGGCAGCTGATGATGCGCTCGCTAGCGTCCAAGAAGCTGAGAGCGTGGCTGTGCCAGTCAAAGCGGAAACTCCCGGTTCCGAACCCCTAACCGAGCAAGATTTCTACGTTAGCTTCGCGGAATGGCTAGAGGAGAATGACGAAGCAACGGTCGCGTCAGCATTGGGAGGCAGCAGTCTAGGCGGAAAATGGGGCACGCCAGACGTCATCGGCGTGCTGAAGCCGCGGGCCCAGGATATCTTTAAGTTCGAACCGCAGATCGTAACGGCAGAAATCAAGGCCGTGCCCAGCCAACCGGTCGTCGCCTTTGGGCAAGCGGTCGCCTATCGGCTTTTTTCTCATAAGAGCTACATCGTCGTGCCGAACTCCACGAGCAGTGACGATATGAACCGGCTGAAATCGCTTTGCAGCATTCACGGCGTGGGATTGGTCACTTTCGCGCTGAACAAGGATCAACCGGATTATTCCGTTGTCGTTCTACCGGTGAACGCGGCTCCGGACATGTTCTACGTCAACAATATGCTGGAGCGCCTTAAATCCAGCGAACCCAAGCTGTTGAACAAGCTGTTCTGAAGCTGCGAACTAGCGCATGCTACCGCACTATCGCCGATGACCATGAGAAACACCGATCTCACGACGGCCATGAATCCGGTCCTCATATGGAAGGTGAAGAGGTCATCTCGCAGATCGGATTTCAGAAGCGTGAGGTTGCTCATTTGGGGTCTGGGAGAGTCGCGTACCGTTCAGGATTTTTCGCCGTCCTTTCAATTCCAACCGAGCGACCCTCGGGGGCCAGCCGCGGTAGAAGGATCACATGCCGTCGCTGAAAAGTCGGGCGCGGTCGATTTTGCCTGAACTTGTGCGCTCAAACTCGCGTCGGAAAATCGGTCTGACTACCGTGTCCAAATCTTCCAAAAATCGCAGAACGATTTCATCTCGCAAGTGCCCAAGGTCTGCCGCCATATTGCCCGTTTCGACGAACAGTGAGTGCTCACCGTCGTCGCACACAAACGCGGTTGAAAGTCCCGGCAGAAGCGTCTCGATCACCGCGTAGAGATCGTGGGGCTCAACAATTAGACCTGACCGATTCCGTACGACCTCCTCCATCCGGCCGATCAAGAATAAGGACGAGTCAACCAGATACCCCTGATCTGATGACAGTATTTTCCCACCGTCGCCGTCTGAGGTGGCGTCCGTGATGACGCCAATGGCTCCCACCTCGTACCCTGACGGGGTCTTGCCAATCGGGTACTCGACGAAGAGTTCGTCGAAAATAAAACTTCGTCCTACGCTGGCGAGTGGCCGTCCCTCCGCGCCGTTCCATATCGAACCGAGCCCTTCGGTATTTCCCCACATCTCGATCAGCCTAAAGTCGCACTGCGACAGGTGAAGCTTTTCATGAGCTCCGAGGCGTTCACCGAGCGAGAGCCAAACTTGGAGGCGAGGTAACGCGGCAAGCAATTCTGCCCAGCCGATCTCGTGAAGAATACGTCTCAGCTGGCTCGGGAGTAGAAAGAGGTGGGTGCCCTGATGCGCGCGAATACCCTGCACGAGAGCTTCGGTCGGTCGGCTGCTGACAAACGTAACCGAGCCCCCGGCCAGCATGGTC
>Ga0247757_10001388_pt1 | contig 16229 bp, 3 predicted proteins | sample UWRJL126311R4_FD_180929 | JGI IMG/M metagenome (GOLD analysis project Ga0247757, IMG submission 180929) | Plant litter microbial communities from Arlington Agricultural Research Station in Wisconsin, United States - UWRJ-L126-311R-4 | ecosystem: Environmental > Terrestrial > Plant litter >... | reverse complement strand
CGGGCAGCTGCCCGGCGGCCGCGAGGTCCGCCGTCCACACGCGCCCGTTCAGGCCCAGCAGGAACGAACCATCCGCGTCCGGCCGCTGCGGCCACCCCACCTGGTTCACCTGCGCGCTGGCAGTTGCCGGCGGAATGCCATCTTCCGGCAGGTCGTAATACTGCCCTGCCCCATTCGAGCTGAAGTACACGCGGCGGCGGTCGGGGTTCCACTGGGCGACCGACGCTCCGCTTCCGACCTGCTTCGCCAGCGTCACGAGTTCGCCACTGGATCCAAGGACGTGATTGAGGACTCCGTCGAACACCGTCGCGGCGCTCACGATCGTCAGCTCATCCGCCGCAACGAGGCCGGCCGACGTGCGCTGGAAGGGCAGCACGCTGAAAAGCTGCTCGCTCGGCGCCGCGCCGGGGAACACGTCCGTGATGGCGCCATCGTTGTAGGCCAGTGCCAGGCGGTCGATGGCCGGCGCATAGCTGCTCCAGACTTGCCCGCCGCGCAGGGGAATCGAGGGCAGGAACTCCCGCGTGCCGGTGTCCCACCGCACGATGGCCTGCTCCGAACGGCTCAGGAGATGGATCACGCCGCGCGGATCGAGGAACGCATCCTCGATCGAGAACTGCCGCTCGACCGGAATCGTCTTGGGCGCGGGCGGCACCGGGACCAGCTCCGTCGCGGCGACCTTCGCCACGAGCGGCGTGATCGTGCCGGTTTGCGGAGCACCAAAGGCATACAGCGAGGTCCCGCGCCGGGCCAGGCTCCAGCCGACAAAGGGGAGCGTCGCCTCGCCCGACTCGACCAGGTTCGCCGCAGCGTGCGCCATCAGGCGGCGGTTGTTCAATGTCACGGCCGTCCCATCGTCGAGGAACACGAGGTCCTCGAAAGGCAGCTTGATCGCGCCCGCGTATTTCAGCCCGGTGGGCGAATAGAGGGTGCCCGAATTGGTGATGAGGCGCGCTCCGTCGGGGCTGACATACGCGCGATCGATCGTGAAGGCATAAGTCCGCTCCCCCGTGGACTGCGCCTCCCAGACCGCCGTGCCGTCGCCCGCGAAGCCATAGCGCCGCAACAAGGAGGTGTCATTCGGATCGACGATGAAGAGCTTGTTCGCGACTGCGGAGTACACCGTCAGGTCGGAGCTGGTGTAGTAATTCGTGGTCAGCGGTCCCTCGGCGAGCGTGGCGCGGTCAAACGCCCGCAGCTGGTTCGAATCGCGGACCAGGATCCGCGATCCGGTGGCGATGATGCGGACGATGTTCGAATAGAGATTTTGCGCCACCGGCGTCTCCGTCTGGAGACCGGGCAGCGGACGCAGCGCGAGCTCCATGCCATAAGCGACGTAGACTCCTTCCGCCGTCGGCAGGAACGCGGTCGGCACTTTCCCCACCGGGAGGTTCACCGCCGGCAGCCAGGCCTCGTTCGCGAGGTCGTAGCGCTGGATCCGCGCCGGTGTCTTTTGCAGGAAATACATGATGTCGCCCGACTGCGCGGCATCGAGCCACGGGGCCGCCGTCGTGGGATTCTTCCAGAGCACCGGGATGTCCGGGCTCATCACGATGCCGGCGGGGTTGGTGATCCGGAGCGCGTAGTTGCCGGCGTCCGCCGCCGTGGCGGCGTAGGTGTAGTAGCTGCGATCGGTTGCCCCCGGAATCGCGACGCCATCGTGGTACCACTGGTAGGTCGCGCCCAGCGGCGTGGCCTCGAAATCGATATCGACCCGGAAGTAGCTGTTGCTGGTCGCGATCGTTTCACCGCGGCTCTGGGAGCGGATCACCGGCAGCGGCGTCGGCAGGACCGTGAGGACGATCGGCGCGCTCGTGACCGAGCCGACGAAGTTCGTCACCTTCAGCTGATACGTGCCGGCGTCGGAGGCCTTGAGCTCCGGAAACCCGACCGTGTTGCTCGTCCAATCCGGCAGGACCACGCCATCCTTGGTCCACTCGTAGGTCAGGGTCGGAGAGCCGGTCACCCCGACACTGACATAGGCGCCGACCGTGCCGGCGGGCTGGGTCCACCCGGGCGGCTGAAAGTTGATCGACGGAGCCACGGCCGGGTTGACGGTGACGAGTACCGGGTTGCTGGTGGCGGAGCCGGCCGGGTTCGTGACGACCAGCCGGTAGGTCCCGCTGTCCGCCGGGGTGACGGAGAGGTTGTGGATTTCCCAGCTCGTGAGCTCGGGAACGGGGACGTTGTCGCGCGTCCATTGGTACGTCGTCGGCCCGTTGCTGGTGATGTTGCTGGTGATGTGGAGCGCGTCGCCGTAGGCCAGGAGTCGGTCGTAAGCGTTCATCAGGCTGACGGTCGGCAGCACGGCCGCCGTGACCGTGAGCACGGTCGCGTCCGAGGTCGCACTCCCCTCGCTATTGGTGGCCACGAAACGGAACTCGTAGCCGGTCAGCGCGAGCGTCGGCGAGGCGATGGAGAGCACCGCGGTCGCCGACCCGCTGTAGGTCCCCGAATCGCTGAGGTCAGCCCACGTCCCGCCGGCTCCCGCCCGCCACTGCCAGTGGTACGTAGGTTCCGGCACCCCGTACGCATAGGCGTAAAGCTGGAACGGCGTCGTCTCGACCACCGAGACGGGATAGATCGGATAGAGGATCAGCGGCGCCTGCGGTTCCTCGGCGGCCAGGGACAACGAGCAATTGCCCGTGAAGGCCAGCACACTGGCGATGAACAGCACCGAGCGGAGAAACCGGGAGTATGACATGGGGAGGAAGACCGACCAGGACGCGCTGCGGGGGAACAACGTCGCCTCAGAAAAGAAGCAGGGCCGCCGCTCCGGTCAATGACCTACGCGAGTGGCGCTGCTCTTTCATTGGATTGATTCCTGCCGCTCAGTACTTCCCCTGCCGGCCCTCGAACTGGCCGTAGAAGAGCCAGTGCAGGAGGGCTTCGCGGTAGCTGTTGCCGATTACGGCGGCGACGTCGGGATTGAGCGCGAGATAATCGGCGGGGCGGAAGAGTTCACCGAAGACGCGGCCCTCGTTCACGCCGGTGTCGCGGTAGTGCAGCCACGAACCGTACAGGTCGTCGCCAAGGCCGACCACGATGTCGGGATACCGGACGCGATAGTCCGCCACGTCGAACCCGCCCGGAATGCGCCGGCCTTCGCGCCGGCCGTAGAAGAACCAGTGCAGCGCCGCGGCGCGGATGTCGGTGCCGAACACGGCGGCGAGATCGGGATTGGTCGCGAGGTAGTTGTACGCCTCGAAGTCACCATCCGAGCGCCCTTCCAGCGTGCCGTACGCCACGTAGTGGTGCCAGACCGTGACATTGCGCACGGCCTTGGGCGTGATGTCGCCGAAGACCGCCTGCAGGTCCGGATACCGCGCGAGGTAACTGTCGACATTGAAGCCGATCGGCACCCGGCCCATGCGGTCCTCGACCGGGTGACCCCAGGTCAGCCAGTGCATGAGGGCCTCCTGCTTATTGGTGCCGAACGAGGACTTCAGGTCAGGGTTCAGCTCGAGGTACTCGTCGACAATGAAGTTGGCATCGTACGAGCGGCCCTCGAACACGCCGTAGTTGTAGTAGTGCAGCCACGCGCCGTATTTGTCGTTGGCGAAGATCGCCGCGATGTCCGAGTTACGCAGGAAGTAACCGGCCACACTGAACCCCGCCGGGATCCGGTCGCCGTTCTTGCGCCCGGTGGTGTACCAGTAGAGCGCCGCCGCCTGCGGCGTGGCGCCCGCGTTCGGATACTGCGCCATGTATGCCTGAACGTTGAAGTCACCGTCCGTGCGGCCTTCGCCCAAACCGTATTTCCAATAGTGTTCCCATGCTTTCTGGGCGCGATCCGGCGAACTACCGATCCCCGCCGCGACATCCGGGTTATTCGCGAGGTAGGCTTCGCCATCAAACAGCACTGGTCGTTGCGGCGGATACTCCGGATGGTTGGAAACCGTCGCTATTTTCACCAGACCATCCGTGACCAGATGGAAAGTGAGGTACTGCTCCACGGTGGTTACGACCACCAGCGTGGAACTGTTCACTAGGAAGACGCGCTGCGGCCTGCCCGCCAAGTCGATCTGGGAAACCAGCTGGAAGTTGTTACGCGACCATTTCTGCAATCGAGTGCCGTCCGGCCTGATGCGAATCGTATACAGGCTGTCGGACGTCCAGACGCCGTCAGTCACGGGGTTGCCGAGCGCTCCGATCTGCTGCAAATCCGCGTCGAAAATCCGGCCATTGGTCGCTAGGATCAGCGTACCCTCGTCATTCGGACGTAGCGGACCGTCGACCCCTGTCCCAAATCCCCCGCCGGCTCCGGTCAAGTTTCCGCCAATAGGAACATTCCTGAATCGGAACAGGTGGGCGTCCTGATCACTGAAGTAGAGCCGCCGTTGCGCACTCAGCCAGGTCCGGGCGTACATCCCATAAGGGGAGTCGGAGAAGTACCGGCTTTCGCCGAGGTCGTCCAACGCCAGGTCATACGATGAGCCGCCGTAATACAATCTCAGGAACAACAGGTCGTCCATGGCCACGAGATCCCGCTCCACGTTATCCTCGGGGACACCTGTGAAGGGCTGCTCTCCGAGGTTGCCGGCCGGAAAGAGGTCGGAGAGGGTGCCATCCGCGTAGTTCAGGACCAGCCGGTCGACGAAAGGCGCATAGCTCGAGAACTGCGGCGCAGCCCGCAAGGGCAGCGTTTCCAGGAACTCCCGGCTCGCCGGATCCCATCGCACCACGCCCTTCTCGGACCGGCTGACCACGTGGACGATCTTGTTCGCATCAATGAAGAGGTCGTCGACGGACACCCACGACTTCACGGGAGAACGGGGAACAGGTGGCGCCGGCGGAACGAGGCCGGCAACAGCCACTTTCTGCACCGAGGGATTCCCGATTGGGCCGAACACGAACAAAGTTCCATTCTTCTCGAAAAGAGTCGCTCCCGGCGAGGCCAGCACCACTTCGCCCGCCGGCGCGAAGCCGGACCCGTGATAGCGGGACAGCTTCTTCCCCCGCAGGGCAACCACATCCCCATCCGCCAGGAGCGCGAGATCGTCGTAGGCTTTCGCCAGGCTCCCCCGGTACTCGAGCGACGGATTCGAATAGACGACGCCGTTGTTGTTGAAAACGAGGGACTCGTCGGCCGAAAGCGTCAGCTCCGTCCCGCGCGCGAAAGCCCCGAAGTACGGACCGAACTGACGCTCGCCGATCACTCCGTCCGCCGACACCGGGAGCGTCATGGGACCGCTATTTCCCGGGCGCATCGCGATGAAGCGACCGGAATGGGCGGAATAGGCCTCACGGCCGGTCTCCACCAACTCCCATACTCCATAAGAATTCGAATCCGGTCCTGCGGCCAGGGTCGCGCGGTTCCTCGATCGCAGCACGGAGCCATCGAGAAAGTAAATATACCGGTCCGCCACCACGAGCCGGAAGATGGTCGAGCTGCTGGTCGCCACGGCTGTTTCCGTCGCCAAGTCGAGCGGTCGCCAGACCAGTTCCTTGTCGTAGGCGATGAAAACGCCCTCCGCCGTCGGCCGCATCGCCGTGGGCACCTTGCCGTCCGTCAGGTATACCGTTGGCAGCCAGGCTTCAGCCGTGAGATCGTAACGCTGGATGCGCCCCGGCGCATTCATGAGGATGTACACGATGTCGCCCTGCCGACCAAAGTTGGACCACCGATGGTTACCGGTCAGGATGGTAACCTCTGCATCGGGAGAAACGCTTTTCCCATATTGATCCGCGATGGTATAAGAGTACACGCCGGCGTCGGCGAATGCGGCCGGATCCTTGGTGTACATGGTGTGGGTGGCGTCGGGAATCGGCACTCCGTCCTTGTACCATTGGATGTAGCTATACCCCTCCGTAATGGTTGTCGCCGAAAGCTCCAGGCGCTCGTCCACCGGCACCGTCAACCGGCCATCGACCGCGTACGCGTTTGGCCCGGGCGGCGGAACCACCGTCACCGTCGCCGTGCTGCTCTTGATGCTGCCGGCCGGATTGGTCACCTGAACCCAATAATCTCCGGGTTCCGAACTCGAAACGCTTAAGGCATTCCAGACCGCATAGAGAACCGGCTGCCCGTTACGATACCATTGATACGTGACCGGGGGCGAGCCGGTGACCTCGATCGAGAGCCTTGCCCCGCCGCTCGGAACAATATCCGCGGACTCCGGCTGCCGGAGCACGACCAGGGGCAGCATGTCGGTTACCGTAACCTCGACCGAGCCGGTGGTCGTCCCTCCGGAATTGGTCGCGGTCAAGGTATAGGTACCTGCATCAGCCGGGGTCATGTTGGGCCGCGAAAGGGTCGCATTCGTGGCTCCCGCGATCGGCACACCATTGTGATACCACTGCAACGTCCGGGCTCCGACTCCGATCACCGAGGGGCTGAGCACCAAGGTGTCTCCTGCCGCCACGCTCCAGTTCGTCGGCAGGTTATAGATCTGCAGCGGGAACGACGGCTCCACAGTCAGGGTGGCGGACGCCGAGGTGACAGAGCCATAGGGATTGCTCACGACCACCCGAAATTTCGCGCCGTTCAGCTCCATCGTGATGCTGAATACGCTGAGCTGCGGAGTCGTCGCGCCGGAGTAATTGCCGCCATTCGCGAGGTCGCTCCATGCCTCTGAACCGGCGGGCGAAACCTGCCAGCGATAACTGAGGGGTTCCGATCCGGTGGCAACAACGCTGAATCCAGAAGAAACGGACTCACTTCCCGTCGCGGAGACCGGGTGCTGGACAATCGCCGGTGGCACCGCCGCACTGACACTCAGCGTGGCCGGATTGGACGTCGCCGACCCGTTCGCGTTCGTCGCGATCAGACGGAACTGGTCACCATTCATCGCCACCGTGGTGCCGGTGATCGAAAGACTCGTCGTCGCGGTTCCACCGTAGCCTCCACCGTCGGCCAGGTCGCTCCAGTCGCCGCCGGCGGCCGGCAGGCGCTGCCATCGGTAGCCCGTCGCATTTCCGGCCTGGGCGGCGAAGCTGGCCGATTGTCCGGCCAGCACCGACGTAGAAGACGGATGCTGCGTAAACTGCGGAGCTGCGCCCGCGGACAGCGTCCCCGTGATCTCATACGCGCCCAGGCTGCCGTACACCGTGTAGCCCGAGGGCGGGTTCGCCAGCGGTGTGCCGGCACCCACCGGCTTGACGCGCAGGTAGTAGGTGCCCGCCGCGACGGTGGCGGAAATGGACTGGATGACCACGGCGGGGTCGTCGGCTTGCGCAATCAGGGCCCCGGTCGAATCGTAGAGCTCCAGCGCAATGTCGAGATCCGTGCCGTAGTACGAGCCGGGCAACGGGCGACCTTCGACATTGAATTGCACCGTACCGGCACCGGCCGAAAAACTGAAGCGGTCCGCTTCCCCCGTGGTGCCGATGATCCCCGCACCTGACAATGTGCCGCCAGCCACGGTCAACGCCGTGGCCGCGCCATTGTTATCCGCGTGGTCGTCCGGGCGGTAGCCGAGTTTGGCGGCGATAATCGTCAGATCATCCTCGTGATTGTTCGCATCGTAGTACTCGCCTTTGGACCACTGGGTGATGGTCATGTTGTAGGGCGCGCCCATGAGCGGACCCCACGCCTGCACCCCGCCCCCGTCATGCCCCTCGTAGTATTCCTCGGTGCTGGTCCCGTCGTGCGAAAGGCCCATGTTGTGGCCCATTTCATGCGAAGCCGCGACGGCCATGGGCGGACCCTGACCGTTGAACGAATCGATGTACACGAACGCCGGCGAGTAGCGGGTCGCGTAGTTGAAGCGACCGAAGGTATCGAGGTAGGCGACGCCGCCCGCCGTGGCGGAGGAAGGCAGGGCCACGTTGTTGGCATCCATCTCAGGCGTGAAAACTACCCGGCCGGTGGTGGCGGTGAAACTCGCGGGCTCTTCCGTGGTGACGTCGACGTCGAACGGCGCGTAGTCCTCCGCCATGCGTCCCCAAATCGCAATGATGGCGGTCTGCTCGGTGTCGCTGAAGTTCGTCGCATCGCCATCGGTGTCGTACGGCTTCGCCACGTAGGTGGCGACCGCCGGCCGGTAGCCTTCGTCGCCCACGGAACCTTTTTGTTCATTCCACGCCGTGCCCGTGACGGTGTGGCCGTTGAAATCGAGATAAATCACCTTGCTCGCTCCGGGCCGGCTGTGGCGAATCGGCGGGGAGCTGAGCGGCACCGCCGCCGCCTGCGGCACCTTGCCGGCCGCGGCTGACTTCGAATCCTGCGGGGTCGTGGTGTCGACCAGGGCGTTTGCCAGCTGCTCCACCGTCGGGGCCGGGCAGTGGTAAAACAGCATTCCGTCGCGATCCACCTGCAGCGAGGCCACATCGTTGAGGGGCACGTGCAGCTCGCCCAGCCGCGCGAGAGCCTGTTCCCGTGCGGCGGGTGCCAGCGCGGCGAGCTCCCGGCGGAAGCGCCCCTCCGGCACATCCTCAAGCTTCACCGGGCCATGTTCGCCAAACGTCAGCGGCCGGGCCGCCGGCGTGGCGGCAGCCGCGGTCGGCAGGGTCGCCGCCGCAGCGGACTCCCGCGCGGGAGCCGGTGCCGCATCCGGCGCGACTGGCGCCGCGGCCGGCGCGGTCGTCGCCCGTGCGGAAGCTTGCGGCTGGTGCGGGGCGGGTGCGCTCAGCGAACGCGCCAGCCACGCGGCAGCGACGACGAGGGAGACACCGAGGCCGATGAGGGCCAGACGCGACTTGGGAAGCATGAAAAAGGGCGGACAGGATTACTCAGCAATGCAGGGATGCCGCGCTGACGACTGGCCCAAGTCGCCGGCGCACCGATGGCAATATGCGAGTGTCCGCCGCCGGGGAGGTCAATTCCCGAGGCGGCAGATGCTGCCCGTTATTCGCGAAATTTTTCCGTATTTCGCCACCTGCGGTCCGGCATCCGGGCGGTATCCCCTATTTTCTCAAAATTTCGCCGGCCGGCCCTCGAACTGGCCGTAGAAGAGCCAGTGCAGGAGGGCTTCGCGGTAGCTGTTGCCGATTACGGCGGCGACGTCGGGATTGAGCGCGAGATAATCGGCCGGGCGGAAGAGTTCACCGAAGACGCGGCCCTCGGTCACGCCGGTGTCGCGGTAGTGCAGCCACGAACCGTAGAGGTCGTCGCCGAGGCCCACCACGATGTCGGGATAACGGACGCGATAGTCCGCCACGTCGAAGCCGCCCGGAATGCGCCGGCCTTCACGGCGGCCGTAGAAGAACCAGTGCAACGCTGCGGCCCGGATATCCGAGCCGAAGACAGCGGCGAGGTCGGGATTGGTCGCGAGGTAGTTGTAGGCCTCGAAGTCGCCGTCGGTGCGGCCTTCCAGCGTGCCGTACGCCACATAGTGGTGCCACACGGTCACGTTGCGCACGGCCTTGGGCGTGATGTCGCCGAAGACAGCCTCCAGGTCCGGGTATCGTGCGAGATAGCTGTCGACGTTGAACCCGATCGGCACCCGGCCCATGCGGTCCTCGATCGGATGTCCGTACCTCAGCCAGTGCATCAGAGCCGCCTGCTTGTTGGTCCCGAAAGCGGTCTTCAGGTCGGGATTCAGCTCAAGGTATTCGTCGACGATGAAGTTGGCATCATACGAGCGCCCCTCGAACACGCCGTAATTGTAGTAGTGCAGCCACGCGCCGTACTTGTCGTTGGCAAAGATCGCCGCGATGTCCGAGTTGCGCAGGAAGTACCCGGCCACGCTGAACCCGGCCGGGACGCGGTCGCCGTTCTGGCGACCGGTGGTGTACCAATATAGCGCCGCCGCCTGCAGGTCGGTGCCGAACTGCGCCGCCAGGTTCGGGTACTGCGCCAGGTACGCCTGTACACTGAAGTCGCCGTCCGTGCGGCCCTCGGCGATGCCGTAGCGCCAATAATGCGCCCACAGGTAATCTTCCCAGTTCGGAATGTAGCCGAAATAGACATCGGGATTGTTTGCGCGGTAGCCGCTGGCATTGAAGAACGCCGGACGCGGCGGCACTTCGTTCGGGTCGCCCGTGACCGTCACCTGCACGTGTCCGCTGTACACCGTGCCCCAGGTGTTCGTCACCCGCAGGACATAGTCGCCGGTCATGCTGCTGTCCGCGGGCCATGGACCGAAATCCTGGTGGAATTCGCCTGGGATGTCCGCACCGTTGCGCGTCCACTGGAACTGCAACGTGGGCGAGCCCGTGACGGTCGGGGTCAGCTGCAGGGTCTGCTGGTAGGCGATGGTGATCGCGGCCGGCAGGCCGCTGATTTCCGGCTTGGTTTTCGGCACGACCGTCAGGGTGGCGGATGCCGACATCACATTACCGACCTGGTTGCCGGCCCAGCACCGGAACTGGGCGCCATTCAGCGCCAGCGGCGCAAAAAAACTCAGCGAGTCGCTCGTGACTCCGGAAAAGCCCCCCGTGGTCAACACATTCGACCACACGCTTGTTCCGGGCGGGAGGTATTGCCACTGGAAGACAATCGGCGGCGTTCCGGTCGCGGAGACGCTGAAGGTGACCCACTCGTCCTCCGCTGTGGTCAGACTCACAGGCTGCGCCGCAAAGCCCGGTCCCACCGGGTTGTTCACCGTCAACGTCGCTGGGTTGCTGACGACCGATCCGCTCCCATTCGTCGCCACCAGACGGAACTGGTCGTTGTCCATCGCGAGCTTCACGGAGTCGATCGACAGCGCGGTCGTGCCGGTGCCCGTGTAGGTGCCACCGTCGGACAGGTCGCCCCAACCGCCACCCGCTGCCGGCAGGCGCTGCCACCGGTAGCCGGTCGCGTTCGAGGCCTGGGCTGTAAAGCCGGCCATTTGTCCAATTCCCGCTATGGTCGAGGACGGATGCTGGGTGATCGACGGCGGCGCACCGCCGCCGCCTCCCGCCGCCGTGCCCGTGATCGTATACTCGCCCAAACTGTCGTAGTTCGTGTAGCCACTCGGCGAGATGCTGAGCGGATCCCCGGTGCCGACGCCGCGAACGCGCAGGTAATAGGTTCCGGCGCCAAGCGTGGAATTGAGGATACTCAGCGTGGTACCGGCGACGTCCGAACTCGCCACCAGGGTGTTGCCGCCATTGTACAGCTCGAGCGCGACATCCAGGTTGCTGCCCTGCGTCTGCGTGCCGGGCAGATAGGACGTGACCGTGAACGAGACGTCGCCGCCGCCCGTCGTGAAGGAGAAGCGGTCGGCGTCGCCGGTCACGCCGATCAGGCCCGTACCCGAGAGCGTGTTGCCGCTCACCGTCAGCGGGGTCGCCGACACGTTGCTATCGGCCCGGTCATCCGGCTCCGCCGCATACCGGTAGCCGAATTTCGTGCCCATGATCGCGAGGTCGTCCTCGGTGTTGTTGGCCTGATAGTACTCGCCCTTCGACCACTGGCCCATCGCGCGGCCGTAGGTGAGACCCATGATCGGGCCCCAGGAAGTGAGCCCGCTGCCGTGCCCGGAGTAATATTCCTCGGTGGTGGTGCCGTCGTGCGCGAGCGACAGGTAGTGGCCCGTCTCGTGCGACACGTTGCCCGCCAGGTCCGCGGGAGAATAGCCCGGGGCGTAGTAGATGAACGCCGGCGAGTAGTCCGCGAAGTCGGAAAAACCAAACACGTCCATGTAGGAAACGCCGGCCACCGACGCCGCGAGGGGCAGGTACACCTCGTTCGCGTCCTTTTTCGGCGTGATCATCACCCGGACCATCTTGTTCGTGAACGTGCCCGGATCCTCCGTCGTCACGTCGACGTTGAACGGCGCGTAGTCCTCCGCCACCCGCGCCCAGATCTCCACGATGTCGGCCTGTTCCGTGTCGGTGAAGGTGGTGTAGTCGGTGTCGGTGCTGTAGGGCCGCGCCACATAGGTGAGCACCGGCGCCTCGTAATCCGCGTCGGTGGGCTCCCCCTGCCCTTCGTTCCACGCCGTGCCGGTGATCGTGTGGCCGTTGAAGTCGAGGTAGATGACGCTCGCTGCGCCAGGCTTGCTATGCCGGATGGGCGGCGAACTCACCGGTACGGCCGCCGCCTGTCGCGTCCGCACCGTGGAAATCGCCGGCTCCGCCGCCAGTTCCGCCGCGACCACTTCGCGTTCCAGCAAGTCCGGCGGTTCGCAGCCATACCACAGCCGGCCGCGGCGATCCACCCGCAGCGAGGCCACATCGTTCAGCGGGATATGCAGGTCGCCGAGTTGCTGCAGCGCGCGCTGCCGCGCCTCCGGCGCCAGCCGCTGCAAATCGCGGTGGAAGCGCCCGGCGGGAACATCCTCCAGGCGCACCGCCCCGCTCGCGCCAAACGTCAGCGGCCGCGCCGCTGGCGTGGCCGCAGCCGCGGCCGGCGCACTCGCCGGCGCAAACGACTCCCGCGCGGGAGGTGCACCAGCTTCCGGTGCGCCTGGCGCCGTCGCGGGCGCCGCCGCCGGCGTGGTCGCCGCCTGGGCGGAGGCCGGCGGCGGGAGCGCGACGGGCGCGTTCAGCGAGCGGGCCAGCCAGGCGGCAGCGACGACGAGGGAGACACCGAGGCCAATGAGGGCCAGACGCGACTTGGGAAGCATGAAAAAGGGCGGACAGGATTGCTCAGCAATGCAGGGATGCCGCGCTGACGACTGGCCCAAGTCGCCGGCGCACCGACGGCCACTATGCGAGTCCTCGCCGAAATGGAGGTCAACTCCCGAGGCGGCAAAACCTGCCCGTTATTCGTGAAATTATCCGTATTTCGCGGCCTGCGATCCGACCTCCGGGAGGTATCCCCCATTTTCTCAATACCTTCCCGGCCGGCCCTCGTACTGGCCATAGTAGAGCCAGTGCAGGAGCGCGTCGCGGTAGTTGGTGGGACCGACCACCGCCGCGACATCGGGGTTGAGCGCGAGATACTCGGCCGGCCGGAACAATTCGCCGAAGACGCGGTTCTCGTTCACGCCGGTGTCGCGGTAGTGAATCCACGAACCGTACAAATCATCGCCGAGGCCCACCACGATGTCGGGATACCGGGCGCGATAATCCACCACATCGAAACCTTCGGGGATGCGCCGGCCTTCGCGCCGGCCGTAGAAGTACCAGTGCAGCGCCGCGCCCCGGATGTCGGTGCCGAACACGGCCGCCAGGTCCGGATTGGTCGCGAGGTAGTTGTAGGCTTCGAAGTCACCGTCGCTGCGGCCTTCCATCGTGCCGTAGTCGATGTAGTGGTGCCACACCGTGACATTGCGCACGGCCGTCGGCGTGATGCCGCCGAAGACCGCCTGCAGGTCCGGATATCGCGCGAGGTAGCTGTCGACGTTGAACCCAATCGGCACCCGGCCCATGCGGTCCTCGACTGGGTGGCCATAGTTGAACCAGTGCATCACCGCCGCCTGCCAGTTCGAGCCGAAGGCGGCCTTCAGGTCCGGGTTCAGCTCAAGATACTCCGCCGGGATGAAGTTCGCGTCAAAGCTCCGGCCCTCGAAAATGCCGTAGTTGTAGTAGTGCAGCCAGGCGCCGTACGGGTCGTTGACAAAGACCGCCGCGACGTCCGCGTTGCGCAGGAAGTACCCCGCCACACTGAACCCGACCGGAGCCAAGCTCTCCGTGTACCAGGACAATGCCGCCGCGGTGAGGTCGGTTCCATAGCGAGCGGCCAGATCTGGATATTGCGCGAGATAAGCCTGTATATCGACATTCCCATCGGTGCGGCCTTCATAAACACCAAAGTCCAGGTAATGATTCCACGCCGCGACGGGATTGCTCCCGAGTGCCGCCGCCACGTCCGGATTGGCCGCCAAGTACGCCTGCCAGTTGAAAAGGGCGGGAACGTTTCCGGGATCGGGCGCGGTCCAGGACAGGGCAATATGGCCGAACCCCGGGATGTACTGGGTGCTGAAACCGGAATAGCCACCCACCCGAATCTGATAAGCAACTCCGGCGCGCGCCCGAAACGTCACCTGGCTGCTCCCGGGACTCGAGTAGTTGATTCGAAAATCCTTCACGACCAGGGCCAGGCTGTTCAGGGCGTCGCCGGTAAACACCGCCAGGGACGTGGGGAAATCGCTGCCCATGGTGGAAAAGGTGACATTCCCGCTCACCGGCGCCGTCCAGCTCCACCACATCGACCACGCGCCAGCCTCCTGGACGCTTATCGGCTCCCCTTCTTCCACGAAGGCCTGGGTGTTGTTGGCCGTCGTCGATCCCGGCGCGCCGGTCAGCGTGATGCGCCCGGCAAAAAGATCGCCGGGCGGCAGAGCCATCATGTCCAAATAGCCGGTCCCATTCGCACCGTTAAACCCGTCGACCGCGATTTGATAAGTGACCCCGGCGCTTGCCTGAAAAGTCACCGAACTGCGGCCGCTGCCCGTGCTGAACGTATGGTTGCCGGCCACCAGGGTAAGCGCATCCACGGCTGCGCCGGTATAGACGGCCAGAGTCGTGTCAAAATTACTCCCGTAAGTGAATGTGATTCCCCTAAACGAGGATTCATAGGTAGTGGCGATGGTGAACGGGCCGCTGACCGGCGCGGTCCAACTCCACCACAAGGACTTTCCGCCCGCATTGCCGGCGTGGTCAGGTTCGCCGGGTTCCTTGGTGGCGGTGGTGTTGTCGTAGGACAGGTAGTAGAAATTCGAATCCGCAATAACCGTTCGATTGGCAAAGCTGTCGTTGGTCGGCTGGGCGTGGAGTGTCGCCACTATCGCGGCGAGCGCAGCGACGGAAAGGAGCGCACGAATCCCACGCCGCGCGTGGTTCGCAAAGGACACTATGGAGACGGCCGTCACAATTGGCGGAGGTGGAAAATCAGCGTCCCAAGGTTGGCCGGGCCGAGGGTGATGGAAACCAGAGGAGAAAAGCCTGTGGCCCAATCAACGTCAAGCTGGGCTCCCTGACGAATCGTGCTTTACTGGCCCGCGGCACCGACCTAACCCGAATTTTCCCACCCTGGGTGGGAAATACTCGCCCTGCCGGGCCGACTTGTCGGGGTTAGCCGCGACCAAGTCGCTCCGCCTGAAAGGCGGACGAAAATTTCTCCGACAAAAGGCTTCAGCAGCGGGAAATTTTCGGGCTAAATCCCGCTCCTTTGATGACCGTCCCGGCCTCCCCATCCTTCCACATCGACAGTCCGGCCCATTGGCGCCCCTCCGTCGCGGTGATCGAGATCACGGGCTGGTTCCATCCGGGCGAGGGCGCGACCTGTGTCGACCTCCGCGCCCGCGTCGACCGCCGGCCGCACCTCGGCATCTACGGGCTGGAGCGTCCCGACCTCCAGCAGGCCCATGGCGGTTCGCTCGCCGGCCTGCGCACGGGCTTCCGCCAGGTCGTCACGGTCTGGCGCGGCGCCCGCGAACTCGCGCTCGACTGGCACGACGGCACGGAGTGGCGCGAGTTCTTCCGCACCCCGCTCGACACCTCCGCCCTCCCCGCCGACGCCACCAAACCCAAGCGCATCCTCCGCGCCGGCCTCGTCTACCAGACGCTGCACTACCTCTACCGGCATTTCCACCGCGCCTCCTGGGGCACGATCTGCCGCGAGACCGACCACGTGCTCAACGATGTCCTGACGCCGACCAGCGACATCGTCATCGGCGACCACTTCATCGGCCACATCGAGAACCCGGGTTTCTGGATCAACGCGGGCTACGGCAAATTCCGCATCACCGGCTGGATCTTCGGCGTCGGCAAACAGATCTCCCAGCTCAGCGCCACCACCGGCGTCCTCACGGAAAACCGCCTCGTCTACCCGAAGGACCGCCCCGACGTCGCCGCCCACCGCGCCGACCACGCGAACGCCGGGCAGTCCGGCTACTACGGCCTGGTCGACATCCGCGCCGACGCGCCGAATCCGGCCAACCTGAAAATCTTCGCCGAGACCGGCGACGGCACCCGCCCGCTGGCCTTCGCGCGCCGCATGTACCTCGACCGCCGCGACGAGCACTCCGGCCCGGTCCCGATCTTCCGCCCCTTTCTCTTCAACAAGGTCGCCGCCGCCTTCCTGCGCGGACGCCTCTTCGGCCGCTACCAGTTCGACAGCTGGCCCGAGGCCAAGGCCGAGATCGCCCGCCTGCGCGAACACCTCGCCGGCACGCTCGGCCGCGGCGAGGAGAAAAAGCTTCCCCCCGCCATCACCCACCGCCGCGACCAGGATCCCTACACGCGCTGGTGCTGGCACAACCGCCTGACCCCGCGCCTGCGCCGGGTGCTCGAGAGCGACGTCGCCCACGTCGTCCACGACGGCGGCCCGCGCTTCAGTGTCGTCGTCCCCGCCTACAACACGCCCGAGAAATACCTGCTCGAGCTGATCGACTGCCTGAAGCGCCAGATCTACCCGTACTGGGAGCTGTGCATCGCCGACGACGCCTCGCCGCAACCGCACGTCCGCCGCA
>Ga0247757_10001387_pt1 | contig 16256 bp, 11 predicted proteins | sample UWRJL126311R4_FD_180929 | JGI IMG/M metagenome (GOLD analysis project Ga0247757, IMG submission 180929) | Plant litter microbial communities from Arlington Agricultural Research Station in Wisconsin, United States - UWRJ-L126-311R-4 | ecosystem: Environmental > Terrestrial > Plant litter >... | reverse complement strand
CACGACCCGGCGCAGCAGGGCGCGCAGCCGGGCCAGCAGCTCCTGCAGGGCGAACGGCTTGGTCAGGTAGTCGTCGGCCCCGGCTTCGAGCCCCGCCACGCGGTCGCTGATGGTATCGCGCACCGTCAGGAGCAGCACCGGCGTCTGCGCGCCGCGCGCCCGCACGTGGTGCAACACCTCCATGCCGTCGCGACCGGGCAGGTTCCAGTCGAGGATGAGCAGGTCGAAGGCATGCAGGTCGAATAGCTCGATCGCGGCGGGGCCGCTGGCCGCCTCGGCCACGGTGCAGCCTTCGAGACGAAATCCCTGCGCGATCGATTCCCGCATTTTGTCTTCGTCCTCGGCGATCAATACACGGGCGCCCGAGGTGCCGGGGGCAGAACTCATGACCGGATGGTTACTGGAAATCCTGTCGGCCGCAACCTTGCGCATCGGGACCGGCCTGACGATTCCGTCAGGAGGACCACCGCTCGGCTTCAGTCCTGCCGCCGCGGACTACGGCCTAGTCCTGTTGCCGGTCTGCCAGGTTCATTTGGACCCGCAGCAGGTCGTGCATGGTGATGACGGCGTTTACTCCGCCATTGGGGCCGACGACGATGACCAATCCGCTGGGTGAATCCACGATCTTGGTGGCCACCTCGCGCACCGGCGTGGCCGGGGAGCAGGTTACCGCCGGCTCGAGCGCCGGCGCGCGGCCGGCCGCCAGTGCGGCAACGGCTTCCTGCCGTGTCACCACGCCGGCGAGCCGTTGGTCGGTGACAACCGGAAAGCGGTCGTGGCTGTGGCTCGCCAGGAATACTCGCAAGGCTTCGGGGCTGGTATCCGTGACCACGACCGGGGAAAAATTGGCGATGCGGGCCGAGGGCAGCTCCATCCAGGTGCGCAAGCTGCGCGGCGGCACGAGGCGTTCCACATGCTGGCCATCCTGGGCGAGCACGGTTTCGTAGAAGCTCTCGTGGCTGATCCGCCGGCTGATCATCTCGGCGATGAGCCCGCCGATCATCAGGGCCGGCACGAGCGCAAACTCGTGCGTCATTTCGAACACGATGAGGATGCCGGTCACGGGGGCGCGGACGACGGCGCCCAGGCACGCGCACATGCCGACCACGGCGAGGGTGACGTGGTCGGCGGCCGTCATCGGCAACACCAAGCCGGCCAGGCCGGCGAGCGCCGCGCCGGTCATGCCGCCGAAAAACAGGGTCGGCGCAAAGATGCCGCCGCAGCCGCCGAGCCCGTAGCAAATGGCCGTGGCCGCCAGTTTGGCGACGAGCAGCAGGGCGGCGATCTGCCAGACCAGCCGCCCGTCGAGGGCCAGGGACAGCTCGTCATAGCCGAGACTGAACACGCCGCTGTGCCCGGTGCCGAGGAACACCGCGGCGCCGATGGCCCAGACGGCGATGCCGCCGAGCATGGTGCGGATCCACGGGGCGAGTACCGAGGGCCGGCGGTTGAAGCGGCGCAGGCCGAGGGTCAGCTTTTGGAACCAGCAGCCGATGACGGCGGACAGGGCAGCAATGAGCGGGGTGAGCGTGAAGGCCAGCCACTGGGGCGCGCCCTGGCCGTGGAGCACAAAAGCCGGTTGCGCGCCGAGGATGCCATGGGCAACGAGCGCGCCGAGCACGGCGGCGAGCAGCACGCTGCCGAGCATCCGGCTGTTCAGGTCGCCGATGATTTCCTCGAGGACAAATGTCACCGCTGCGATCGGCGTATTGAACGCCGCGGCCAGTCCCGCGGCGGAGCCGGCCGCGGTGGCCATGCGTCGCTCGTTCTTGGCCGTGCCCAGCACTCCGGAGAGCTGGGAGGAAAGTCCGCCCGCGAGTTGCACCGACGGTCCTTCGCGCCCCAGGCTGCTGCCGCCGCCGACGCTGAGCGCACCGCCGACGAATTTCACCCACACCACGCGCCAGGGGATGAACCCGAAGTCCCGCCAGAAGGCCAGTTTCACCTGGGGAATACCGCTGCCCGCCGCCTCGGGGCAGAAACGCGTGAGCAGCCAGCCGGCGATGGCCGAGGTGCCGGCCAGGAGGAAGAGACTGCCCGTCAGAAAAACCGCCTTCGACTGGTGCGTGAGCGCTTCGAGACCGTTCCGGTAGATGAAATGGATTGCCAGGTGGAACAGCACCGCGGCCAGGCCGGCGGCGAGACCCAGGATCACAGTAACGACCACGGGACGGACGCGGGCAGGCAGACGTAGAATCAATTGGGCGGGCAGGACGTCGCGCATCCCGGGAAGGTTGCGGCTTGGGACGGTTTTTCAATGACCGATCTTTGCGGCTCCGCGCGAGCAGGGCACGGCACCGCGGCCACCGGGCGCCGGGGAGACAAGCCGGCGCAGTTCCCATCGGCTGCCTGACAAAATCATCAGGAATCCGGACGGGCGAAACGCCAGTTTGGAGCTATGGGAAGGAGGAAGGCAGATGAAGCGGCGAAGCTGACGCGGCAACGAACATGCCCGCGAATTCCAGACGCGCCGCCGCCGGCCCTCGCCACCTACAAAACTCCTTGCGCCATGCTTGAAACCCTCGAACCCGAAACGCTCTCCCGGATCATCCAGACCGCAATCATTGCCTTCGTGGCGGGCGCTCTCTTTTTTGGCCTCAAGGGCCGCATCCTGAAATTTGCCCGCTGGGCCCGCTTGCCCCGGCTGGCGCTGACGCCCGTGCGCATCGGCGTGCGCTATGCGATTCTGATCGCGGCCGTCCTCCTGATTCTCGGGCGGTGGGGCTTCCAGGTTGACGGAATCCTCGCCGTCATTGGTACGGTGCTCGGCCTCGTCGCGATCGGGTTTGTGGCGATGTGGAGCATGCTGAGCAATTTTCTTTGCACCCTGGTGCTCGTGATCCTGAAGCCGTTCTACATGGACGACGAGATCGAGATCCCGGCGGCGAACGTCAAGGGCCGCGTGATCGATCTGAGCGTTGTCTACACGACACTCGAAAGCGCGCCGGGCGAGACCGTCCTCGTGCCGAACAACACTTTTTTCCAAATGATCTTCAAGCGGCGGGCGAGCCTGGCGCCGCGCGACTTGGGGGTGCAGCTGGAGCAGACGTCCACGGGCGCGACGGGGGATGCCGAAGCCTAGTTACCGTGGCCCGTCTTGCCGGATGGCAGGGTTTCCCGGCTGATGGCCCCGTCCGCCAGCTGAATCCTTGGTCTGAATCTGGCTGGCGGTGGCGGGCCGGAAGTCTGACCGAATTGTCACCTTCCGTCCCTTGTCCGCAGCGGGCATCCGGGCAGGCTGTTTTCATGTCGCCCGCAAAGAGAGTGCGCTGCTCGGTCGCCTGCTTTGGCGAGGTCCTTTGGGATATTCTGCCGCGTGGGATCTTTCTCGGCGGGGCGCCGGCCAATGTCTCCTACCACCTGACGCGGCTCGGCGTGAGCGCGCTCCCGGTCAGCGCGGTGGGGCGGGATTTTCTCGGCGAGGAAGCTCTGGCCCGCATTGCCGCCTGGCCGGCTGACACGAGTTGCATCGGCCGGCCTCGCCGGCGTCCGACCGGCACGGTGCGCGCCCGCCTGGACGCCGCGGGGAGCGCGACCTATGAGATCGCCGACCGGGTGGCGTGGGATCGGATTCGCGCGGAGCGCACGCTGCGCCGGCGCCCGGCGCCGGCGGCCCTCGTGTATGGGACGCTCGCCATGCGCGGCGGGTCGAATCGCGTGGCGTTCATGGACCTCGCCCAGGCCTGGCCGGAGGCGTTTCGCGTACTCGACCTCAACCTGCGTCCGCCCTTCGACCAGCCACGCGGCGTGCGATTCGCACTGGGCTATGCGCAATTGGTGAAACTGAACGACGCGGAACTGGTGCGGCAAACCGGCCTGCCGGTGCGGACCTCGGCCGAGCTCGAGGCCGCCGCCCGGCGATTCGCGCGGCAGGACCGGCGTGCCCGGGTGTGTGTGACGGCGGGGGCGCGCGGGGCGGGTCTGCTCTGGGACGACGCCTGGCATTGGGCAAAGGGCAACAAGGTGGCGGTGCGGGACACGGTGGGAGCGGGTGATGCGTTTCTCGCGGGCTGGATTGCGGGGTATTTTAAGTGGAACGAGAGTCCCGGGGTGGCGCTCGCCCGGGCCTGCCGGCTGGGCGAATTCGTGGCGGCCCGTGACGGCGCGACGCCCCCATATGTCGTGGACGCCGACGGGCACCCGCGGGACGCCATTCGCGGGTGGACGGCGTGAACTTGCCTGCGGCGCCGCGCCCTCCCGCTTCGCGCGTGGACTGTTCGAGTTCCTGTCGTGGCCGAAGCAGGACAGCGACCTGTCGCTGTCCGTCGGCGGTAGCCCCTGGTGTCGCGGAGCAAACGCTCGTGTTCGGCGGGGGTGACTCGGGGTACGGTGATTTTGTCCACCCCGGTCTCCCAATCGACCGCGCTTGCTCGCTGGTGGTGGCGGTGGCGTTCCCTGGCACCGGCCCATTTGAGCGCCCGAGGATGACGCAAATGTCAGGGCGGGCGTTTCGACTCAGGTGCCCGCGCGCGGTAAGGTGGGGATGATGAAACAGACTCCTTCTTGTATTGTCGTCGACGACGATCCCGAATTTGCACGTTCGGTGCAATCCTGGCTCAACCGCCTATATCCCGCGCTGGAGGTCATTGTTTTCCTGCATTCCCGCGAGGCGCTTCACCATGTGGTCAGCCGTCCGGTGAAATGTCTGATAACCAATTTCCGGATGCCCTGGCTCGACGGTTTGGGGCTCGCGCGAAGGGCGCGCCTGCTGTGTGCCGATGACACACCCATTGTCGTCATGTCGACCGAGAATATCGAGACGGAGGCGCTCGCCCAAGGGGCCGATTTGTTCGTGCGCAAGCCGGATATCTTCGAACTTCTCAAGGGGTTTCTCGATCAGCGATGCGCCGGCTGACCGCCACGGGCGGCGCCGGCTTGCTCAGGGCGAGCTCTCGTCCAGGTACCATCGCAGCCACGCCCGGTATTCGAGCTGCGTCTGCCGGTCCAGCGCATGCAGGCTCGGGAAAATGAGTTGGCTGAGCGATTCGCAGAGTTGTCGGGTGCGGCCGATCGACGGGCCGCCGGCGTGATGGAGTTGCTCATCAATTCCGCAGAGCAGCAGCAGTATTTTGATCTGGATGGGCGGGCTCATGGTTTCCACGGACAAAAGCCGTGGCAGCAGATCGCGAATGAAGGCCGCGAAACTGCCGGCGACCACGCGGTAGGGCAGCGGCGACCATTTCGCCGCACCGGCGACGGGCCCCGAAGCCGGACGGAAAGGGAAAGAGGGATCGGCCACGATAGCGCTGACTGCCGTCGTCGCGGTCGGTTCGCGGGGTTTGCCTGACATATTGGTCAGTGCCGGCCGGCGCACGCGTTACTCGTTGAGGGCGTCTGCCGCTCCATCGGCGTGACTGCTTTGCCTCGCGCCGCGAGGCAGCGCGGCGGTGCTTCGCCCGCGTCCGAGGGGGCTGTCACTCCTCGTCGAGCTTCCGGCGGCGGTCGACCTTCTCGGTCTTGAACTCGTCCTTCGGGAGCACGTTGTCGGTGACGACGACGGCGACGGGCATCTTGGTCTTCACCCAGAGCTCGGACTCCTTGAAGTATTTCGCGCTGGCGCTCTCGAGGGCCTCGCCGACCGACTTCACCGGCAGCAAGCGGCCCTTTTTCTTATTATACCCGATCATATCCCATTACTAGTGACGCGTGTGCTTTGAGAAAAGTGAGAAAACTAGGGTGGGGCGCAGCGGAGGGAGCTTGGCTCCCTCCCCGCGCTTATCCGTGTGCTGATCCCGCGGTGTGATGGATGAAAGCGCGGTGTCCGGCGACAAAAATTCGAATGCGGGTTGGAGCTTTTAGGCCTTTAAGACATGGGATTGCCGCAAGTGAAGCGGAACGGATTTTTCACCTAGCCGCCCAAGAAGCCATGTTACTTCTGAAGCGGGCGCGACGGTTAGGAGGAGGAGAGCGGCGATGTCACGGTTCACGCTTGAGCTTGCCGGGGGTCGGCTTTGTGCTGATGCGTTGCCTCGGGCCAGAGGCGCAAAACCTGCACCCATGTTCCGGCCGCACACCGCCGGGCTCCGGCCCATCGTTTTTTTCTGGCGGATGCTAGGAAGCGGCCGGGCCGTCGGGACGGCGCTGGCGGCGGCCGGCGTGCTCGCCTTGTCGGGATGCAGCACAGAGACGATCCCACCCCCAAAGCCGAAGGTTATTGGCATCCCAGCTAAGACCACAAGTGATGTGGTCACGCCGTCGACATCAACAACGGCTCAGCCAGCGTCGGCACCCAAGGCCGAAACAACGCCAACGGATAAGCCGGTTGATTCGGTTAAAAATCCATCCCCACCGCCGGAACCGGTGGCAGCGAAACCGGCCCCGCCGGCCGAAGTCGTCTCCAAGGAACCCGAACCGGTTTCGGCGCCGGTCGTCCCGGCCCAGGAGAAACGCGCCGTGATCCCGCCAGCCATGGTGCTCGCGTCGCCATCGCTGCCGCCCGAAGAGTCTTCCGGTGGTCATTTCTGGCTTTGGTTTTTCGGGCTAGTTGGAATCGGCACCTCCTTCGTGGTGGCTTATACGAGTTCGGAGACGGCGCGGGTACGGCGGCAGGTAAGGGAAACGTTGACGGCGTTCGAATCGGTGCCCCAGGCCCAAAGGGATTTGCTCGCGAAATTGCGAAGTGCGGCCGAAGCGGCTGCGGGTGGATACGCGGCTGGGATCCGCCGGGGTTATTTGCAGCAAGTCCCGATCGATGAGATCCGCCGTGTCACCCCCGGCGTGCGCCTGCAGCCGCTCAAGGATCAGGGGGTGGGCAATCTCCTCGCGTGCCAGGGCTGGACTGCCGGAAAACTCCAGCAGTTGCGGGGCATCGGTCCGGAGTCGGCCTACCGCATCGCGCAGGCGATCGAGGCTTTGACCAAGTCGGTCAACAAGCAGGCGGTCCCGCATCCCTTGCCCAATTCCTCGGGCCCGGCGGAAAAACTCTATCGTTCGATTTATGTGCTGCGGGACGTGTCCACGAAATTTGCCGAATCGTTGCCGGGATTGGAGGCGATGGGGAAGGGGTTGAGACCGCAAGCCTTGTCAGTCATCGAGCGGACGTCGTTTTTCAACTGGCTCATAGGTTCGCAGAAACAAGGGGAACTGCATGCGGCCTTGGAGGCGGGGCGGATATTAGCGGGGAAGACGAAGCTTGCCGAAAAAGAAGGAGCTGCCTTGGCCCAGGCCCGCGAGCACCTGGCGACCGCCAGGAAATTGGATGAGGGCAACATTGCGGCGGCGGTTTGGATTATGGATGCCGAGCAGGTGCCGGATTATTATGGAGAAGCGATGGTCCGCCTATTGGGAGAAAACTCCGCGCCACGGCGGCGGGTGGCGCCTGCCGTATCGATTTCGGCAACACCCAGCGAAGTAGCGATGCCGGTGAGGGAGCCTTTGCCCGAGCCTGCGCGAGTGAAGGAAGAAACGCCGCGGATAGAAACGATGCGGAGGGAAACGGTGCAAGCCCCCGTTCCGGCCGTGGAGCCGATTGCCCTGAGGACCGCAGCTGTGGGAATCGAGCGGGAGTTCAAGATTTCAATCCGGATCGGCGACATGGTCCTGGACTCGTCGTCCGCGAAGTTGACGGGGCGCGCCGCGGATTGCTGGGTGCCGCAAGGACAATCAAAGCAGGTGGGCGGCATTACGCTCGAGGGCGGGATGTTTTATTGCGGGAAGAACCTGCCTTCGGTGAGTGGGCGGGCGGTGGAGCCGGCGCTCATCGACCCGTCGCTGCCGGTGTCGGTGCGAGAGGCCGATTGCCGGACGCGGATGCTGGATTATTGGTCGAACTATACCTATGCGAGTCCGGCGGCGCGCGCCTCCTATCTGCAGTGGTTGCACACGGGCCGGCAGGATCCGGAGGCAGACATCGGTTATGTGTTCTTGTATTTCTACGGGCTTGAGCGCCGGGTGCTGGCGGATGCGAAAACCGATGCGGCGGCGAAAGCAGAGATCCCGGCGATCATCGCCGAAGTCCAGCGCCTGCGTTCGATTTATGCCAAGCGCAGCAGCTTTGACCGGTATTCGGCGGAGTTCGTTGATTATTTAGAAGGGGTGCGGGCAGAAAGCGCCGGCTGGGTTGGGGAAGATACCCTGCCATCGCTCCAGCGGTACCATGTTTCCTTCGCGCTGAAGCGGAAACTGGGATGGTTTGCGGACGAGAAGAGGCCATTGCCGGCCGAGTGGGCGTTCACGTGGTATCACAACGATCCGCGGACGCGCCTCCCGGCGGCGGGATTGCGCTGCCCGGAGCACTTCGCAACCCTCTTCAAGCAGGAGTATGCGGAACGGTTCGGGGAAGGGCTCACCGTGGCGGCAGGCAAGACGCGCCTCCATCTCGCGTATCGACCCGCGAGCGCCTCCTTTAACGAAACCCTAGTCCAGCCCCTCGATCTGCCAGATGTCTCGCTCATGACGGCGAGCTACACCAAGCTCGAGGCGATCGCGATGGGGTGCTATGCGCAGCTCGATGCCTACAGCCGTTTCGTCGGAAAAAGCGGAGAGGCTCGGAACAGCTACGAGGGTATGGTGCTTTTGCCAGTTTGCCTCTGGCCGGCGGAGAAACGGAATGCGATCGAGGAACTGCGCGCCAGAATGGAGAGTTATCCGGTTTGCACGCTGCGTGAATTCCTTGCCCCGTGGGGTGCGAAGGATGAGGTGCCACGCGCAACCTACCTCGGCCTTTGCCGGAGTCTGGAAGGGGCCGGATTGGGCTTGGAGCCCAACCCGCGGTTTGGGACTGAGGTCCCGGATCTGGATGAAATCGTCGCGGTTTTTCCGGGGAGCCCGGAAGACCAGGCTTCGTCCGGTTTTGGGCTGGCGGCTTTGCTCCTACGGCTTGCCTCTACAGTGGCGGCATCCGACGGGGATTTTTCGGAACCGGAGGCACAGAAACTTCGAGGGGAAATCGAAGCGAACCGCGATTTGTCGAAAGGCGAGAAACACCGGCTACTCGCCCGGATGGCAATCTATCGCCGCCAACCACCGCCCCTCACCGGTCTCAAGCCGGCAATTGCGGGGCGATCGCAGGAAGAGCGGCAACGTGTGACGGACTTCCTCATCTCGATGATCTTTGCCGATGGGGCAGTGGCGGCAGGCGAGGTCAAGGTGATGGAGAAAATCTACACGCTCTTCGGTCTCGATTCGGCGATCCTCTACACGCGGCTCCATGCGCTCTCCGCGGGCGATACGCCGGCGCCGGCCACCAGGAAGCAAATCACCGGCCCGATGAAGCTGGACGCCGCGAAGGTGCGGCAGTTGCGTGAGGCCTCCGAGGAAGTGACGACGAAGCTGGCCGCCATCTTCAATGCGGATCTGCCGCCGGCGGAGCAGGTCCCGGAAATCGAAGTCGACCCGATGGGAACCGATCCGGCCGCGACACTTCTGTTCCTCGACGAAGCCCATGCGGGGCTGCTGATGCTCCTGACGGGCCGACCGCAATGGAGCCGGGCGGAATTCGAGGAGATTTGCTCGGACAAGGGCCTTATGCCTGATGGCGCGATTGAGCGGATCAACGAGGCCGCATTCGCGAAATTTGACCAGCCGGTGATCGAGGGTGATGATCCGCTCGAGATCATAGGACACCTCTTGGAGGAACAACTATATGCCGCAGACAATACGACCAAAGGAACGTGACATGGTGATCCAAGCCTTGCGCATGGGCGTCGTCCCCCGCGCGGGCCAGCACCTGATCCAGGTGGGTCGCGTGCAGGAAATCGACGCCTTGCTCAAGAATCTCGACAGCATCGCGGATGGCGGCACCGCCTTCCGCCTCGTGATCGGTGAATACGGCTCGGGCAAAACGTTTTTCCTGAACCTGATTCGCGCGGTCGCCCTGGAGAAGAAGCTCGTGGCGACGAGCGCCGACCTGAACCCGGATCGCCGCTTGCAGGCCTCGCACGGCCAAGCGCGCTCGCTCTATGCGGAGTTAGCGAAGAACCTGTCAACCCGCACGAAGCCCGACGGCGGAGCCTTGCCCGGGATTGTGGAGAAATTTATCTTCACGGCTACCACGGAGGCGAAGGCCGAGGGCTGCGAGGTGGGAACGGTCATCCACCGCAAGCTCGCCAGGCTGGCGGAGATGGTGAACGGCTATGATTTTGCACGGGTGATTGAGATTTACTGGAATGCCTCCCAGGCGGGCAATGAACAGCAGAAGGCCGACGCCGTCCGCTGGCTGCGCGGGGAATTCACGACCAAGACCGACGCCCGCGCCGCCCTCGGCGTTCGGACAATCGTCGAGGATGCCAACATCTACGACCAGTTGAAGCTCCTAAGCGTCTTTGTGCGGTTGTGCGGCTTCAGCGGCCTTCTCGTCTGCCTCGACGAGATGGTGAACCTCTACAAGATTACCAACGCGCAAGCGCGGAACGCCAACTATGAGCAAATCCTGCGGATCTTAAACGATGTGATCCAGGGATCGGTCGAGGGGATCGGGTTTGTCCTGGGTGGAACGCCGGAATTTCTGCTGGATACCCGGCGCGGGCTTTTCAGCTATGCGGCGCTCCAATCGCGGTTGGCGGAGAATACGTTCGCGAAGGGCGGACTCGTGGACTGCCAGCACCCGGTCGTCCGCCTGTCGAGCCTCACCCAGGAGGACTTCCTCGTGCTCTTGCACAAGGTCCAACACGTATTCGTATGCGGCGACGAATCGAAATACCCACTGACGGACACGGCGCTCGAGGCCTTTATGGCCCACTGTCAGCAGCGGATCGGTGAGGCGTATTTTCGGACGCCGCGCACCACGATCACGGCTTTCGTCGGGCTCCTGGCGGTCCTCGCGCAGAACCCGCAGGCCGACTGGAAGCAATTGATCGAGGAATTGCCGGTGACCAAGGACGACGGCGGGGCGGCTGACACGGCGGTAGAACCGGCCAATCCGAACCCGACGGGATCAAGCGATGACGAATTCGCCAAGTTCAAACTCTGACGAATCCCGCAACTTCGAGCGGCTGGATCCGCGAATCCAGCGCTGGCTGTGGCAGGCCGGTTGGACGGCGCTGCGCGATGCCCAGGAATTGGCCATTCCGCCGCTCCTTAAAGGGGACCATGATGTCATTATCGCCGCGGCGACCGCGGCGGGGAAAACCGAAGCCGCCTTCCTGCCCATCCTGACGCGGCTGGGGCAGGCGGACGAGGACGCGCCGCGACTCGCGGTTTACATCGGGCCTTTGAAGGCACTCATCAACGACCAGTGGCAGCGGTTGGAAGGATTGTGCGAAGCCCTGGGGATCCCGGTGACGCCGTGGCACGGGGATATTTCCGCCTCGCACAAGGGGCGCTTTCTCAAACGGCCGGCCGGGTGCCTCCTCATTACGCCGGAGTCGCTTGAGGCGATGCTCATGCGGCAGGGGAGCACGGCCGCGGGCGTGCTGGCGGCAGCAGACTATTTCGTGGTTGATGAGCTCCACTCGTTCATGGGCTCGGAAAGGGGCAAACAGTTGCAGTCGCTCCTGTCGCGGGCCGAGCGCCTGGTCGGACGGCGGGTCTGCCGGGTCGGCCTGTCGGCGACCTTGGGCGACATGCAGGGCGCCCAAGAATTCCTCCGACCTGGCCATGCGGACGAGGTTGAACTGATCCAGGCGGCGCAAGGAGCGCTTGATCTTCACATCGTGGTCAAGGGTGTCCTTGAGCCCGCCGTCACGGGAAAAGACGCCGACGAGGCGGACGAGGCGAACCTCGTGGCTAAGGCAAGTATTGTCGGCGACCTTTACCGCGCGCTGCGCGGCTCGAACAATCTGATCTTTCCGAACAGCCGGAGCGCCGTGGAATTTTTCGCCGACCGGTTGCGGCGCCGTTGCGAGGAAGAGAAGGTGCCGAACGAATTCTGGCCGCACCATGGCAACCTCGCTAAGGACATCCGGGAGCAGACGGAGGCGGCGCTCAAACAAAAGGTGCTGCCGGCGAGCGCCATCTGCACGAGCACGCTCGAATTGGGGATCGACATCGGCACCGTCAAAAGCGTGGCACAAATCGGGGCGCCGCCCTCGGTCGCGAGCCTGCGCCAGCGGCTGGGTCGCTCCGGCCGCAGGAAAGGGGAGCCGGCGATCCTGCGCGGTTACGCGATCGAACGGCCGCTGCACACCCAGTCGAGCCCGACCGAACTCTTGCGCGGGAACTTGCTGCAGATGGTCGCGATGTTGCGATTGCTGCTCAAAGGCTGGTATGAACCGATTTCGGTCTCAGGGCTGCATGCCTCGACTCTGGTGCAGCAAGTGCTCTCGGTCATTGCGCAGAATGGCGGCTCCAATGCCGGAAGGCTATGGGAAGTGCTGTGCGAGCACGGGGCCTTCGGCGGGATGCCGCGGGAGCTTTTTGCTTCGCTCCTGCGAGGGCTGGGCGCGAAGGAAATCATCTTCCAGGACGCAACAGGCCTGATCTTGCTCGCGCCCAAGGGAGAGAAGCTATGCAGCCATTACAGTTTCTATGCGGCCTTCAGCTCGCAGGAGGAGTTTCGCATCGTGGCTAATGGGGAGACCCTGGGTTCGATGCCGGTGTCACGGCCACTGGCACCCGGGAGTTTTGTGATTTTCGGCGGCCGCCGCTGGCAGGTGATTTCGGTTTCAACCGAGGAACTGGTGATCGAGGTGAAGCCGGGTGCAGCGGGTGCTTTGCCCAATTTCGAGGGGCAGTATGGCGCCATGATCCATGACCGGGTAAGGCAGGAAATGCGCGATGTCCTGCGGAGCAGTGATGCGGTGCCCTTCCTCGACAAGGCGGCCGCCCAGCTTTTGGCCGAAGCTCGCCAGAACTATCACGGGTTGGGGCTGGAGAAGACTTGGGTGCGTGAAGCCGGGGCCGAAGTCCATGTCTTCTGGTGGATGGGCGACCGCATCAATGACACGTTGGCCCTCATGCTGCAGGCCCTTCAACTGCCAGCGATCAACCATGGCCTTTACGTGGAGGTGCGGGGTGCGGATCGGGCGGGGGTGAGGGAGGCCCTTCGCGAGCTTAGCCGCACTCCGGACGCGCACGGTGCCCGTTTTGCAGCCACCGTGCAGAACAAGATCCGCGAGAAGTGGGACAGTCTGCTTGCGGACGATGTACTGGAGGCTTCGTTTGTGTCCAACAGCCTCGATATCGAGGGCACGCTCGCCGCATTGAGGGTTCGGAGCGAACTTACCCGCAGCAAACAAGCAGGACTTTCATAGCCCACGTAAGGTCATGGTTTCGCTTTGCTCTGCTATCTTGTGAGAGGGTGTTCCGCGTTCCCACGAAAAGGCGGAACTGGGCGGGCCATTCGTCATCCTCCCCGTTACTCGTCGTCGCGCCGGCGCTTGTCTACTTTCTCGACCTTGAACTCATCCTTCGGGAGCACGTTGTCGGTAACGACAACAGCGACCGGAAGCTTGGTCTTCACCCAGAGTTCGGATTCCTTGAAGTATTTGGCGCTGGCGCTCTCGAGGGCCTCGCCGACCGACTTCACCGGCAGCAAGCGGCCTTTTTTCGAGGCGTTGAAATCGTAGGCGCCCTTGAAGATGCGGTCGGTGGTGGAGTAGGGGCTGGCGTTCTCCGGGATCTGCACGACCCAGCCGGTGAGGTCCTTCTTGGGCAGCTTGCCCTCCATGTCGGAGAGGAGCACCACGAACTGTTTCTTCGGTGCCGGCGGCTTGATGTCCTCGTCCGCGGCGGGCGCGGTGATCTCGTTCATTTCCTCGACGATCTCACGGAGAACGGAGGGCTCCAGCTTGTGCTTCTTCAGGATCTCGGCGACCTGGTTGATTTCGATTTTGGCCATGTGGGAAAGGGGAGAGGGGACGATGAACCACGAAAAATCCGAAAGGACACGAAAAATATGCGGCCGATAGGACCTTTACTGTCCCCGTCATCCTGAGCGCAGCGAAGGATCCACGAAAGCGGCTGCCGCGTGCGGTGGCGTGGATCCTTCGCTGCGCTCAGGATGACGGATGGGGTTGGGGTCAGAACCCGGTCTGGAACTGAGAACGGTTACGCAAGATTTGAGACAATTGGCGTTTCCGCCCGGGGCGGTCGGTTTCCGGGCGGCGGCCTCGGTGTTTCCACTTGCCGAATCGGGCTTCGTCTCCTCAGTTGGGCGCACCCCCGCCGCAGTTACACTCGGCCTTATCCCCCGCGCCATGCCGGTCATTACCTCCTCCCAGGTTAAACCCGAATACGATGTCATTGTGGTTGGTTCCGGCGCTGCCGGCGGCCAGACCGCCTATACGCTGACGATGGAGGGGGCCAAGGTCCTGATGATCGAGGCCGGGCGCGACTACGATCCGGTCAAGGAGACGCCCATGTTCCAGACCAACGGCCAGGCGCCGTTGCGCGGCGTGGGCACGCCGGACAAGCCCTTCGGCTTCCATGATTCCACCGTCGATGGCGGGTGGCAGGTGCCGGGCGAGCCGTACACGAATGCATCCGAGGACCCGGCGCAGCAGTTCGAGTGGTGGCGCGCGCGCATGCTCGGCGGCCGCACCAACCACTGGGGCCGCATCTCGCTGCGCAACGGTCCGTACGATTTCAAGGCCAGGACCCGCGACGGCCTCGGTTTCGACTGGCCGTTCACCTACGAGCAGATCGCGCCCTACTACGACAAGGTGGAGATGCTGGTCGGCGTCTACGGGAACAACGACGGCCTTGAGAATACGCCCGACTCGCCCGCCGGCTGCCTGCAGCCGCCCCCGGCTTTCCGCGCCTCCGAGCACTACGGCAAGAAGCACATGGCCAAGCTGGGCATCCCGGCCGTGGCGATCCATCGCGCGGTGCTGACGCGGCGCCAGGACACCAGCGTCCTTCCCGCCAAGCTGCACCCGGGCAACGCCAAGGCGCAGCGCGTGCTCGCCGAGGCCATGGGCCAGCGCGCCGCCTGCTTCTGGGCGACGCCGTGCGGCCGCGGCTGCGCCATTCGCGCCAATTACCAATCCACCACGGTACACCTGCCGCCCGCGCTGCTCACCGGCAACCTCGACATCGTGACCAACGCGATGGTGCGCGAGGTGACGCTCAATGCGCAGGACAAGGCCGATGGCGTGATCTATTTCGACAAGACCACCGGCAAGGAAGCTCGCGCCAAGGCCCGCGTCGTCGTGCTGGCCGCCAGCGCCTGCGAGACGGTGCGCGTGCTGATGAATTCCAAGTCCGCCCGCTTCCCCCAGGGCCTGGCGAATTCCAGCGGCCTGCTCGGCAAGTACATCATGGACACCGTCGGCGCGAGCCTCGGCGGCCAGATCCCGGCGCTCGAGAACCTGCCGCCGATGAACGAGGACGGCGCCGGCGGCGGCCACATCTACACGCCGTGGTGGCTTTACCAGGAACAGCTCGCCGGCAAACTCGGTTTCGCGCGCGGCTACCACATCGAGTGGGGCGGCGGCCGCGGCATGCCCGGCATGGGCACCGGCACCGGGCTCGAGCGCTACACGCGCGGCAGCTACGGCAGGAAATTCAAGGAGGACGCCCGCCGCTACTACGGCACGTTCATGTATTTCGCCGGCCGTGGCGAGATGATCGCGAACGACAAGTCGTTCTGCGAACTCGACCCGGTCGTGAAGGACAAATACGGCATCCCCGTCCTGCGCTTCACCTGGCACTGGTCCGAACACGAGCTCCGGCAGGCCGACCACATGCACCAGACTTTCGCCCAGATCATCGAGGCGATGGGCGGGCGCGTGACCGGGCGCAACGCCTCGCGCAAGACGGTGAACGACAAGTCCCCCATCGAGAAAGGCGGCCGCATCATCCACGAGGTGGGCGGCGCGATCATGGGCACGGATCCGAAGCAATCAGTCACCAACGAGTGGTGCCAGACCTGGGACATCCCGAACCTCTACCTGACCGATGGCGCGCCTTTCGTCGGCAACGCCGACAAGAACCCGACCCTCACGATCATGGCCCTGGCGTGGCGCGCCGGCGACCACATCGTCGAGCAGCTCAAAAAGGGGAACCTGTAATATGAGCGATCAACCTTCAGCTTTCAGCAATCAGCCCCGCCTCGACCGTCGCGCCGCCCTCAAATGGATGCTCGCCGCCAGCGCGACCCTGACGCTGTCCCAGCGCCAGTTGCTCGGTGCCACCCCGGCAGAGGCGGCCGCGCCCGCCACGAAGGGTTACGGCACCGATCCGCTCTTGAACAAGGATTACGCCCCGGGCGAATTCTGGCCGTTGACCATGACCGAGCACCAGCGCCGTACGTCGGCCGCGCTTTGCGGGTTGATCATCCCGGCCGAGGACGGCGTGCCGAGTGCGGCCGACCTCAAGGTGCATGACTTCATCGACGAGTGGATCAGCTCGCCGTATCCTGACCAGCAGGGCGACCG
>Ga0247757_10001386_pt1 | contig 16265 bp, 11 predicted proteins | sample UWRJL126311R4_FD_180929 | JGI IMG/M metagenome (GOLD analysis project Ga0247757, IMG submission 180929) | Plant litter microbial communities from Arlington Agricultural Research Station in Wisconsin, United States - UWRJ-L126-311R-4 | ecosystem: Environmental > Terrestrial > Plant litter >... | reverse complement strand
CAAAGCTGGCGGGGAATCCGCCGTCCGCCGGCTCGGCCCTGAAGGATGAGGGTGCCGTAGCCGGGGCGTCGTCGGCTGGCTTGATCGAATTGGCCACGGCAGACGATGCCACGCAGGCCTTCGTGAAATTTTTCGGCCAAGGGAGTGATCGCGCTCCGCTGGATTTGCCCGTGCTGGAGGAGGTGGACAGTTCCGGTTCGCACTGGGCCTGCACTTACCCGGCAAACAAGCGCCCCCGGAGCGTGCAGGACGGGGATGTGATGTTCATGGGGCGCTTCGTTGAGAACCCGCATGACATCGTCATCTACGGCCGAGCCATCGGCCTGCGCCATGTCGACGGCCGGGATATGGCAACGCCGGAGGACATCGCCCGACGATCATGGAAGGAGGACTGGCCCGCCTATGTGCGGGTCCACAGCGCCGAGTTTGTGGCCGGCACGCTGAGGAACGGCGTGCGCCTTTCCGCTCTGATGGATGAGCTCCAGTCAGACGCCTTCGTCTCAACCCAGCGCAACCACAAGGCTCGCGCGGGCGGCAACACGGACCCGCGCCGGGCCATGATGCAGAAAGCGCACATGCAGCTGACCAGGCAGGCTTTCGCCTGGGTGGAATCGAGACTACGGGAGGCCTTCGAGCGACATGGGAAGCTCACGCCAGCAGAACTCGGAACCCTGGATTGGCCCGAGTCGGAAGACCCCGATTTCGACGCCTACGAAGTCTGGCTGGTTCGGAAGGAGGGACTCAAAGAAGTCACTGTCCGGGAATATGCCTATTTCCTGAAGCGTTGCCTCACCCATTACCCCGTGAAGCTGAATCCAACGACGGTGCCCACGGTGTCAGCCGCGGATGCCGTCCTGGCCGAGGTTGAACGCATCGTGGCGCAGAAAGGCCGTTGGGCTGACGGGACTTTCAACGAGCGGGACCTTTCGCAGAATCTCCGGCCCGCCCTGCGCGCCTACGGCCGCTTCAATGCATCCCAAAGCCGGATCTGATGGTCACGGATTCACCTCAAACCCGGTTGTCTCTCAGATTTACGCTTCCGCGAGAGACAACCGTCACCAGTCCCAAGTCGCCGGCAGGCCTATTCCGCCCGTCCCGGCAGCCAATTGCAGGCTTGCACCCGCTGTCATGATGTAGGAAATAATACCCTGTTTTTACCACACAATCCCGTGCCAATTGGATCACAAAGTCTTTCAAAATCAGTGCTTAGCCGGATTTACGGGCGAGGCAGGGGTTCTGTGTTCTCCTCGAATGATTTTCTGGATCTTGGCAACCGCAAGGCGGTGGACATGGCCCTCCTCCGACACACCAAGGCAGGCACGATCCGGCGGATGTCGCGCGGGCTCTATTACTTCCCCAAATCCAGCGCGCTGCTCGGAGAACTGCATCCGACGATCGAGGCGGTGACCAAGGCCGTCATGGCGCGCGATCACGTGAAGTTTCAGCCCTCGGGGGCCTACGCCGCCAATCTGCTCGGCCTCTCGGAACAGGTCCCGGCCCGGGTCGTATTTTTGACCGATGGCTCGGCGCGCAAAATCAAGCTGGGCAAGCTGATCATCGAACTCCGGCCTTCGACGTCGCGGCAGATGGCGACCGCCGGCCGCACCAGCGGGCTGGTGTTCTCCGCCCTGCGCTACCTGGGCAAGCAACACCTGACTCCCCACGTCGTGGCCCGCCTCGGCAAGGTGTTGTCGCCCGAAGATCGCAAACGGCTGATCGACGACCTCGCCTACGCCCCCGCGTGGATGCATGCCGCCCTGCGGCAAATCGCCGACAGCTGATGCCGCGATGAAAACCTTCGCCACGCTGGAGGCGGCGGAACGCCGGACGGTCTTCGAGGAGTTCCAGCAGCGCGAGGGCGTGGCCGCCGTGATCGTCGAAAAGGACTTTTGGGTCGTGTGGCTGCTCGCGTTGATTTTTCAGCAGCCGGAGCTGGGCGGCCAGGCGGTGTTCAAGGGCGGCACGTCGCTGGCCAAGGTTTTCGGGGCGATCGCCCGCTTCTCCGAGGACATCGACCTCGGCATCAGCCCGGAGGCCCTCGGCTGGACCGAGGCCCGGCTCGAGGGTGCCTCCAAAAATGCCTGGACCGAGCGGATCCGGCCCCAACTGGAGACCGCCTGCGCCGGGCACGTCGAACACCACTGGCTGCCCCAGCTGGAATCGGCGGCGATCCGCCATCTGGGGCCGGCGGCGCCAACCCGGTCGTGGCTGCGCTACGAACTCGATGTCGCGAGCCGCTCGCCCGTGATTTTCTTCGACTACCCGGGAGCCTTGCCACGGGGCGTCGATTACATCGCGCGGTCGGTGAAAATCGAGTTTGGCTCGCTGGCGGACCAACGGCCGACCGGGGTGCATCCCCTGCAGGCCATGGTCGCGCGGATCGTGCCCGGAGCTTTTGCCGACTTCCGCGCCGAGGTCGTCGCGCTTGAGTTGGAGCGCACCTTTTGGGAAAAGGCGACGATCCTGCACGCCGAGCACCACCGGCCGGCAGGAAAGCCCCAGCCGGCCCGTTACGCCCGCCACTACTCCGACTTCGCCGCGCTGTGGCATCATCCGAGCGGCCGGGCGGCGGCAACGCGGTTGGATCTGCTGGACCGGGTGCGACAGCACAAGGCGCGCTTCTTTGCATCGGGCTGGGCGAACTATGCCACCGCGACGCCGGGGTCATTTCGGCTGCTCCCGCCGGAATCCCGGAAGTCGGAGTTGGCGGCCGACTACGCGGCCATGCGACCGATGTTCATGCAGGAGCCGCTGGCGTTCGACGAAATGCTCGCCGTCCTGCGCGAAGCCGAGCAAACCTTGAACCAGGCATGAGCCACTTCGCCTTCCTTCAACCCGAATGGCCCGGTCTCCACGAGGCGGCGATGCAGGCGGAAGGATCGGCCCGGACGGATCCGCGCACGGCGTGTTTCCACGCGCGACGGGCGCTGGAGCTGCTGGTGCGCTGGCTCTACCAGCACGACGCCCGGCTGCGCCTGCCCTACGACGAGCAGCTGAGCGCACTCGTGCACGAGCCGTCCTTCAAGCAGACGGCAGGCGAGGCGATCTTCGCGAAGGCCCGGGTGATCATCACGCTCGGCAACCGCGCGGTGCACAACCGGCCGGTGGCACCCGTCGACGGCCTGACCGCCGTGCGCGAGCTGTTTCACCTCGGCTATTGGCTGGCCCACACTTACGCCCGCGGCACGAAGCCGGCCGCCGGGCTGGTCTTCCGGCCGGAAGCCCTGCCGGCAGCGGTCGCCGAGCCGAAGCAAAGTGCCGAGCAGTTGCAGCGCCTCGAGGCGCAGGTGCGCGAACGCGACGAGAAACTCGCCGCCCTGCTGTCGGAAAAGACCGGCCTCGACGCGGCGTTGGCAAAAGCGCGCGAGGAGATCGCCGCCGCCCGGCAGGCCAACGCGGCCAAACCGGACACACACGACTACTCCGAGGAACAGACCCGCGACACCTTCATCGACCTATTGCTGAAGGAGGCCGGCTGGCTGCTCGACCAGGTCCGCGACCGGGAATTCGAGGTGCAGGGCATGCCCAACAATCAAGGCAAGGGCTTTGCGGACTACGTGCTGTGGGGCGACGACGGCCTGCCGCTAGCCGTGATCGAGGCCAAGCGCACCAAGCGAGACCCGCGGGTCGGCCAACGTCAGGCCGAGCTCTACGCCGATTGCCTGGAAAAGCAGTTCGGCCGCCGGCCGGTCATTTACTACACCAACGGCTATGAGCACTGGCTGTGGGACGACTCACTTTACCCGCCGCGGGCCGTGCAGGGCTTCCACAAAAAGGCCGAACTGGAGCTGATCATCCAGCGTCGCGGCTCCCGGAAGCCGCTCGGCCCGGCTCCGGTCAACCCGGCTATCGTCGAGCGCTACTACCAGACGCGGGCCATCCGGCGCATTGGTGAAGCCTTCGAGCAGGACCGCGACCGCAAAAGCCTCGTGGTCATGGCCACAGGCGCGGGCAAGACGCGCACGGTCATTGCCCTGTGCGACCTGCTCATGCGCTGCAACTGGGCGAAGCGCGTGCTCTTCCTCGCCGACCGCGTGGCCCTGGTGCGGCAGGCCGTGAACGCCTTCAAGCAGCACCTGCCGGAGGCGTCACCGGTCAATCTCGTGACGGAAAAGGAGGCGGAAGGGCGCGTCTATGTCTCCACTTACCCGACCATGATGGGGCTGATCGACGAGTCGAAGGACGGCCAGCGCCGCTTCGGTATCGGGCACTTCGACCTGATCATCATCGATGAAGCGCACCGGTCGGTTTACCAGAAATACAAGGCCATCTTCGAGTACTTCGACTCCCTGCTCGTCGGCCTGACGGCGACACCGCGCGACGAGATCGATCGCGATACCTACGGCCTGTTCGACCTGGAAAAGGGCGTGCCGACCGACACCTACGACCTTAAAGACGCCGTGGCCGACAAGTTCCTCGTGCCGGCGAAATCGGTGTCAGTGCCCCTGAAGTTCCTGCGCCAGGGCGTGCGTTATGACGACCTATCGGAGGAGGAAAAGGAACAGTGGGACGCCAAGGAATGGGATGAGGACGGCTCGGTGCCGGACTTCGTTGAGGCCGAGGCGGTCAACAAATGGCTCTTCAACCTCGATACCGTGGACAAGGTGTTGGAGCACCTGATGACGCACGGCCAGCGCGTGGCCGGCGGCGACCGTCTGGGCAAGACGATCATCTTCGCGAAGAACCAGCAGCATGCTGACTTCATTCAGGAGCGTTTTGACAGGAACTACCCGAAACTGGCCGGCAAGTTCGCCCGGGTGATTACGTTCAAGACCGAGTATGCGCAGAGCCTGATCGACGATTTTTCCGTGAAGGAGAAGATGCCGCATATCGCCATCTCCGTGGACATGCTCGACACCGGCATCGACGTGCCAGAGGTGGTGAACCTGGTGTTCTTCAAGCTGGTGCGCTCGAAGACGAAGTTCTGGCAGATGGTGGGGCGCGGCACGCGGCTCTGCCCCGATCTGTTCGGACCGGGGCAGGACAAGGCGTTTTTCTACGTCTTCGATTATTGCCAGAACCTGGAGTATTTCAGCGCCAACCCTGAGACCATCGAGGCGCCCGTGCCGGCCTCGCTCAGTCGGCGGTTGTTCACCACCCGGCTGGAGCTGGCCGCACAACTCGGCGCCGATCCCGGTGGCAAAATCGAAGAAGGCCCCGCCGACCGAGTGGAACTGCGGCGCGACCTGCTCGCCACTCTTCAGCGCGAAGTGGCCGCGATGAACACCGAAAACTTCGTCGTTCGCCCCAAGCGGCGGTTCGTCGAAAAATACTCCGTCGCCGGGGCGTGGAATGAAATGGGCCAGGACGCCTACGATGAGCTGGCCCGGGAAGTCGCCGGCCTGCCTGCCGAACTGGAGCAGGAGGACGAAGAGTCCAAGCGCTTCGATCTGCTGATACTGAATTTGCAGTTGGCGCTCCTGCGAAGCGAACCCCGTTTCAAGAAATTGAGCGACCAAGTCCGGACCATCGCCGCGCTGCTGGAGGAAAAGGCGGCCATCCCTCTGATCCGCGACCAACTCGTCCTCATCCAGGATCTCCGGACCGACGGATGGTGGCAGGATGTGACTCTGCCGATGCTGGAGACCGTGCGCCGCAAGCTGCGCGCGCTGATCAAGTTGATCGAGAAGAAGCAGCGGAAGCCGGTCTATACGGACTTCGAGGACGAGCTGGGCGCTGCCGCCGCAGTTGAGCTGGGAGCGTTTATTTCTGCCGATGGTTTTGAGCGTTTCCGCCAGAAAGCGCGCGCGTTCCTCAAGGAAAACGAGGGCCACATTGCGGTGCAAAAGCTCCGACTGAACGAGCCGCTTACTCCCGTGGATCTTTCGGAGCTTGAGCGCATCCTTACGGAGGCGGGCGTGGGCAGCCGGGAAGATTTGGCGCGGGCCAAGCAGGAGAGCACGGGCTTGGGATTGTTCGTGCGCAGCTTGGTCGGATTGCAGCGGGAAGCCGCCAAGAAGGCGTTCGCCGGCTTTTTGACCGGTCGGGCCCTGGGAGGCGCGCAGATCGAATTCATCAATCTCGTCATCGATCACCTCACGGAGCGCGGCGCAATCACTCCGGAGCAACTTTACCAATCGCCGTTCACGGATTTGGCCCCGCAGGGCCCGGAGGTGCTATTCCCGGGGCAGGACGCAGAAACCCTTTTCGGTATCTTGGAAGCAGTTCGTTTGCACGCTGGTGCTTGAAGGGACCAGCAACAGGAGTCGGTGCATGTGGTCTCTGTGGGCAGGGCGGACAGCGGCGGCCGGCGCTCACACCGAGGAGGTGCCCACGTCCTTGCTCAAAGCGGACGGGTTGCTTTTCTCGGCGGTATGAAAAATCCACACCGGATCGTGGTGGTGTTGCTGACGTTGGTTTTCGGTGGCGTGGGGTGGGCGGGGGTGACGGCGCCCGCCGGATTGCAGACTCGGAACGTCGTGCTGGTGACGATCGATGGCCTGCGCTGGCAGGAGGTTTTTCGCGGGGCGGATCCCACTCTGATGACGCCGGAGGCCGGCCGGGTGGAAGCAGCGGGACGGAAGGGGTTGCTGGCGGAATTCGGCGGCGAACTGCCGGGTGTCCGGCGGGAAAAGCTGATGCCGTTCCTGTGGGAGGTGGTGGGACGGCAGGGGCAGCTGTGGGGCAACCGCGACGCGCGGAGCCCGGTGGAGGTGAGCAACGACCAATGGTTTTCCTACCCAGGCTACAACGAGCTGCTCACAGGCCGGCCCGACCCGGGCATCGTCTCCAACGATCCCATTCCGAACCCCAATGTCTCCGTGCTCGAATGGCTGAACCAGCGGCCGGCCCTGGCCGGACGCGTGCGGGCCTGCGCCGCGTGGCAGGTTTTTCCCGCCATCCTGAACGCCGGCCGGAGCGGACTGCCGTTGTGGATCACCGGACAGCACTCCGCGCCGGCCACCGCATCGCCGGCGGTGCTCGAACTGGAGAGCCTGATGGACGATATCCCGTCGCCGTGGCCGGACGAACATTACGACGCCTTCGTCCACCGTCGCGCGATGGAGTACCTCGCCACCGACCAGCCGCGCGTGTTGTACGTGGCCCTGGGAGAGCCCGACGACTGGGCGCACGGCCGCCGGTACGATCGCTACCTGGCTTCGATCGCCAACTGCGACCGCTTCATCCGGCAGTTGTGGGAGAAGCTGCAATCGCTCCCGCAGTACCGCGGCATGACGACCCTGATTATTTCGCCGGACCACGGGCGTGGCCGGACCGCGCAGGACTGGACGGATCATGGCCGGAAAATCCCGGGGTCGAACGAAACCTGGCTGGCCGTGCTGGGCCCCGACACCCCGCCGCGAGGAGAGCGACGCGATACGCCCGTTGCCCGGCAAGCCCAGATCGCGGCTACCGTCGCGGCCTTGCTCGGAGAGAACTACCGGGAATCCCAGCCCGCGGCGGCGCCGGCCCTGATGGAGGTGCTGGCGCTGGACCCCGACCGAATCGATCGGAGGTGATGAAGCATGAAACCGCCCGGAACATCCTTCTCGCCGGACGATGTCATGCGCGTGCGGCAACAGGACGCGGTATGGCTGTTCGAGATCGCCGGGGTGGAATGGGGTGGGTATCACGAACCTCGTGAGGTGTGGTATCCCTATCGCACGTGGAAAACGCCGCCGACTGCCGAGCGGATCACGCGAACCAAGGAGGCGGCTCTAGCCGACCGGCGTGCTTTCCCGCTGTGCCGAATGTGCAGCGAACTTCACCAGAGGGGACAGATGCATAGTCGCGATGTCTGTCAGGGCTGTGCCGAGCAATTTCTCGGGGTGGTGCATTGATCTGTGAATGCCTGCTGAGTTAGGTTGATCGGGCGTTGACCGTGGTGGGCCGATCCTCAGCCTGCCGGAACCTCGCTTGGGCCGGCGCGGGAACCCTCAACAATTCAAATCATGGTTGCGTGGCTCTGGACAGGCATGGAAGTGCTATATTTCGCGGTGGTGATCGGCGCGCTTTACTGGATGCGCCGGACACGCAAGACGCGCTGGCCGTTTTCCCGCGAGGACAAATTGCTGCGCGGCCCTGGAGAGCGGCTACGGCGACGCCTCATTGAGATCGATGAGCAATTCATATGGGAGCTGCTTGCGGGTGTTACGCTACCGATGGTTGCCGCTGCGTCGGCCGCGAAGGCTGCTCAGGTCGTTGGGTTGGGAAACACCGCGATTCTTAGCATCGGCCTGGGGAGCGGGCTTGCCGTCATTGGGGTCAGCGCGGGACGGGTTGTCCGGTTGGCGAGTCAGCGAGCCGACCATCTCCTTGGCTGGTTTGGCGAGCGCGTCGTTGGAGAGCAGTTGCAGCTGGCGACGGTGCATGGCTGGCGCGTGTTTCACGATGTGCCGAGTGCAACGGGAAATGTGGATCATATTGCGGTTGGTTTGGGCGGGGTCTTTGCGATCGAAACCAAGGCGAGGAGCAAACTGGGCCGCAAGTCGAGCGGGGTGGATCACATCGCCTACTTCGACGGACGTGATCTCGTTTGGCACCGGACCAAGGACAATCGCGGACTCGATCAAGCCGAACAAAACGCGCTTTGGGTAATGAAATGGATCAAGGACGAGATCGGCGAACGCGTGCACGCTTCCCCGATTCTCGCTTTGCCCGGCTGGTGGCTCGAACTAACTCCGGCTCGTGGCACCCGCCTGTGTCGCGTCGTGAATCCGAAGTGGTTGCCGGACCTCCTCGCCAAGGAACGCCCGGTCCTCCCGCAGAGGCTGGTCGACCTGATCGCGCTTCGCCTTGAGGCTCGCTGCCGGGACGTGGAGGATTGAGCCATGCACCACTGGCATCGGGAGCACTTCACCACGCATCAGTTCTACGCGGATGTGTTGTTCGATTTTGCGGTGACCTATCCCGAGGAGGAGCTGGACCTGCTCGAGTCCGGACGGGATCGTCACGGATACGACTGCGTGCTGATCCGCTCGGGGGCGACGCTGACGGCCACGCGTTACATCCAGCTCAAGAGCACCGAGAAGGATGACGCGCCCATGCTGGGGATTCGCGGGCCGATGCTCCTGGCCGAACACCGGGAGATTCTCCAGATCTGGGTCTCCCCGCAGGGACATTGCGAGTACTACTTCCTTTCGGACTTCGGGCGCATCGCGCATCTCTGCCTGGCGATCTCGGGCAAACAGCTGGCCGACAAGGCCACGAACAAGCAGCAAGCCGTAGTCGAGGCGCTGCAACCGCTGGGCGAACTGATCGGCGGATTCAAACCACTCGCCTCGTACCGGGAAATCCAAGCCGTTTGGGGTCCGCTCAAGGCGGACGGCTGGCCGGTCTGGGACGGCCAGCTCACGAAGGTTCGCGGGCGGCTCTGGAACGACGTGCTCCGCCCGCTGGCGAGCCACTACAAGGCCGTGTTTCCCAAATGGCGCGAGGACCGGCACGAGATCGATGCCCGCTGGACGCGCAAGATTCCCAAAAAGCTCCTCGCCGACCACATCTTCCGCTGAGGCGGACTCATGCAGTTGAAGGCTGAATTCGCTGTGAAGCTGAGCGGATCGAAAGGTGGTCGCCGGTTTCCACACCGGCGACAGAGCGTCGGTGTGGAAACCGACGCCCACCCACCTGCGTGATCCCGGCTGAGGCCTTCCTATTTTTGTGCCTTCTCGCGCCTGTTTGCGGCCAAGGACTGCCGGGAACTGCGGGCGTGCGGGCCGGAAAGCCCGCGGGCCCGCGGGCTTGGTCTGATGCCGCTCACGGCGAGATTTACGGGCATGCCGGGTGCAACGGCCGGAGCTTCAGATCGACGAGGTAATCCGCGAGGGCGCGGCCGACGATCTGGCTGACCTCGCCCGTCTCGCGAAAATGATAGCCGATGTCGACGCGGGCCTGGATGCTCGCGTCGGATATCGCGGTCAGGCTGTCATAGGTCAGCGGGCTCGCATAACCCGGCGCATAGAGTTCCACCTCGTGCTGGTCGCCGACCAGGCGCGACATGGTGCGCAGCATCGCCGTAAACAGCGTGACGTGCGCGGACGGATACTCGGGATGCGGCGGCGTGGGGCGCAGCGGCACCCACGCCGCGCCGGGCTTGGTCGTGGCCGCGTTGTTGTCGAGGTCGGCATAGTTGATCGCCTGGAACGGGCGCCAGAGCTGGTACGTGTACTTCGACTTGAAGAGGGCGATCTGCGCGTCGAAATAGGCAATGTTCACCAGCGCGAACGCGCGGGCATTGTCCACCAGTTGGGCGTGGGGGGAAACCAGCGATCGCAGCAACTGGTTCAGGCTGGCCTGGTCGGCGGCGTTCAGAAACAGCGCTTCGTATTCGTCCGCCGCGGTGCGCACCGTGCTGGTCGCGCCGCCGCGCGCCAGCGACTCGTTCACATCCGCCGCGTAAGCGGCGCTGGCGAGCGCGTCGGCGCGATTGGCGAAGCCGTAGGGCGGACCGGGGTCGAACATGGCCGGGTTGGCGACCAGAAACGGGGCGGTGACCAGTGAATTGCGGCCCGCGAAGGGCCGGGTTTCGGGTGTGAACAGCCACGAACCGACGGTCGTGGGCCCGGGAACGGTCGCCGGGATCGGGCCCACATCGCCCGTGCGCCACGCCAGGATGGCGTTGGCCACCGCCGCGCCCCACGCCCGGCCGCGCGCGATGGATTGCGCGTTGCCGGCGCTGCCGGGCAGCGCGGCCAGCGACGTGGCGAGCTGCGCGTCCCACACCGCCTGGTTCGCCGGCCGCAGGGCCGTGAGCACGGTGTAAGCCGACTGAATCGCGGCCGCCTCGGCCCGCGCCCCCGGGGGCGCGGCGGGGGTGACGTGCAGCGGCTCGTAACGGCGCGCGATGCCGTTGACCGCGTCGAACATGGCGGCGTGCAGGATCGCATAGGTGCGAGCCGGCACGGCGGGCCCGCGCTCATTGGGCGAGGCCGGCGGCATGATCAGCGTACTTTCGAGCGCCGCATTCCAGTCGGTGACGGCATCGGCGGACGCGTCGCGGGCAGCGACGCACAACACAAGCACTCCGGCCACGGCGTGGCAGAGGAGGGGGAAACGAAACGAGGGCGTTTTCATGGCAGTGGTTATTCCGCGCAGAGGCGGAAGGGTTGGAGGTTGCGGGAAGGAACGAGGGCTGCGGATGCGGCCGTGAGGCCGCGGCGACTTGATTACGCAGTTTTCCGGCGAAAGGGATCACCCCACCGGCCAAGACCTTCGTCCCGCGGAGCGAACGCCCGGCCGTGATGCCCGCTTCCCGTCGGTGGTCGGAGCGCAGAAATGATCACTTCGAGGCCCGCGCATTTTTTCGGGGTGGCCAGTACGCCGGCCTGATGCCAGCGTCGCCCGCGTGAACCAAGTGACCACGCTTCTGCGGGCGATCGCGGCGGGTGACCGCGAGGCCGGCGAGCGGTTGATCCCGCTCGTGTATCAGGAGCTGCGCAAGATGGCCGCGCGCCGCATGGCGGGAAACCTGGCCGGCCAGACGCTCCAACCCACCGCGCTGGTGCATGAAGCCTGGTTGCGGATGGGCGGCGAGAATCCCCGCGGTTGGGAAAATCGGGCGCATTTTTTCGCCGCGGCCGCGACGGCGATGCGCTCGGTCCTCGTGGACCGGGCGCGACGGCGCAAGGCGATGCGCCACGGCGGCGGACAGCAGCGCGTCAACGTGGACCACGTGGAAATCGCCAGCCAGGTGGTGAACGACGACCAGATTCTCGCCGTGCACGAGGCGCTGGAGCGACTCGCCGTCGAGGAACCGCAGAAGGCGGAGCTGGTGAAACTGCGCTATTTCGCCGGCCTTTCGGTCGAGGAGACGGCGGAAACGCTCGGCATCTCCGAGCCGACCGCGAAGCGCTGGTGGGCCTACGCCCGGGGCTGGCTCGGGCGGGAGATCAAGCTGTGACGGACCGACGAAAACCGCGGCATCCGCCACGAGCATTCTCCTTTTCTTGATTTCCTCCCCTTCCTCCCGTCACGAATTCGGGCCGGGAGGGCGAACGGGAAGGATTTCGCGAACGAATATTCCAGCCACCTGATCCCCGAGCGGTCCCAATTTCGTATTACTTCCGCCGACCCCTCGGCGTTATGAACGATCTACCCAAATCCACCCTCGAAACCATCTTCACCGACGCACTCGCGCTGCCCGCGGGCGAACGCCAGGCATTTGTCGAGCGCGCGTGTGCCGGCGACAGCGCGAGCGCCGCCCACGTGAAGGAGCTCCTGCGCGGCTACGAGGAGAACAGCGGGTTTCTCGAGGCCTCGCCGGCGGGCAGGGAAGGAGCTGTCGCCGGCGCCGCCAGCCCGGAGGCAGCGCGAGGGATGGACGCAGGTTCCGGCCCCGGCGGAGCCGGCTACAGCGAACACCTCCGCGAGCCGGTGCCCGGCGAGCGCATCGGACAATACAAGCTGCTCGAGCGCATCGGCGAAGGCGCGTGCGGCATCGTCTACATGGCGGAGCAGGAACAACCCGTGCGGCGGCGCGTCGCGCTCAAGCTGATCAAGCTCGGGCTGGATACACGCGACTTCATCGCGCGCTTCGAGGCGGAGCGGCAGGCGCTCGCGCTGATGGACCACGCCAACATCGCGCGCGTGTTCGACGCCGGGGCGACGGACAAGGGCCGGCCGTACTTCGTGATGGAGCTGGTGCGCGGCGTCCCGATCACGCGCTACTGTGACGAAAACCAGCTGGCGCCTCCCGCGCGGCTGGAGCTGTTCATCACGGTCTGCCACGCGATCCAGCACGCGCACCAGAAGGGAATCATCCATCGCGACATCAAGCCGTCGAACATCCTCGTCGCGGTCAACGACGGCGAAGCCGTGCCGAAGGTGATCGACTTCGGCATCGCGAAGGCGACGCAGGGGCGGCTCACCGACAAGACGGTCTTCACGCGCTTCCACGCGTTCATCGGCACGCCCGCCTACTCGAGTCCGGAACAGGCGGAAGTCACCAACCTCGACGTCGATACCCGCAGCGACATCTACAGCCTGGGCGTGCTGCTCTACGAACTGCTGACCGGGCACCAACCGCTCGACCACGCGACGATGGAGCGGCTCGGCTTCGAGGAGATGCGGCGCCTGATCCGCGAGGTGGAGCCGCCCCGTCCCTCGGCCCGGGTGAGCTCGCTGGGCCTGGAGGAGCGCACCGGCATCGCCCTGCGCCGCAATGTCGATTCCGCGAAACTCGCGCTGCTGCTGCGCAGCGACCTCGACTGGATCGTCATGCGCTGCCTCGAGAAGGACCGCCGCCGGCGTTACGAAACCGCCAGCGCCCTCGCGCTGGACATCCGCCGGCACCTCGACAATGAGCCGGTCACGGCGCGGCCCCCGAGCGCGGTGTATCGGATGCGCAAGTTCGTCGGCCGGCACCGTTCCGCGACGCTGGGGGTCGCGGGCATCGCGGCCGCCCTGGTGGCAGGCCTGATCGTGGCCTCGGTGCTGTTGGTGCGCGAACAAGCGGAGCGGGATCGGGCGGTGGCGGCCGAACGGGCGGAGAATGAACTGCGCGTCGAGGCGGAAGCCGGCCGCGTGCGCGAGATCAAGCGCTCCAGCCGCACGGCGTTGAACCTCTCGCGGCAACTGCTGGCGGACGGCCGGACCGCCGATGGCCTGGCCTATCTCGTGCACGCCGCGCGCCGCGATCCGGAGAACACCGCGATTGGGGCCCGCCTGGCCGCGGTGCTGACCTCGCGCAATTTCCTCCTGCCCGAGCATGTGCCGTTCGAGTGCGGGTCCCGGGTGCTGGCCCTGCACTACACCGGTGACGGCCGGTCGCTGCTCGCCGGCACCGAGGACGGGGTCCTGCGAATCTTCGACGCGGCCACCGGAGCCCTGGTCCGGGAGCTGCGACTGGGGCACGAGGTGAAGCGCAACGGCTGGGTCTTTGCCCGCGACAACGACGCGGTGTGTGCGGTCCGCCTCGTGGGCGACCGGCTCGGCGTGCTCGACATCGCCGCCGGCCGCCTGCGCTTCCCGGCCCTGGCGCTGGATCCCCGGGTTCTCCCCGGCGAGGGCTGCGACCCGGCGATGCTCGATGCCGGCGCGGTGACGCTGAGCCCGGATGGACGCTGGCTGTTCGCCGAGGGCATGTGGGACTACTGGATCTGGGATGCGGCGAACGGGGACCTCGTGGCCCAACGCACCTGCTCGAACTACAAATTTTGCGCGTTCAGCCCCGATGGCACGCGTTTCGCGCAAGTGTCGGACGACGCCCTCACCTTGTGGTCGTTGCCCGGTTTCGAGAGGATTGCGGGACCGACGCCCGTGGCGCGAAACTTCGCCCGACCCGGCGTCTTTCTGTTGCCGCATTTCTCCCCGGACGGACGCGAACTGGTCCTGGTCGACCCTTGGGAGGCGTTTCATGTGTTTGATGCCTCGACGGGGGCGCCCCGGCGATCGCTGCCGCACGCGGGCTTGAGCAACTGGATTCGTCCGGGATTCCTGCGGTTTTTGCCGGACGGCCGGCTCTTTGGGGAGGGTTCCCATGGCAATATGCTGTGGGATATCCAATCCGGGGCATCCCAGGCCCTGAATTCCGCCGGATATGCCAACCTGAGCGGAGTTGCCATCGACGCGAAAGGCGCGCGGATGCTGCTGACGACGCGCACCGGCTTTGCCCGGCTCGTGAGCACCGCCACGGGAGAGATGATAGCGGAAGAGTCGTCGCTGCATGAAAACGGCGATGTCGTCGCGGCGCTCTCGCCCGATGGCGGCCAGATCGCCGCCGGCACGAACCGCGGCCAGGTGCGCTGGTTGCGCGTGGGGCGCGGCGCGGCCCGGCCGCTGGAGATGCCGGCAATCGCGGCGGGCTTCACGACGGCGCCGTCGCCACAGATTCGCCTGGTCACGACCACCACCTCGCGGGTCATCGACGTGCGATCGGGTCGCGAGATCGGGGGGACGACGGCCAACCCGCGGACGCTCTCGACCCGCTGGTCGGTGCCGTGGTTTTCACCCGGAGCCAGATTTCTGGTGGCCCCGGACCCGGAGAACGCCTGGGAGGCTTGGGACTTTCTGGCCGGAGGTGCGCCGCGGGTCGTGCCGCTCGAGGGAAGAACCGATATGCACTTCATCGAGTTCAGCCCCGAAGGGAACTTCAATATCTTCTGGAATGAGAAGACGCGGCAGATGGGCGTTTGGAACCTCGCCACGGGTCGTTTCGCGGGGCCACCGGTGTCGTATCAGGACGAGATCATCGGCACCTGGAATCTCAGGCTCAGTCCCGAAGGCCGGCGGCTGGCCGCGGCCCACAGCAGCGGCGCGGTGGACGTGTGGGATACCGCGACGGGCCGTCGTGAAACAACGCTGCAGCAAACCTCGCGGGCAAGTCCGGGCAAGATCGACTTCAGTCCCGACGGCAGACGGCTGGCGGTGTCCACGGTGTGGGGCGAAGCGCGCGTGTGGGATGCCCAGACCGGGCTGCCGGTGAGCCCCCCGTTTGAGGTGGCACGCGGCGGAGCCGCGCTGACCCCTCCAACCGGGGTGCTTTTTTCCCCGGACGGCCGCTGGTTTGCGACCGTGGGCGAGCGGGGCCTGACCTTGCGCGATGCGGCGACGTTTGCACCGGTTCGCGAACCGATCGACGTCGGGCGGATTTCTGCGGGAGGCGTAGCCTTCAGTCCGGATGGCACGCGGCTCAGCACGGGCCTGAGCGTGTGGGATGTGCCCGGCGGTGAACGGATCACGGATCCTACGGACGAGGCCACCCTTCCCGAAGGCTTGGCCTTTCCACAACTCAGCGCCGACGCGCGTTACCTCCTCTACACGGTGCATCCCCCGGGGGGGATCGTGGCCCGCGTCCGGTCGGTGCCGCCCCAATTGCCCCCAGGCGAACGTACCCCCGAGTGGCTCCTGCGTCTCGCCACGATCCTCGCGGCCAAGGTCGTGAACGAGGCCGAGGAAAGCGTGGCCCACCTGGAGCCGGTGGCCGAAATGGATGCGCTGCGCCGTGATCTCTCGCGGCTGCCCGCCGACAGCCCTTACGTGGAGTGGGGGCGCTGGATCCTCGACGACCGGCCTGACCGGCCGATCGCGCCAGGATTTGCCATCACCCCCGCCGAGGCGGAGCGGCTGGCGGAATCCACGGCGCGCTGACCTCGACCCGGCGTGCGCACCCGGACTTGAAAGGTCGGGTAAGCGGAAACGGCCGGTTGATCCCGTCCGCGCCGAAATCTCGTAACATGATGTGCCCACCCGGCCTCCCATGCCCTCTCCTCCCCGAGCCGTTTTTCTATCGTATGCCTCCCAGGACGCCGACGTGGCGAAGTCGATCGCCAACGCCCTGCGCGTCGCGAAGGTCGTCGTCTGGCTCGACCAAAGTGAATTGCGCGGCG
>Ga0247757_10001385_pt1 | contig 16288 bp, 23 predicted proteins | sample UWRJL126311R4_FD_180929 | JGI IMG/M metagenome (GOLD analysis project Ga0247757, IMG submission 180929) | Plant litter microbial communities from Arlington Agricultural Research Station in Wisconsin, United States - UWRJ-L126-311R-4 | ecosystem: Environmental > Terrestrial > Plant litter >... | reverse complement strand
TGGTGAAGAGGGAAAATTCTCTCTTGAACTCGCTCTTGTAGCCAAGGGCGGCCAGCACCTCCTCGTCGGCACCGAGACCATGGGCTGGGTCGTAGGGCACATCACCGCCAGGCAGAACCGAGCTGACGGGCTCCTGGTCGACGCGTTTGTGGGCATGAGCCGAATCGGAAGACATGGTCGGGCGCGCGGCTAATGGTGGACCTGGCGGTGCAGAGAGACAGGGCGCCGGAGCACACGATGCCAGCTGCAGTCATATAGGCACGTCACCCGGACCCTAGCTATCTGCTGCACGGCCCGCAAGGACAAGAACCGCAGGGGCAAGGCGGCCCCTGTTGTTGTGGGCAGCGATAGGCGTTCACGGTGTGGCGACAGCAAATGATGAAGGGCGGGGTGCGGCGGCTTATCGTGGTCGTGCATGGTGGTCGCCTGCCGTGGTTGGCTGCTCGTGTGGCATCTGTCGTTAACCTGACCAATTGCCGCAGAGGCGACTGTGTGCGTAAACCTGCCTAAACGGGCCGCGCTCGACAACGAGAACACAATATACAGACGTTGGCTGTGCCGGCAGACTAGAAGTAGCTCGTGCCGGCCGAGTACTCCGTCTTCGTCCCAGGGAATCCCCCGACGGGAGTGCTCCGCTCGTCCTCGTCCCCACTGTCATCCTCCTCACCTGCAAAAGTGTCGCCTGTGTCTGGCGGAGTTCGCATCTGCACGATCGCCTCCTCGTCCAGCGTCGGCACCACATATAGCTTTGCCGTGTGGTACTCTCTGCCCGATGGCATGCTCGACACAAGCTGCTCTGACGGCGGTACAATCTGAGCCATCATCTGCCCAAACATCAGCATGGCATCGAATCACCTTTGGGCACCTACCGTGTCATTCATCTTCTCCCACTTTCTCAACAGCATGTCCACAACCCTACCCTCCTCGAATTTGCCGGCATCGGTTCCCCACGCCCCACCTTTCTCCACCTTGCGGTCTTCCCTCTTCTCCTGCCAATCTTTCTTCAACTTCGAAAGTCCCGATGTCTTCTTGCCCTCGTCCGCGTCCAGTGCAGTGAAACCTAGTTCTTTCTTCGCACCCCTGAGCCATGCGATGCCCTCGCCCGTCTTTCCTGCCAGCTCCGCATCCACGCCCAAGAAACGGCATGCTTTCCCTTTGGCCGTACGCCGGAAGTCATCTACGTATTTTGCAAGTCCTTCATCCACTCTAGACCCTCTACCCAGCATAGCCTGGGCTTTTGAAGCATGCTCCGATGCCGCCAAACAGAGTCGGGCGAACAGATGCGCGCGAACCTTGGGTATCTCTACACCCTTGAACATCCAATCCTTGCTATTCTTGTTCCGCTCTTCCACTATTGCCGCAGGGTACGGATCGTCCTTGAGCACTGTGATGAGCGTGGCTTCAGCCATGGTAAGCTCCGCCATAGCACCGAGTACTGCCGCTGTTATGTCTACTGCTGCTGGCTGGGCATGCCATTGCTGAGCCCGGGCGGCTAAAAAGGCGTGGATGGCATTTGCATCGAGGAAATGTTTCATGGCAGCAGCGATGGCCGCGCCACGCTGCTCGGGACTGGGTAGCGTTGCATTGTACAGCGTATGGAGTCGGGCTCGAGCCTGCAAATTGTACACATATGCTAGTGTCGACAGTGTGAAGCATAGCTCGCTTTCCAGGCTTTTCAGCTTTATCCGCGTTGGTTCACGACCTGGGATGCTAGTCCCAAGAGTGGAGCGCCATTCTACCTCAAGCTCTTTCACAAGCACGAGATCGATTTCCTCTCCTGCGCAAGGCGTGCCACTCAGGCCTGCATCGAGAGCAAAAAGGTATGGCACATAGCCTTGTAGAGCGGAAAGAACGGTGGGAAGGTTCGACGCTTGCGAAGAAGGTGGTATGCGTTTGTACCGCTTCAGAGTGTCCCGCACCACCCCGCGTGCGGTTGTGGCACAGTTGGGTAGAGAGGGGTGGGTACTGCTACTGAAATAATCAGTGAAGGATAGGCTGGAGGTCGTCGGTAGCATAAATGGGAACGGCATCTCGACGTGCTGGTGAGTGGTGCAGAGGACGTGGGCTGAAGCTGTAAATGCAGGTACAAGACATGTGGGGGCTCGCCTTGGCATGATGCCATGCTGCCAGCTCAGTGGCTTATCGCAGATGATGAAAAGTGGTGGTAATCCAAATCAATCAGAAATACCTAAACAAAATCACCTCTGAATGAAGAAATAATTCGTGCTATCGCATAGCAAGATGTATAGGCTGCTATGCTCATTGATAGGCATATATACAATGGCACCGGCTGGCTGCGGCTGTCGACATCAGGACAGGAACAGCATTCATGCCTCTATTCGACTCGAAAGCGATCTTCGCACTGTCCATATCGCATTCCCCGCATGCCGATTCTCGATAGCGCCAGCCGGCTTCTGTTCTGCTTTTTCAACTGTACTTTTTACTGTTTCTCAATGTAATGCGTCTGAGCGAAGAGGTATCCCTTGATCTTAGAATCCTTGAGAAGCTCAAAGTACCGCTCTGTAATCTGCGTCAGTAGCTGTACATATAACTAGACCTCGTCACCGTTCCGGAAGCCCGACCAGAGCTCCGCCGCTGGCTCCATTAACTGACCAGCTGCTCCAACACTGAAGAGAGAAAGGAGATGGTGAGCGAGTAGATCGCATGCGTACCTCGCAAGTGGCCACACTTCTCCAAATGATTGACACCTTCCCTCCGGTAGCACTTGCCCATCTCGTCACGCACCAGCCGCGCCATCATGGCGCGCACCCACTGCTCGCGGATGATGGCGTCCTGCGCCGCCTTGAAGGCCTGATTATCATCGTAGTCGACGCCTTCGAAAGTCGGTGCGACCTTGGGCTTCTTCGCGAGGAAAGCTTCGGATTCGGGGGTCGGCATGGCGGCGGCGTATTACGGCTTGCGCAGGGGCAGCGATGTTTTACACGGTCGAGGATTCAAAGGGTGGAGGCTCTCCAAAGGTTGCCGGGTACCAATGGCGCGCTGACGTCGGGGGTTGGAGCTCGTAGATGTGCGGTGGGCTTCAGCAGCTTGTCCACCAACATGGATTGGCGCTCGTCACATGACGGGCTCTTGGCACGCTTCTCAATATGCCCACATGTACATGCGTACGTATGGGAACCAGTAACAGCATACAATTTCATACATTGGTCTTTATTCTAGGTGTATTCCGCTCATGGAGTCGGAATCTATCCATAATTACCTTATTATCGTCCGTTCTATGTCTTCTCAACCCTTAACGTCTCCAAATGTCTACCATCATGATCCCATTATCAGCTACTCGGTAAACCACTCGTAAACCCCACGCTTCCCGTCCGCTCCTTATACTTCTCCCCTCTCCCTTCCGTCTTTCCCATCCCACTCTCCCTCAACTTTCCCAAAACACCTCCCCCGCGCTCCCTCCACTCCTTGACCCAGCTTCCCATCATGGCACTCACATTCTCCGCCGCTGCGCCCACGCTTCCCCCCAGGCCGCTTCCTCTCCAGTCTGCGTATTGCCCCTCGTCGGGCGCAGGACCCATGTACTTGGCTTTCCAACGCCAGTTGTCGAAGCGCACGGTCGGATGAGCGCCCTGGACCTGCGCGAGGAGACGGGTGCGGGACCGTTGGCAAGGGCCGCAGGGGGTGTGGATGTGCAAGGTATGGTAAGGGTGTGTTTTTAGTGTTCCGCAGCCCGTGGATAGGAAACTGTCGTCTTCTTGCTCACTTCCATCGCTATGCTCATCGGCATTGGGGCTGTTGACGACGGTGGTGGCGGTGGAGGAGGACCCGAGTGTTGTGTCCGATGGAATGCTTTCTTTTTCCGCATGCACACCAGACTCGCATTCCTCACCCCAACCTACATCCGCAAATGTTGTGCCTAACCCAACGGCATTTTCCCGCCTCTCCTGCTCCCTTTTTGTTCTTGCCCTTTTTTCCTGGCCTTCACTGCGTGCCTTTTCACAAAGCCGTACAGGATTCGCCGGGGCCGTTGAGTGTCCGCACCCTAAGAAGATATACAGACGATAATAACACATTTTCCTCTTCCCCCTTCTTTCCTTTCTTGTGGTATGATAAACTATCCAATCAGATCCTAACCGAAGTCCTCAATGGGGTAAGTATCCGAGTTTCTGGGTGGCCGGTAAGACGTGGATTTTTGCGATTCAATACCAGCCGGATAGCTGGGAAAATCTCAGGTTTTGTCTCTCCACGCGTGCATTGTCTGAAAGAGCGGTGCGTGCGCCGGGAATGGCTTTCTTTGTTCTGCGTTCAGTATGGTGGTCATGCATCTCACGTCACCCACGTGTTATTATTCTATTCAGCCCCTGGAACGTGTAGGAGACTTCACCATGCATATGCTGGATACGAGAAGAAGCAGGTTTTGTGACCGACTGCTCGTTCACGGCGAATAGTAGTAACGAAGTTTCCGTTTGCGGCGTATGAATACCCATGCATTTGTTAAAGAGCAGTCGTTGTGCAAACACCTGCAAGTCATAGCTTTGGAACACAATGTATTTTTCTAATTACGTCTATACAAACTGTGTCTATGTATTAGATAGAAGTAGAGGGTAGTCGTACCGGTAAACCAATGTATACCAAACGCTATGCAAACAACCCATCATGCATGGAAAGCCCCCTTCTGAGGCACAGTTCCCTATCTCAAAATTTCTCCGTAGCCTTTTCGCCCGTCTTTGGCGCCTCAGGCGGCGCTTCGGCATCCTCAGGAAAGTCACCTTTACTCTCTCTTTTCCTCCTCGCCCTGGCTGCCTCCCTATCCACTCTCTTCCTCTTCTCTTCTTCCATTCCTGTCTTCATTTCTTCATGTTGTTTGGATAGTGTGTTTTTTGTAATCAAGAAGCTTATGAGTAACCCAACGGCTGAAAACGCAACATACATGATCCACATTTTGCTCAGGGAATCCGAGAACGCCTGCTGCGCCACCAGCTTCTGATTATCTGGTAGCGATTCAATCAGGCCGACGTTAGCGCCCGCAGAACCGCCGCCAAAGGCCGCTGCGGTCTGAGGCCCGAGAGCCGCGCGAAGCATGGGCTGTTTGGAGATCATTGAGTTTTGGAAAACAACGGAGCCAACCACGATGGAAATGGCGGAGCCGAGGTTGCGGACAAAACCAAATGTTGCGGTCGCCGTAGCAATGTCACGCTTCTAAAAAAATTCCCGTTAGTCAAGTGTGACGCTGATGCAGAGAGCTGGAAAAGAAACTGAGAAATCTATGCATGCACGTCGGGAATTCCAGGCGCTCTCGAAGCATGTGCGTTCATGGTATCAATGACTAGATGCTAGCCACATGAACATGCAGAAGCACGGAGCGCATTAAGTGGAGCTACACCAGATCATGCGAACGAGGATCGTAAAGGAAAAGAACGTACCGGCACTAGACTTTGCAAGGCAATAAGCGGAGACTGGAAGTTTGGTCCAACGCCGATACCCGCAATAACCTGGAAAATGATGATCTTGGCCCATGAAGAGTGAACCCCGAGATCAATAAACGTGCCAAAACCTGCGGTCATGAACACAAGGCCGAACCAAATACAAGGAAGGTATTGTCCAGTTTTGCGAATGAAGATTCCGGTAAACGCAGAGAGAAATGAGAGAGATAATGCGGTGGGAAGGAGGTAGACGCCGGAGAGGATGGGAGTAGCACCAAGCACAGCTTGGAAATATAGGGGCAGAAAATAAGAGCCGGATATGAAAACAAATGCATGAAAAAAACAGACACCCAGCGCTGCAAGGTTGGAACGCTTGAAGAAGAGATCCAATGGCATCAGAGGATAAGGTGCCAAACGATGCTCGACAAGGAAAAATAAGCCAATGGTAACAACGCCGAAGACGATGAGGCATATGACGGTTGCTGAATCCCAAGGAAAGGTGACCCCGCCAAATTCCAGTCCAAGCAGTACCATGAGGGTCCCCCCCACCATGGTGAGTGACCCGAGCCAATCCACAGCCTTGAGGCCCTCTAGCAAAGGTGTCTTGGGGGTGTGAAGATCCAGGACGAAGAGGATGATGAAGAAGGCAACGCCATCTAAGGGGAGATTCAGGTAAAAACACCACCTCCAGCTGACTTTTTGCGTGAAGAGGCCTCCAACGACAGGGCCCAAACTGGAAGCCAGGGCCCATACACCACCAATGATGCCGAAGTACGTGCCTCTCTCGCGCATGGCAAAGAGATCCGATATGCAAATGTTGACTAGAACAATGAGACCGCCACCTCCAATGCCTTGGACCACTCGCGCGGCAATCAGCATGTTCATATTGATAGACACAGCGGCGAGTAAAGATCCGATAAAAAAGATGGCGTTGGTCACTAGCAAGACAGGCTTCCTCCCAAAGATATCCGACACCTTTCCCCATATTGGAGTGGCAGCAGAGTTTGCGATGAGGTATGCAGATCCCACCCATGTATAGCCCGACGCAGACTGGAAATGTTCGGCGATAGTTGGCAAGGCCGTCGTGACGATGGTGATATCCAGAGCTACGAGTAAGACTGCGATGCCGAGCGACAGCATGATCAAAGCAATCTTGAGCTTGCTTCTCTGGGGGGTGTCGTCTTGCGACTGCGCGGGTGGCGCGTTGGATGCACCAGATTCTGGCGCATGTTCATCTTGGTTTGTTTCCTCGAATGCTGCTGAGGCTTCTTCTCTCGCGGTATGGCTGGAGCGCGAGCTGGCGGTTGTGATCGGGTTCGTGGCGTCAATGTCCTGGTCGGTCGAAGATGCAGGGGTGCGCAGTGGCGCTTCCTTCTCATCGATTGCGGCGTTTGCCGTGGGATGCGGTGCCATGGCAGTTTGTTGTAGATGATAGAAACTCACGCAGCATAAAACGAGAGAGGTCGGCTACATAAGAAGGGCGCCTTTTGGGCAAGTTTCGTACAAAGGATGTCCCGATGATGTACAGCGGATGGTGAAATCATTCACCTCGGCCCCCGGGCCTTGTGGGTGCCCGATGTTCGAAAACTAGATGTGCGGGGCAAATCGGCGATGCCCGGACATGTGTCAGAGATCTCCGACATGCTGCGAGTGTGCCTGAGAACAGCAGACAGACCTGAGGGTGCTGGTTCATGAAGTCGACCTTGTTTGTTCATGTAAAGGAAATGTTTTCTGTGTGTCTAAGGAGCAGGTCCGTTGCTGGCACTGGCGGGGGCTTGTTGGTCTTGGCCTCGCGCGTGGCCTATCAGACGAATGCGCTGTCATAACGTCACCCCCCGTCCTGGGTATTGCCGTCTCTGCTACGGTCGATTCTTGCAGCTCTCCGTGGGGTGACGTCGCCTGTAGTATGTATGCACCTGCAATGCACATTCCGTGGGGTGGGTTGTAGCAAGGTCGCACATGCGTCTTACAAAGGTACCTTGGCTCGTCGTACTGTGTACACCCAAGGCCGTTGTACGATGACGCTGATGCAGGGCCTTTGTGCGAGCTCGGCACGTCCCCTCGTTTAAAACGGTACGAGGTGCAACAAAGAGACAAAGACGGTGGACGAGGCAGAGTTCACGCAGGGCCGCAGACAACGGCTGAGGGTCAATCTACGGTCAGTGTGCGAGATAGTTTCTGGGCTGATGGTTGGTTCCAGGTCACGAAAGCTCGCAGACGGTCGAGGACAGCGAGATAGCGGGTGCAGGACGGCCCGCGCACGCGGCCAATGGAGCGGCAGCCGGCAGAGAAGCCATGCCTTGTGCGAGACGATCTTGATGACGAGCAATACATACAATAGCGCACCGTGCCCAGCAGCGACTGGGGCTGGTGTTGAGGGTCTAAAGGCGCAGCTAGAGGGCGTCGCAGTGCCGCAGGCGCGAATAATTCTCTAGCCCCGGCTGGCCGTTCTGCCGTTGCAGCCACAACCCAGAAGGCTTCCCAGGACGCGTGCCAGGAAAAGCCAGGAGGCGAGGGAAGATGCGCGGGCCTAGGCTTCGTTCTTATTGTGTTGGGACTGGGGACGCTGGGGCAGCGCAGCTGGTGGCTGCCGAACCGAGCCGTTTTCTCTGCATGCAGCGTCAGAGAGGGGCAGCCGTTCCACGTTTGCGCAGCAGGCACCGTGCGGGCAGGCCGTCGAAGCAGAGCAGACGGCCAGGCGGAGAGGGCCACGGAGATGGGCACGGCCATGGTCATGGTCGGCGGTCGTGGTCGGTCGCGGTCGCGGTTCACGGAACCACACGGCGGCATGGCGGCAGTAGCAGGTGCGTTATGCTACGGTAGCAGGCAGGGCCTGGTAGGGCCTAGCAGAGCAGGCCAGGCGAGGCGAGCGGGGGAAGGGAGCGTCCCAAGACCACCCCCATGGACAGCCGAACACGGCCTAGACACGATGCGCGCACTATTTTCCACAAGCTTTTTGTGGCCAAAGCACCCCCTCCGACAGAAACCAGCGCTGCGTCTCAACCAGCTCAGCTCCCCACGCTTGGATCCGCGTAGCAGCCTTTGCATCCCGAACCGCCCTTGCTCCTCTCCCCCGCACGCTCAATAGCGGACGCTGTCCATTCCTCCGACCTCACAGACAACAACCACCCCCACCGCCGCATACAAATCCTCGCCCTGGTCACGCCCACGCATGTTGCTGCCCGCCGTGGCAATTCAGTGGAGGGAGTTTCCGGCCCGCCATACCCTCGAGCCATTGAGCCTGCCGTAGCGATGATAGACGTGATGGCTCTGCCCGTCGACGCGATGCCGCAGCACACCGCGCCCCGCTCGTCGGCATCGCACACCTCCTTCTTCGATGCCGGCCAGGCTGCCTTTGCCGTGCGCAAAAACAGCTACTCCTTCTCGGACCTGCGTTCGCCCTCGCCGAGCGTCTCCTCGTTCCGCTCCACTCCCGCCAGCAGCATCTCGCTGGACACCAAGTTCGACGATTCGAGCAGCAGCAGCAGCAGCAGTAGCTGTGACGACGACGGCCTGGCCTTCCCCTCGTACTGCACTGCCGAAAAGTATAGGGACGACGACAACGACACCGAAGACGAGACCGACGCGCCGCCCTCGAGTCCCCTGCTCGCCACCATTGCTCCCTCCCCATCCGATGTCCCGTCCACTACTCCCGACCATGTACCCGTATCCGAAGATGACACGAACCTCCGTCCTGAGCCATCGCAACACGTCGACTATCTTTCGCATGATTGGAAGGAAGAAGACATTTGGTCGTCATGGAGGCATATTGTGGAGCATCGCAGCGTGTACGGCGAGCGGTCGCGGTTGGAGAACGCCTCGTGGCGACAGTGGGCCAAAACGCAATTTCGTCTGCGAACCATCACACCTGAATCTCTGAATTGGTAAGTTATTTTGCAATCATAGTAGAGTCTCCACCATGCACTTGCCAGGTCATCACCCTAAACATAGCTACGGTGTACGTTGGGCCCGGCATATTGGTTACGGATTATGGTCGACGTGGAAATTCACATGCGTACCGTGAGCGTGATTTAGTCAGGTCATTTGTCCCTACGAAAGGAATTTTCGGCCGAGGCGTGTGCGGGAGGAAGGATCCTATGAGAGCTGCTGCTCATAAACCACATTCACTCCTGCTAATTTATTCCCAGGCTAAAGGAAAGCGATGTTACCTGGCTGTATGGTCCTTTGCAGCCCGCAACCCATCAAACAATCTCCTCCCACGCCTCTGAGCCTTCAAGCCGACTGTCCAAATCGAATTCGTTCCTCCACAAGAAACCAATCTTGAAAAAACGCAGTATGTCCGAAGTCATGCTACAAAAATCGATATCAGCGTCGTCTTTAGTCAAACAGGCGGCGGCGGCTGTGCAAGCACAGCAAACTGCTGGTGTGACCTTGGAAGGACGAAAACGAAGGCCATTTATCGGTCGTGCCACATCGGACTTCACATTGCAGCCAACTCGGACCATCAGTCGTGATACTACCGACTACTTCTCTTCACAATCCACCTCTGGGCTCCAGACGCCTGACCTGGGCGAGAGAAGACACATTCGGTTCGATGAAAAAGTAGAGCAATGTATTGCTGTGGAGGTAAAAGGTGCCGATGAGGACGATGAAGAGGATTTCAATCACAATCCATGGGCAAAGTATCGTGGTGACGACGACTCGTCGTCCGACGAGGGTGTGGTGATGATGAAGCGGTCTAGACGGAAGCGACCCTTATCAAGAACCAGCTCGAAAACCAGCATCAGCGGCGAAAACAAAACCATAGCTAAGCTGCCATCTACGACGCTGAAATACAGAATCGATTCTCCCGATATTACAGACCAACAGCCCACCCATTCTCTAGGATTCTTCCGCCCAAGTCGGCTATCACCTTCACCATCCCAGGAGACCCTGCGGCCGTCCAACCCTTCTACCAACTTCCTTCTCTCCGACGAAGATGAAGATGATGAGAATGATTTCACCTTTAACCCTAGCCGAGCATACGAGGTCAAGAGGGTCAGCACGCCTACCCCTTCCGATCCCCACTCGCAACGCCCTAGCACACCACCTGACCAAATAATAGAATCTGGTGGGCTGAGAAGAACAGCATCAGGCATGTTTATGCCATTCGAAGATGAAGACGACAACGCATCGCCCTCGGGTCTCATTGGCAAGGTAGTAGACACAGTGAATACAGCGCGCGACATTGCGCACGTGATATGGAATGTGGGATGGAGATCTGGAAATTGACCTATCTATTGGCATCATCAGCTTTGGCGTTGGTTGGCTGTTTACACTAGCATTTTGGAAGGCCTTTTGCGCACATGACTGGGCGACTACTGGCGAGTCTTGATCCGACTGGTTGGTACAGGAAGGCATCTGTGTTCTCTTTTCTGGCATTGCTTCAATAGAAGCGTTAGATCTAGCTCGATGAGGTGACCTGCCATGGCCATGGTTTTGTCAAAAATAATCAATAAGTGTACCCGTATCTTTCATGATGCTGTGAAGGACTTGAATGACGGGTTTTGGAATGGAATGTGGGTCGTGCGGAGAGATCTACATGGGTATGGAGTGATGGCCCAAGGTGCCCACCCTGACCGCCGATGGATTTCTTCAACTTGCGTAAGCGACGCGCGGATGCATCACCAATCGTTAGCCTCCTACGGAGATGAAAAAGTCGGATATATCACGCTCAAGTAAAAGCTCTCAGGAGAAGGGTTTGAATAGGCTGGGAGAGTGAAATAAAGTACTATGAGATCCTACCAATAGACTATACAATACTTTATTTCTTAGGGGGAGGTGTGCTTCTGAGAGTGTTGATGTCGTTCAGTCGTTCAATGTTCTTGGGATCACTCGATTGCCCAAATGGGAAGGCCACGTGCCATCGATCGCCCATGCCAGTAGACCAGTCGCGCATTCGTGTTGTACGAGCTGATGCCACCCATATCATGTCTATTGTCTTAGATAAAGCAATAATCTGGTACTTCGATTCTGCTTTGGGACAGATATGTGGTAGGGGAGATTGACATGTTCATGGATTCGGTCTTGGTATGCCATGGAACGAAGTCACCGTCGGCTAAGGTGAGGAAATGGTGTGAAAGGGGGAATGAGATTATATCAGGCGAGATTGAAAGCATACAGGCATCTTTGATGAAGCTCGGGAAAGCAGAACTGCCAGCTGGCACTTTACTGTGATGCATTTCTCGAAGTATCTATGGGCTGTCCCGGCGCTGTCCCGGCAATGAGGCTGGGCGCCTATTGGCCCCGCCGCAGTTCAAAAAAGGCCAGATATTGCACTTGCCAAAGCTCTACCATTATATAGCGCCAATACAGCGCCCGCTCTTCTCCACCCACACCACCTTCGCAACTCCTTTGCCAGAGCCGAAAAGTCCTCTGCCTCCACCAGACAGTAGGCCTCACCACAATGCGTCTCGCAATTGGTGCCACCTTGCTCGCTGCCGCCTGTGTGCGCGCAGATGATGCCTCAAGCTCTTCCGAAGCAGAGACATCCACCACCACCGTCGCTAAGCCGACCTTTACTGTGAGCATAGCCCCGGATACCAAAATCAATGTCCTTTGACTCAATTACGATAGCCCACCAGTGTAAAGGGCGCGCCGTTCTTCGAACAGTTCACCGACGACTGGGAGTCTCGCTGGAAGGTCTCGCACGCAAAGAAGGATGACAAGTCTACCGAGGAGGAATGGGCCTACGTCGGCACCTGGTCTGTTGAAGAGCCATCGGTGCTCAAGGGCATGGAGGGCGACAAGGGCTTAGTGATCAAGGACAAGGCTGCTCACCATGCCATCTCCGCCAAGTTCCCTAAGAAGATTGACAACAAGGGAAAGACATTGGTTGTTCAGTACGAAGTCAAGCTTCAGGGTGAGTGAACAAAACCAGCTGGAGTTCAAACATATACTGACCACTCTCCAGAGGGTTTGGAGTGCGGTGGAGCCTACATGAAGCTCCTCCAGGACAACAAGGCCCTACACTCTGAGGAGTTCTCGAACAGCTCTCCCTATATTATCATGTTTGGTCCCGACAAGTGCGGTGCTACTAACAAGGTATAGCGTGCCCTCTGTTTGCTCAGAAGCATGTTCTAACGCCAGACAGGTTCACTTCATTTTCCGCCACAAGAACCCCAAGACTGGCGAGTACGAGGAGAAGCACCTCAAGAATCCCCCAATGGCCCGAATCGTTAAGACCACCTCTCTCTACACGCTCATCGTCAAACCAGACAATAGCTTTGAGATGAAGATCGACGGCGACTCGATCCGAAATGGTACACTCCTTGAGGACTTCACACCCTCCGTCAACCCCGAGAAGGAGATTGATGACCCCAACGATAAGAAGCCGGAAGATTGGGTTGATGAGGCCCGTATTCCTGACCCTGAGGCTTCTAAGCCAGAGGACTGGGATGAGGAAGCGCCTTTTGAGATTGTTGATGAGGAGGCCACCAAGCCCGACGACTGGCTTGAGAATGAGCCTACCACCATCCCCGACCCCGAGGCCGAGAAGCCCGAGGACTGGGATGACGAGGAGGATGGCGACTGGGTCCCTCCTACGGTCCCCAACCCCAAGTGCGACGAGGTCTCTGGCTGCGGCAAGTGGGAACCACCAATGAAGAAGAACCCCGACTATAAGGGCAAGTGGACTGCACCGTACATTGACAACCCTGCTTATAAGGGCGTGTGGGCCCCTCGCAAGATCAAGAACCCGGACTACTTCGAGGACAAGACCCCGGCTAAGTTCGAACCTATTGGCGCTGTACGTGTCTGCAAAGCCCATGTTCGCATAGAACCACAAGCTAACACATGAACAGATTGGTTTCGAAATCTGGACTATGCAAAACGACATTCTGTTCGACAACATCTACATCGGCCACTCGGTCGAGGATGCTGAGAAGATCCAGAAGGAAACTTTCGATCTGAAGGTCGCTGCGGAGAAGGCTGAGGAGGAGGCCAACAAGCCCAAGGTTGACGAGACTCCCAAGTCGCCTTCTGACCTTGTTTTCAAGGACGACCCCGTCAAGTACGTCCAAGAGAAGATCAACCTCTTCATCGAGATTGCCAAGCGCGATCCCGTCGAGGCTGTCAAGTTCGTTCCCGAAGTTGCGGGTGGTCTCGGTGTTCTTCTTGTCACAGTTCTTGCCATCATCGTTACCACGGTTGTGGGAAGTGGTGCGGCTCCCTCCAAGGAGCAGGTCAAGGCACAGGCAAAGAAGGCCAAGGACGCTGCAGTTGATGCAAAGGACAAGGCTGCTGAGGCAGTTTCCTCGGGCGCCGAGAAGGCACAGGCTGAAGTTAACAAGCGTACTACGCGCTCCTCGGCTTCGTAAATAGCAAGGACGCGGTGTTTCCCAGGCTGTCTGGTTGGTATAGGTAAAAGTGTAGAGAAAGGGACCCAATGGTTCTATTCCCATGGCTACAAAATGGCGCGTCTGTTCTGGTGGATCTGAGTGTCCCTGGGTGTTCACACATCATTTGGATTTCGAGTTAGTCAAATATTGCTCTGGGCGGGCACGGCGCTACGTGTATATTATAGCCATGTGCTCTCAAGAATGAAATAATGAATCCAATCTGTATGGTTTCTTTCCAGGCTGCTACTGATTGTGCACTGTGTTGCATAACAAGACAGGATCTCGTGCCTTTTGCTGGATAGCGTGTGATAGTTGTGTGGGCCAGCATTGGGCCCGTCCATATCGCTTGTGGTGGTGGCTGCTATGCCTGTCTGGGGCAGGCAATGTGGGGAAGCTGAACCAGAGCGCGGTAGACGCTCAGTACCTACCGCATCGCGATGAAACCCACCCGAGTGACCAAAGCCAAATACAATTCACGCTGCAGACGCAGCAGCAACTGCGCCACTCCCATGTTTCCCACTGGAAAACGGAGCACTAAGAGAGCTGCGTGCTGGGCGAGCTGCTTGAAGCGGTGATATCCGAGGGCTGCCCCAGATTCCGGGCTGACTAAGAGGCGGTTAGGGATCTTTTGCCCCTCCCGAGGATGTCGGCAGCGCATTGGACCATGTTTTCCGGGCCGCCAGTATTGTATTAGCTACTTGTGCATCAGACACAATTTCTGGGGCAATTGGAGCCTCCCTTCTGCATTTCCAACTTTTTCCTCTTTCTTCGTCGAGGAATCGGTCCAGGCCTGCAGAACAATTAGTCATCTCATTCGTTCTCCCACGTCGGCAATTGCAGGCCCCCACAAGCGCAATGGCGGCTCGCCATTCCATCCGCAGCATCGCGACTCTGTCCATTCGTACCTCTGCCCCACGATTCATTCCCATCCGCGCCAGAATGTCCTCCCCATACAGTGCTAGCAAGGCAGCTACGAGGCGGCTACATGTCACAGCACAGCACATGAAGCCTGCTACAGCGGCTGCACAGAGCTATCCTACCACCCACGAGCGTATTGAGTCGCCCCCCGACACTCAGAACTTCCTGGACAACAAGTTCGTGACGTCCAAGGCGACTACGTGGCTAGATTTGCACGATCCCGCAACCAATAACCTCGTCACGCGTGTGCCGCAGAGCACAAATGAAGAGCTCGTCGCGGCCGTGGACAGCGCCGAGAAGGCCTTCAAGCCGTGGAGGGATACCAGCCTGCTGGCTCGGCAGCAAATCATGTTCAAGTACACGCATTTGATCCGCGAGAACTGGGACAGGCTGGCGGCCAGCATCACGCTGGAACAAGGCAAGACATTTGCAGATGCAAGAGGCGACGTGCTGCGCGGTCTGCAGGTCGCAGAGACGGCGTGTGGTATTACCACGCAGATGACTGGCGAAGTCTTGGAGGTGGCCAAGGACATGGAGACTCGGAGCTATCGCCAGCCATTGGGCGTTGTAGCGGCTATTTGCCCGTTCAGTGAGCATTGATTCCCCTGGAGTTATTACGATTGAGCTAATGGGGAGCCAGACTTCCCCGCCATGATTCCCCTGTGGTGCATTCCCATTGCGACTGTGACGGGTAACACCATCGTTGTGAAGCCCTCCGAGCGCGACCCTGGTGCGTGCATGATCCTCGCTGAGCTTGCCGAGAAGGCTGGTTTCCCACCAGGCGTTATCAACATCGTTCACGGGTCTGCAAAGACAGTCGACTTCATCATCGATGAGCCGCGCATCAAGGCCATCAGTTTTGTTGGCAGCAACAAGGCTGGCGAGTACATCTTTACCCGCGGCTCTGCCAACGGCAAGCGTGTCCAGGCCAACCTGGGTGCTAAGAACCACGCCGCGGTCCTACCTGACTGCAACAAGAACCACGCACTCAATGCCATAACGGGTGCCGCCTTTGGCGCCGCCGGTCAGCGCTGCATGGCGCTCAGCACGCTTGTCATGATTGGCGAGACCAAGGACTGGGTCCCAGAGATTGCGGAGCGGGCAAAGGCCATTGTCATGGACGGCGGGTTTGAGGAGGGTGCTGAGCTGGGGCCCGTCATTAGCCCGGAGTCGAAGAAAAGGATAGAAGACTTGATTGCGAGTGCTGAGGCTGAAGGGGCGACCATTCTGCTCGACGGACGCGGTCAAAAGCCTGAAAAGTATCCTAACGGCAACTGGGTATGCCATCATTATTTGCCACATTTGTTCCATGCGAGGTATGCTGATGTTGGTGCTGAGTAGGTTGGCCCCACGATTATTGCGAACGTAAAGCCCCACATGAAGTGCTACAAGGAGGAGATCTTCGGTCCTGTCCTTGTCTGCCTCAACGTTGATACCATCGATGAAGCCATTGATATGATCAATGCCAACGAGTACGGCAACGGGACTGCCATCTTCACGCGCTCGGGTGCTACTGCTGGTCGCTTCCAGCGCGAGATTGAGGCAGGACAGGTGGGGATCAATGTGCCCATTCCTGTGCCGGTACGTCCACCTTCTTCACTCCTCCCCCCCCCCCCCCCCCCCCCCCCCCCCCCCCTCCCTTCCCTC